>Ga0058701_10004546_pt1 | contig 11285 bp, 4 predicted proteins | sample AgamicOrMae_FD_97039 | JGI IMG/M metagenome (GOLD analysis project Ga0058701, IMG submission 97039) | Agave microbial communities from Guanajuato, Mexico - Or.Ma.e | ecosystem: Host-associated > Plants > Phyllosphere > Phylloplane/Leaf | place: Guanajuato, Mexico | collected 2012-06-04 | reverse complement strand
GGTAGCTGTCATAAGCGCCAAAAACCACAAGCGCCAACGCCGCAAGCGCCAATCCGTAACCGCCAAACGAGAAAAGTCGCAAACGCCAAAGGTCTTAACAGCAATACTAACCTTACCTAACCTTACCTAGTTTAACCTAACTTAACCTAACCTAACTTAACCTAACTTGACCTAACCTAACCTATGCGAACTTTTGCGTTTGCGACTTTTCTCGTTTGGCGGTTACGGACTGGCGCTTGTGGTTTTTGGCGCTATCGAATGCCCCCCGTATTTTGGCACGTGTGTGTGAACTAGGCAAACGCATTCGAATGGAACAAAACCAGTTTAGTAACGCAGGGAGCTGTGGTTTACCAAGCTAGCTATCAATAGAGCAAGTCAAGAAAGAAGACAGCTTTCTAGTGAGCTTCTTCATCCGAGCTTGCAAGGAAGTCTCCCTAAAGCATCCTTCCCCCCGCAGAAAATGCTTAAATATTTATGAGGTGGCTTTCAATGGTGGTATTTTGTCATCTTGTGTCTCTCTCGTTCCCCGGAGTGTTAGGTCCGATCACCTCAATTCAATGTTGCACCACAACTCGCCTTAAATCATACCTGGCAAAAGGAGGGGCTTGTGTCATCAGGCCCGCGACGCAATTACTTATGACCGACTTAGACTTTTTCCGGTGGCGCCTAGGTAATCACAAAGCTTTGGACTTCAATCTTATATAATATTAAACCTGCGTAATTTTACCTTAACTGTTGAATTACAACGATCATTGAATTACTCTACACATCACTTTTCTCGCGACACGTCGCTTCTTCCAGGTTGAAATTTAAAGGACTTAAATTTGTTTTTTCCCTCTCCTTAGAAAAGCACGCTTTCAAGCGTTTTTTTCAGATGAAAGCGCTTTTAAAAGACCGAGGGGCTGTTATTTATCCTAACAGTGAAAGCGTGAGGCACTTTTCTTAAGCGCTGTGTTGTCTAGCGAAGCGGGACTTTTGTTCCTGACGAAAGTTTGGACAGCGATAATTGATTTATGGAAAAAATGACAGAAACACGTCCAAGATTCTGTTAACTTAACTGGAGTTTCGCACAACTGTACAGAGGCGTTCTGTAAATATTTCTCAAAAATAATTGTTAGCTGTGGTTTCTGATGTTTACATTCAAAAGACATAATAATATCTTCGAGCACAGTGTTATGAACCGAGACTTTGCTTAGATTTTCATTTTAGACATGATTAAGGTCAAATTTTGTTATCTTTCTAATAAAACACGAACTGACAGAGAATATTTTCACGATTTATAATTACATTTTTTCAGGCTGTGTAACACTACACTGTAAAAAAAGGGCATCTTTGATTCAGCTGCAACAAAAACCAACTCACTGACCTGAAAACAAAGTCAGTCCAATTATGCCCAGGATTTCAGACAACGTTTTTAAATTCCATAAACTTCTGATTTTATGCAATTCAGTGAATATTTTGACTGACTTTTTTTTTCAAAACCAATAATTGGACTTGTTGCATCTGAAATTAAGATTTTCTTTTTACAGTGCATGACATACGTTTTATATGGTATGACGGTCGAATAGATACACCAGACATATGAATCATGTATCACAGTAACGGAAACTGCTCAAAATTCTTTTAGTCAATCCAAACCAATGGAAGTTGTATGACCAGTGCCTAAACCTGTCACCACCACCAACAGTCCCCTAAATACAGTTATCAATAATACATCAACCGCCAAAGTTCAAACGAGGTTTTTACGAAGCTTTTTTGTTCGTATGATAATTTTGTAGAACAAGGTCGTACACATTTCCAGTTCGTATTGAAAGTTGGAGGTCCATTTCAATTCCGAGCTTTGCAAAGCGACCTGTGGGTTGGTATTGGGGCCGATATTCTACTCACAGAGGCATATGCAAATAGGCTTCGTTCTGATTACTGTTGTGTTCATGCGTTCACCGCGGCTGCATCCACAGCAGTTCTGTCCATAGTCCACCCACAAGGCGGATTGCAGTAACAACGAGTTCATAAAAACAGATTTTATTTCACGTATTTTGTTTAGCAGAACCATTATGGTTTAACGGCCTGCCGCTCTCTAATTGTATTTTCTAGCGTCGGTTCATATCTCACGAACAATACCTGCCCAATTAAATAAATCACAGCTGCAGTGCGTCCTCCTTACCCACACTCTGTTCCCTTTTACATCTCTCTTTATTCTCCTCAAGTAGGGTAGGTTTTGGTCCGAACTCTTTTCGCCCAACGACCTTATTGCCCCGAGAGAAAGATTGAGAATCATCCTTGCGAATTGCCGATGTTGGACGTAACGTGACCGAAACTTGCATTGCCTTTCATAATCTCACGTTACCGTGGCTCAACTTTAAGTACGATTTATAAAAATAAATTTGCTGCTTTAGACACATATACAATTTCAAAAAGGTGTAAACGCTTGAAAGAACACTAGCGTTTTTGAACATGAAGCCCTGTTGAGAGGAACAGGTTTGGGCAGAACAGGTTTGGGCAGAACGGGTTTGGGGCTGACTGGGGAATCCCCTTCTCCCCTTCCCCTTCTAAACCTCTTCCCTCCTTCTCCCACCCGCCCCCCTCTAATCTTCCAGATCACCCCTCCCCTGCAGATTTCCTCGAAGGAACAAGACGCTCTTAATTGGAACATAACGACCAAATCATTTCCATACACGGCTCTTGTATAACGCTCGTGTCAATTAGTTCAATAATTAGTCAAAACAGATGACACTATATCAAAATGATGCTTAACTCTAAAATACATGCTTCGAAAAACGACCCTTTTTTTGGCTAAAAATTTTATTGAGTTATTTTATGAACTTGCGGAGTTTTTGATTTAAGTACCCATCAAGTGTTGAGTGAAGTACCCCCCTTCGAAACACAGCACGAGATTACACGCGCAGGATTACAAGAGATTACAAGAGCATTTAACAGAATTAAAATAGGGATTACCTAAAGTTTGCATCGGATCACAAGGAGGGCGGGGGTTGAAAGACAAGCGTGGCAGCCCCTGTGGCCACGCTTTTATTTTTATTTAAAGGAAGTAAAACTTTTCGTCGATGAGCAGGACGAATGAGTTTTAAAGCTCTCATGTTTCCCCACACTTCGTCACTTTATTGATTGGCAGAATAGGTTTTTTTCCTCGATTTAAGCCAGGACATGCATTGATTATCTATCAAAGTAGCGCTCTTTCCTTCATTTATATCACAAAAATAACTGCGACAAATTTATTGAAGGAAAACAAAGATGAAAAGATGGAATTTTTTTTTAGTGTGAAAACCTCAATTCGTTTTTAAACGCTAATTTAGGAAAAGTATTTTCTAGGCTAAACAAAGACTGCAAATGCGCTTTTATATCCAACAGAAAAAGATAAACCGCCCAGGAAGCAGAATTACAGAGCCATCATTTTTCCTTCCAAAGGTGCTTGTTTAAGTAAGCCTTGTCTTGTATTTTACGCACAGCAAAAGGAAAATAAAATTAGACGAAAACACAAAACGTCCGAGGTAAACATTTCCTCATCCAACGGGACTTTTTTAGGCGGGAAGCTCTGGAAATCAAGTATTACACCTTTTCATATAATCAGATTTGACGTTTTAGGAGAATGGCTGTTAAAGAATGCTCCTGAATTTGAACGTATGAATTCCATCTGCACGCTTTGCTTTTTTTGCGAGAAATACTTAGCAAGAGTGACAGAGAACAACGTAAACCAACGTTAGGAAGGAAAGCAAGGTCTATCGTTACTGTTAGGAGAGTAAGGTTAGGTGTGATGAGTAGGTGAGAAAAGGTGAGATTATGATTGTTAATGTTTGGAAAGTTTAAGGCAGTTGGGCTGAGGCTAATTTGGAGACCTTAGATTGAGACTTAGGTAAGGTAAGGTTAGGTTAGGATGGAAGAATCTATGGTTGTAGTATAATGTCGGATGACTCGCATATCTTTTCATCCACATTTTGATTTTCCAGAGTATCACAGAACGCAGTCAGCGTTTGGTGGTAAGCGGCGGCCAACTAGTCTTGTACCTGTCGAACAACAACGGCGAATTTTTGACACCGGTTAGTGGTTTGACAGTGAACAGCGGATGTTCCGTGTAAAAAGCCGCAACCGCATCCGATATAGGCCAGGGCAACCGTAAACACTGGTTTGGAACGAGGTCAGCCCTGGCCATCCATTTCCCTCCATGAATGGTTGGCAAAAAGCATCCAAACGCTATTTTGCGATACGCCTCTCTTTTTGCAGCGCGTTAATCAATACCTTTCGGCCAAAGGCTAAAAACTCATTTTACTTTGAGACTTTTTTTTTGTCTCGTGTGGTGCGGCTAGTGTGCCCACAAGAATACAAAGGGACTCGGTGACAAGGTGGGAAGAAAAACGATTTCGTGGCGGTCCGAATCAACTTAACGCATTCAAAGGAGCCGATATTTCATTTCTACCCATAAAAAGTTGAATTAAGAATCGATTTGTGCGTGGGTTTGACATCTTCTTTGAAAACGAGCGAGATATGTTTTGCTCATACAATTTTGTTTGGATTTTGAACCTTATCCTGAGTTGAGATCTTTCATTTTCTTAAAGTACACCAATGGAATACATATTGTGTCGTTTAGCATTTGACTACGTTAGACAAGTCAACCTCTTGAATCGTTATTTTGACATTTTCGAGAAACCATATGCATGGGTATAGAAATTGGTACTTTCCAGTTGTTACTGGGATGGTATAGTATTAGACAAAAAATAGCCATTTTCGGGGTCCAAGTGCTCAATAAGGTAACCCATACCCTTAAAGCATCGTATATTTTTAAGGGAACCCACGTTTACAAGGTATCATAAGTTTGTAAACAAGCCTATAACCGAGCCCATATTCGTATGCTATACAACGTAATTGTAAAGTAGCCCACTTTATATTTAAAAAAAAGTAATAGAAAACACGTAGAAAAACGCTGATAATTTATAGTCTATTATAGCTAAAATCAACAGAACGTTTAGAAACCCTATAAAAAGAAAATTTCAATTTAAGATAAAAGAAAAGTCAAATTACTGGTCTGACTAAAAATTCAGTCCAAATATTCACTGGATCTCATTCATATCGTTCTTAAAATAAGAAGTTTTATAAATTTAAAAAAATAGATCTAGTGCATAATTTGACAGATTTTTTTTTCAGATCAGTGATTTGACTTTTTTGGCATCTGAAAATTAGATTCTCTTTTTAGTGAAATAAATCACTCTGATTTCAATAAGCTTAGGTACCCACAACACGTCACTTATTGATTACTAACCTAAATACCTTCCAGGCCTTCCACTTTCACAGGAGGCCCTCTGTAAAGCCAGCAAGATGGGTCGGGCAGTTAACAGCCTATGGCCACGGGAACTTAAAACTCGCCTCCCACCCTATAGCGGGCTTAGCCGCAGGCCGCAGGGCACAATGGCCGGCCTCGGCCTGCACAGGCACACATCTGACCGCATCTGACCGACAGGTTTAGCTTGGTCGGTGAGCTTCCACTCCTAAATAGGCTTAGCCCATCTCGATGAGATGACGGCGCCATCCAGTGGAGCGTGGTACAAAAGCTCAGGCCGACCCTTAATGTGTTTTCTTCATGGGTGTCCCCCCCGCAAACATGCGGGACCAGTATTATCCTATCCCACGCCCTATACCCAGGCCGCTTCGCTGATCGATCATCTCCGTCTTCCAGGTGCAGCGCAGCAGTCCTCGTCAGCGGCTCACTTCCATCGTCGCGAACCAAACAAGTTTTCAACTACACAACATCAGGAATTCTCTGCCTCGCGGGCTTTCCCTCATTCGCTGAAACAGAGCACCTAATCGTAGCCAAGCCGGATGCGGCTTACTTCTTGATGACGGTTAGCGAAACAGAAGGTGACATCAGGCTTGTTTACAACCGAGCGGAGCATTTTAAGTTATTTTATTGCATCGTTTTTGTGCTCTTGGATTGGTGATAATAAAAAACTTTCCCCGCTTTCTCTCCGAGCAGTTTTTTCGTCTTCCCGCTGAAAATGACTCTCCTTTCAGCATTTTCACTGGGGAAGCCTCAATTTGGGTCGGTCTAAACCAATTTAGCTAAGCGAATGAAAAGCCTGTTCACGGTGTCCTATAGCCAAGAGGCACAGTATTCCGGACAATTTAACTGGGAAACATTAATTATCTCGGGTTAAAACTACCAAGAAATATCTTTTCGAGACGGGGGTAACTATTACGTCGTAAATTTATGAGTACGTTAGGCCTACAGATGAGGTCAGAAGCCCTTTTGGCTATTAGTGTATCTAAAATTTGCTGTGAGGTGTACTATTGGGATAAAAAGTCGTGTCACAATTTCTACGGAGGTTTTTATGTAAAGGACACGAATTTCGTTCGGCATTGTAGAGACCAGGCTTTCAAATACGACAAGGATAATCGTGCTGGAATCTGAGCAAATCAATGCGTAGAAAGTTAGGCGATTTTTGTGGGCCAATCGGGTTATTCTGACTGTTTGCGCTCCTCACTCGGAACAATACGTGACTCCTAACATTGACTTTTTGTGTCAGCGGACACTTTTATGTAACTATCTCTAAGGAAGTTCTTTATCCAGTCTGCAGGAAGAGTTTCCGCTCTTCGGCAAAAAGCTCGGCAAAGCTCGGCAGAGCTCGACAGCGTGCGGCCGCCCACAAATTAGCTTCGTCTGTCCTTACGATCGTTCTCACTTAGGCACGAAGGAAGTTCGGTGAAGCTCGGCTGAGATCGCGGAAACTCGGTGGCGTGCGGCCGCTCACGAAGTATAGCTTCGGCGACGTTCGGGTGGAACTCTAGTTTCACCTCGGTGAACCTTTGTGAATGAACTCGATTCGCAATCCTTACGAGAGCTAGTCAAAGGAATCTCCGAGTGAGCGAGCATTGTTCTCACGTGCTATTCCAAAACAAACCTTCGTCTTTCGCGATGATATTTCGCTAATTATCGTTTGTACTTCTTGCGTTCTTCCCAGGACCGTGTTTTCAACTAAAACATAACTGCATGCGTTAAACCACACTACGACTGGTAAATTACCCCATGCTCGGCTCTCTTCAAGCGCGAAAGTGATTCGTTTATCCATGACTGAGTCTTGAGACGCATTTCAGTACTACTGTATATGCCGTAAATAAGTACTCTCGAGAAATGCGAACAGATTTGTAAAATATCCCCAAATTAACTTCACCTTTATCCTGTAACAACTCGAGTACTTTCATCAAATTTTTGGCCTCAATACGTGCAAACACTTGAAAAACAGGCTGCATGGGGGTATTGGAATTTCGCCGAGAATCCGGAATTAAGTTTTCTGAGAAACATAGCGCGTCAAGTTGGTTAAAATCGGTTAGGTCTCTAATACCGTATGGCACAAGTCAGTGCCACTTTAGGTGGGAGAAAGGCGCAGAGGCCGTTAAATGAACGCACAAGTCGAGACACCAGCAAAGAGAGCGTGTGATCGGATCACATGTGAGGCTTTTGTTGTTCGCAGTTCCCTACTGTCGTCTTCTCTTGTTTAGATAAGAATTTTCCTTGGGTTTGTTTCGTCGTCGGTTCGTTTACTCGTTACAGCCCACGATTGATTGTGTTATACGTTTTCGTTGAACGACTCCGCAGAGCTTCTTGGCGTGGAAACGAGTGTCTCTGTGCTCGGAATTAAGATTTCTGCTCGCCTCCTTACAGATCGAAAGAAGTAGGTGTTGTCACATAGCTAAACTCAACCATGGTTACAACGTAAACCGATATAAATATTGATTTTACGTTTTCGAAACACCCGTGATAAAGCTTCCCCCCCAAAAAAAAAGGAATTTGTATTTTACTTTCTTAGCCAAAACCTGGTATATTCATTGTAGAAGACCTTGATACAGATAAAAACCGCCCGGACAATCTGTGTTACCTAGTTACGTCATACCCAGTGCTACCTCAAAAAGGATGATAGATGCTTACTTTTGAGGAAATAGTGTCGATCAATTTTTAGGAGGTATGTAGGTTCACCGTGGAGTAACAAATGCCGAGCCATAACTACTTCCGATGTAGAGCAAAGTCATTTTAGTGAAAAAATGAGGTGTGTAATAAGTTAGCGGGATGACTGACAAGTGTTCACCGCAGGTTTTACAATATCCGCATGCAGAAACGAGCAAAGCTTTATCTCCGTCAACTTACATAGGAGATTGACGAATCAGTTTACAAGAGACAATGGAATTTGGTTTGTGGAGACCCTTTCCACATAAAATGAGACATTACCCTAGAATTATTAGAATAGAGTTTCACATCTCATTTCAGTTAGAGAATCTTCAGATCCAACAAAAGTCATATCACTGATCTGAAAATAATAATAAAAAAACCGTCATATTATGCTCAGAATTTCAGGCATAAATGTTAATTTCTATAAGTTTCTTAAGAACGATATAACGGAAATTCAGTGAATATTTGAACTGAAATTTTTTCAGACCAATGATATAACTTTTGTTGCACCTGAAAGTAAGATTCTTTATACAGTGTGATGAAATTTACGTCATTTTTAATTAAGCTACATAAAAATAAAGTATCAAAGTTAGGGTTGGATGAAGTTTAAGGTTTAGGTTAGGTTGCAGTTATATCGGGCGAGTTGCGAATGTATTACCCGCCAATACTCGATTTTAGGAGAGTACCTGATGATCATAGAGTAAAAAGATTCGCTGATTGAATCCTTGATAAATTGTCCGACATTTGTTGATCCTTTGTAATCTAGCCTTCAATCTTGCTCACTTAAAAGAATCATCGCATGTGTCCGGGCAAGAGGCGGCAGCCGGCAGCCGCGATAAATCTACAATGGAGCAGAGGTCGACTAGCCCAACTTCCCAAACGAGATTTTTTGCGCAGAGTTGGCAACGCCGCACCGCGCCAGCCGCTCGCCAATAATGTAAACTATTTCACGTGATCAAAAGTTTGCAAGATTAAAATAGTACAAAGGCATTTAGTTCTAGTCGCTGCTGCAATCGACGATAAAAAGCACGGTACTTTGGTAGGGAGCCAAGCTACTTATTCAAGGAGTCCGTGTTTTCCAAAGAAAGTCAATGCGAGGTTTTTGTACCGTCTACGTAAATCAGGCGGGTACAATGGAACCCGCATTAAATTGAAGATATTTGTTAGTCGGAGCCATTTCGAATGGACAAGTTCCAAGACAGACGCCCATTTGGTTTAGTACGTTTTTGTCGGTTTCCTTGGTTGGTAACAAGATTCACCACTGGATCATGCATAATCAATACGGAAAACTATCATTATTGACAAGAATCGAGTGCTATAGAATTTGCATGGACTTCAGATAAGTTTGAAAATACTCTGGCGGTCAGATGTCAGACCCGACGTAACAAAACTTTAACGAGTTTGTTATGCAAGATTGATAGTGTTCTCTCTTCACCTCATTTTTCTGAACTTCAGCCTTTCAAATGTACGTTTCTTCATTCACTCTAAGATTTAAGTCGCTGCCAATCAGAGCGGATTTTAATTTATGTTACAAAACGTTTTCATTACCAATAATATAAAGACATTTAATACTATGAAAGAGTATCTTTTACGTGGATGCTGAAAAGAGTAATGTTTTTAGGGGGGTGCTATTCTGTAATGGTCCAGCGACGTTAGAATGGCTAACCCGTTGGAAACCACAAAGCGCACCCCATTAAATTGGAGTTGATAGAAAAGCAGGCAAGGAACGCTATCCTCTTGAAGGAGGTGATTAAATGGAGTGTCCACGGACACTCACATCACTCTGCATCATCCCCCTAAGTCAACCCCAAAGTATTTCAGGGCGTGCGGTTTGGGAGCACGCACTGCGCTGCCCACTGCATGACAAATGGGCACGCCTCTGCCCATGCCACATTTGCTTACATCAAATACAAGCGTGCCTAACCTAACCTTCCTTATCCTAACCAAACAGAACCTTTCTCATTTGAACCTGGAATCTCATTTTGACAGTTATTCACAGTAAATAAAAATAAAAAAAAAAGGTTTCAGGGAGTTCTATACTTGTTTTGGGCGTCAAATGAAAAAGTGTAATACGTACTTTGGTTACTTTTCAAGATAGACCTATGTTCAGCCACATCAATGAAAAGCTCTCGCCAAGACCTTTTGAATGATGTGGCTGAACACAGGTTTATCTTGAAAAATAACTAAAATACGCACTACTCCCTTATTTTTTAAGATAGACACATGTTCAGCCCCATCAATGGAAAGATCTTGCCAAGAACTTTTGAATGATGTGGCTGAACACAGGTTTATCTTGAAAAATAACTAAAATACGTACTACTCCCGTTTAAGTTTTACACCCAAAACAGGTATAGCATTCCTATGGTATTTTGTACTGTATTCATAAAATGCTTCAAATATGCCAGAGACCCCTGCAAGGGAATTCGGCGCATATTCTGGTAAGAAAGCATTTTGATTCTCCTCTTTTTAGGCCAAGTTGAGATTGCGTGGTTGAGATTGAGTTTTTTGGATGAGAGGTGATATGGAAAAGCCACTTGACTTAATTAACCTGCGCCACAGGAATTTGAAAGGTAAACAAAAACCGTGAAGAAAAGGTGGTGAGGAATGCAGGCAATATAGATGGGGAACCAAACGGAGGCTTTTGGCTCGGTGGGTAATTTGCTGGAGTTGTGTCGAGTGGATCACCTATGTTAACAATGAGAAGACGTGAGGGGGAGTGCCTCTGCGGCGCGCCCAACTAAATATGCGATACGCAGCCAGTCGGCTTCAGCTCACGGAATATAGATGGCGCCACTGCCATCAATGAGCCACTCTGCAGTATTCTTTTCTTCGGCCTCAATTCCAAAGCCTGCTGTTTCCACCCCTTGAGTTCTACCTTCCATCGCCGAGCTGAGAAACAAAGAGCACCTAAGCCTCGTTGACATGACCTTTGTGTACCTGACCTTCATTGAAACTCATTCTTACCGAACCTAATTGAAGTTAATTTGCGAAAAACTGCAGGGGAAATTTGCACCGTCACTCCATGTGGACAATCGCTGTCAGAACAACGAAGGGGAAAATCTCGACGGACCGGACAGTTACAAGTCCATAAGATCAATTATTTAAATGACACTTTTTGCAAAATAAACCTGTCGAAAGAAGCCGTAATTAGACCTCTATGTTAGCTCTACCACTCGGGATTGTGTGTTCTAAACAACTTTTTTTTTAAGCTACTTCCACAGTCGACATGTTCGGGCTCATCTAAAAAAATATGCCATACATCCTGGAAAGAAAAAAAACTCTTTCGAACGTCTGGCAATCTATTCACGTCTGTATCAATGCAATGTCTGTTTAATTG
>Ga0058701_10004545_pt1 | contig 11286 bp, 10 predicted proteins | sample AgamicOrMae_FD_97039 | JGI IMG/M metagenome (GOLD analysis project Ga0058701, IMG submission 97039) | Agave microbial communities from Guanajuato, Mexico - Or.Ma.e | ecosystem: Host-associated > Plants > Phyllosphere > Phylloplane/Leaf | place: Guanajuato, Mexico | collected 2012-06-04 | reverse complement strand
CCACTATGTTTGCTCTGTTGCGCAAGTTTTCGTGAGTTTCCGCCTGACAGAAAATTTTCCGCTTTGCCTTCCGAATCAAGGATGCTATTTTGGGGGAAAATAGTTGTTAATGATTAGGCAACACAGCAGTTTTTTTGTTTTTTTTGCAAATTTATTGATGAGCCTGCGCCAAAAACGGAGCTTGAAAAATGTGCCTCCGTCATCCTTTACCCTCTTTTCTTTGTGTTGGGAGTATTTTCGAAGTGTCCTAAACACAATAAGGGACATTGTCCTAACCAATCTTCATTCATGTATGTGTAGCAGGTCTGATCTCTTTATGCCAACGTACGAGCATTCATTTTTAGTTAAGGCTTGCCCTTACTGCGTGCATGTCTTTGTCAGAGCCTTAACGAGTGACAATTTTCCCATTAAATAAGGTCCATCAAACCTCTACCAAACCTCCGGTTTTGCGTTGGTTGTCCCTATAAGCCCTGTTGGCGAGCATCGGGAACCTCGGCGTGCAGAATCTACATTTAAATGATACTAAAAAAAACATCTTTGTGTTTTCAGCGTCCGTTTATCCGAAGTTCGACGGTTCAGGGCTCACCTAGTCATGTGTATACCCAGAACTCCATGATGGCATGGCAACCCCCATGGATGGGTTTGCAAGGCGTGTCTTTAGCGCCCATGTACCCAAGATTACCTCCTTCGTTACTGTCTGTAAGTATAAATATCTCAACTTTTCCGTGCTTTTCTTTTCTTTTTATCTTAGCTGTAGAAACGATATTGTCAGTACTGTGTAGAAGCAGCTTTACCTTGTACTACCGAGGTTTCGTCGTGACTTTTCTCTCTTTTCAACAGCCGGATATAATTGACACAAAACTATCGGAACTCTCTGTCGACGGCGTATGCCAACTCTTCAGCAAGATTCCTGATATAAACTCAAACCAAGTCGCCACTTACACAGCCCTTATCCGCGAAAACAACGTCAACGGAAGAGTGTTACTGCACTGTGATCTAGATGAATTGAAAAAGGTAAATCCATCAGCATTTTCTCGCTAGATAGTAAGAATTCTCTTCTTTTCCTATCCCATCCTGGTTTCCTTTTTTTGTTACATTTAGGATCAACGATGTATGAACGCGTAGATTGGGTTAACCTAGTTCAGGTTGGGTCACCTTGTGATTCGCTACCGCACCTCTTGGCGACGGAAGTTACTAGAAAGCTAGGGGATTCCGCTTATCAAATTTACAGTAGGTAGCAGTTTACTCTTCAGGAATGTCTGTTTTAGGTTCTGAAAATGAGTTTCGGTGATTGGGAACTCTTCAGAATGCTGACTGTCGCAATGAGAGACCACGAGTTCACTTCATTTTCTCAATCGGACGAAGCGATGGCCAAAAATGTGCGCTTCACAGTCCCCACGATCCAAACCCCGGCTCCAGCCGTTGAGAGAGAAAGACGATGTAAGTAGACGCCGCCGTAAAGTGTACAGTGTGCGTACAAGCCTACTGCTACCTTAGGTCTCTATTGTAGAAAAGATTCTAACGAATCGACTTATTTAAGCCTTTCTTCTGCTTTGTTGGAATTACACCGTAAATCTCTAATCCTACCAATGTGACGGCTGCATTTTTCATGCTCTTCGAGGTGCATGGGGGTATGGAAAATTCAACGATCAAGGTTGTTAGAGACCATACGTCATACTAAACTTACAACGGTCATCGTTACGCGCTGGGGTTAACTTCTTATCTCGAATAGGCGTCTTAACTTTCGTTTGTTTGATGTTTTGAAACGGTGAATCAACACCACAGTGTAGACACAATCACAGTGTCTACAAGAGCAATTTTTGTTACAGCGTTTAGAATATTTATTTTTGTATGTTTTGTGTTTTTCGTAGTCGTTTGGGACGGAGTCCGCCGGCTTAAATGAGTTCAAGATCGTTTTATGTCGTAGAAGGGTAGTTTGCAGGTTTGTGAAGTAGCATACTCGGAAAGTGTGGACTCACGTGTACAGTGTTTTTGTCTGTGCTGAACAGCTTCTTAACGTACTAATTTTCTTCAGAGTAGCACCAGTCTTAAGTTCTTTTCTTTGTACTGCTAAAGCTAGTGTGTTTCGTTCGAGCACAATCTTAAGTTATCCGTTCCTCCCTGGCAAATCAACATATGTATGGCACTACATTTAAAGAAAGACTGCGTCTTAAATAATGATACTCACGTTATCATTTCGTCTGGGGAGTAACGAAAGATTTCACCGTGTGCCTCCAATTTCGGCAAAGTTTTTAGGAAAAAAATTCACAAAATCGGTTTTTGCTGCGTTGAGCAGAATTTCTCGTAAAATCTGAAGATGTGCCTAAGATTTTATCGATGAAAAAAGTGCAATTGGATGATGGAGAAAGCACACCGTGAGAGTGACTGAATATGTTTTTAATGGGCGACTGTGCACTATCCACGGAGTGCATGTAACGTCATGGCCAGCCGATCGTACCCGGCGGGTGTGCATTTCTCTGAATGCAGAATTCCGTCACGAGTTGAAAGTTATGCGCAAGTCACAGTTTATTGGAACAGGAGTATTGAGAGACTGGTGCTTTTTAGTGCTTCAGTAGACTTTACATGGTGTTTATCTTTTTTGCTAGTCGCTAACCGTAGTTGGATGTTCTTGTTGCGGCAGCTTCGACAAGCAAGATGGCGCCCAGCGAGAAGGAAAGCCTCCAGATGCGACCTAAGCCTAGTATCATGGAGAAGCAAGTAAGGACGAGCAACTATCTCTTCTTCTCTTCCATTCTCGGAATGTGTGTATTCACCTGTTAGCTGCCTTACAAATCTCAAATTCAATGAAATCCATTTCATTGAATCTTTATTCATGCCGGCAGAGTCCTCTTAATCTAACTCAACACAACTCGATCTAACCTAACCTGAGTTGATCGAATTTAACTTGATCTCAACTATCCTCTATTGTGATGTATCCCAATCTCGCCAAACTGAAAATTTTATCAGCAAATTCTGACCTCTGCCCACCCAACTTTCCAAAGCCATGTAAGGCACATCGGAGAGAATTATCCTGCGGAAAACAGCCGCGCGGAGTTGATTGGTGAATCTACACCCTCGTACCTTCTTTCTTCTTTTATTAAGGCTAAATTGAAAACAGCGGCAACGAATTTGGACAGCCTACAGAACTCGTGTACGAAGTATTTAAACGTTATGTTTAGGTTTAGTAGTGTCTTAGTTCGTTCTTTGTTTGTTTTATTACTTATTTCTCTTTAGACAATTATGTTATTGCTTTATTGGGGACTAGACTTAGCGATGGTTAAAACAATCACAAACTATTAACGTAGTCTAATAGCATGCTTTTCTCTCAACGATTTACTGAACATCTGAGATCATAAGACCTCAGTATCAATGCAATTGACCACTTATGATCTCGACTGTTCAATAAAAACGGCTAATATTCAACAATTCTTCTTTTCTCTTGCCTTGGGCCAGTACCAGGTAAGAACTTAGATTTTCGGAAAAATAACACTTTTTCAATCTTGCAATATTTTCCAAAAATAGCTGCTTATTCTGCACTGCTTTTCCATTTTCAACTAATTTTTGTTGATTTTAAAAATCACTTTTTGTTATTTTTATTTTGGTTTTGGTTTGTTTTAAGTTGGCACCCTTTGTTTTGATGTTACGCTCTCTCTATTTGAAGCACCGCACATAGTGAGGATCGTTGTTGATGGGCTTCACCATAGCACTTAGTGAATATCAAATAAAAGCTTCAGAGGGACTTTTTAATGAGATTCTCGAGTCGAAACTCGAGGTATTTTACAGTTATAAGTATGGGTAATGTTACAAAATGAAGTATTTCTGTAACAATCTCTCACTTTTCTTTGTAGAGCGGCTCTTATGCATTGCTTTTGTTATGTATAGCTTGGTCCATAAATATCTCCTCATTTCCACGGAGCGGCTCTGATAAAACTTATCTTTTCCCGAGTGCATTCTGGAAATATTTCTCATTTTTGTTATGGTACAAAATGTATAATACAGTGAAAACAACTTTCTCGTCATATTCAAGTGCGTATTCTATTAGTCTTCAAGCGCGTTTTTGATAAAGTTCTCATATTTTCCACGATGGATTCCCATTGAATCGCTTTTCATGGAGCATTTTTTCACATCTTTCGTATCGGGTCTCTGATAAATTTCTCATCTTTTATTTTTCGTGGAGCGTTTCTGATGAATTTCTCATGATTGCAGGTGACTCTGGAGGAGCAAATGATATGCGGGGCCCTTCAAACGCTTAACGAAGAGGCGTGCGAAGACGTCCTCGATGAATCCGTCGACAAGTCTGGCATCGTGGCAGCAGCCATGGTGGACCAAGGTGAGTTGGAGGCCGGCGGGAGGCGCTATTCGAATTTCGCGCTCTTGCCCGACGCCCATCATACCTTGACTTCTCAACAAAACGTGAATGACTCCTCGTCGGTAGACTCAGCTCCTGACTCCCAAGTATCAATAGCTATCGAATCCGAAAATTGCTCTGAAAGCGTCGAAACCTGTGACACCGCCCAGTAGATCACCAACTCTGCACGATTTTTTATTTTTATTTTGAATGCACCACGTTTGTGATTGTAATGATATTTGGAATATGCTGCCGCAGGGTGATGAGTCTTACCATCCCGGAGAACAACTGTTTCCACCTCGTTTTGAATATAATCTTTAAAGTTTCCACGGAGGCTGGCTTAGGTGAACATAGCTTGCTTTTAGCGTGCAGTGGCAAACACCATTTATTGTCCAGCCTGTCCGGAATTCTCGGGAAGGCTTATAACGGCAGCCGTTGCCTCTGTAGGATATCTTGAACAAGGTTAACCTAAGCCAACTATCTGAGCCACAGCTAAGATTATATGTAAACGAATGCGTAATCAACATTTTCCGCGTGATGGTAAACATCCTAGGAATCGTTATTTTCTGCTCTGAATGCTGAGATGTCCGTTACTGCAGATCAAAACTGATATTAGTGGGGAATAATTTAAACGGGAAAGTCAATTTCCTAATGTTTATGTATTCAGAATACTCTGTAGGACACTTTTGGATGGGCACTCGTTTTCAAACCCATTTTTCATAATATATGGTGCGCGATTTTTCATATTGGTTTTTACGAAGATTTCAGATGTGTTTTGTTTTTAATTTATATGCATGGTTTTGCTTTATGCATGACCCCCCCTTTATTGCACTCCTTAAACTTATGGCTGTATATAACGCTTCGTATATTTTACCCGCCATTTTTATTCCACTGTGATACTTTGTTTTATTTTATTTCTGAAGTCCTATTCCTCCATTCTGTCTTATTTTCATACTCAGTCTTTGAAAGTGTTTCTCATGGTTTACTGTGTTCTACGTTCTTCTCTTATTGGAAGTGTCCAGTGCTATAATAATGTTGATAATACCGAATAAAGTTATTCGACACAGTTTCTGGAAAATTCCACTCGAATTAAGCGTAACCTTTTCCTATAAAACTGCGATCGAGTAGGTCACCAGATTTAGTTTCACAGTGATAGAAACTAGAGCTTTTGAGAGCTTAAAAACATCTCGCACTCGTAGAAGTTTAGATCCGTAGAGCTTTTTGACTTTCTTGTTTTGAAAAAATTTACGAGAAATCTAAATTTAGCTGCGAGGGAATTTCAAGTTGTGGCCGAAAACTAATTTATGCGAGTGTAAAATTTTCCATTTGCACAGGGACAGTGTAGACGAGCCGACGAAATATAGTTCTATGAGTGATTTAAGGTAAAGTAAGAGCATGGATAATGTATCATAAAGTCTGTATCTATTTAAGGCTGTCCTTTGAGCGAACGGCGCCCAAACGCTGTCAATCAGCATGCGTGCCAAAGCTGGTCGGATTTGACCAAAATTGAGGAGAAAAGTGTCTGGAATCTATGTTTATTTGCCAAAAGGGATGCTGCATTTAGCTTAATATCGTATAATTAAGTTAGCTCGATGTTTTTGTACTGGGTGATTCAGCGAAATGTGTCCCTGCGCTTATCGCTGTTCTGAACTGCTGATTGAACTGTACAATAGAAGCGAAAAGTCTGCGACCCTCAGGGACCGGAAACTTTTGCTACCTACTGTAGATATATTACCAATAACCAATTAGTGGGTTCATTTCAGAAGGTGGAGCGCGGTTTTTCGAACAAGGCGGCAATGCTTTAGCTGTTCTTGCCAAGGCAGTAACTCGTATCTTTTTCGTTAGAGGGCAGTAACTCTTACAATCAGCGGAAGAGTGAGGTTACCACCATAGCAAGCAAATGCATTGCCACTTCTAATTTGAAAGTGAATCTTCGGGAGAACAGACGTCGATACAGCAGCTCACATTTTAACTAATTTGGATCGCCTCTGTGTAACTACTAAATTGGGAAAGTATGGTATTCTTTGGTTGCGAGTATTGTAGGAAGCACTGAACCTCCTCGGGGCCAAAGTTTGGAAGTGTGGGTTGGCCATGAAAGAGTCGGCACAGAGTTTTTGGCGGGCTTCACTAAACCGCACGAGAGCCAGTAGCACAGCACTCTCCTCACTAATGAGCTACTTTTATCTCAGGGCAGCGCATGTTTGCATGATCGCAATTTTTATAGTTTGGAGTTGGCCTTGAAGGTGCACCTATGTCTTGGTTTTGCATGTCTTCGTGACGAAGAAACAAAATGTAAGTAAACGCTTGCTCTCAACGCACTCTGAATTTTAATGGTGGCTTGTTATACCTCTTGTTCTACCTTCCTTCGAAAACCCTTAGCGAGGCAGAATATTCCTAACGTAACTTATGAAATCCTCAAATCGCAATGAAAGGTTAAACAGGAGAGTATAAAATGTAACCCTAAAAACTTAAGAGTGCAAGTTCTGCAACTGAACTAACTTTCAAACGTTGTATTTGGAAGTTTGGTTTCAGGAAAATTGCTTCTGTAACTATACACTGTATCTAATATCTTTCGCGTAGGCGAAAATGCAAGGAACTTCGCTTACCGCTTCTTTGAAGAATTTCTGATAGCTTATTGCGAGAGCAAAGAGAAACTGCACTGTACCATCTTAATGAGCTAAATCGAAATAGCCTTTGTAAAATATTTGAGCTTGTCTACTTCTACTTCTATCCCTTTCCGTTCTCGTTCAGTCGTTGTAAATACTGTAGCGTTTGCGTATTGTGGCTGAAACAGTTTTGTCTTTGAAGCTGGGAAAATTCTTCCTTTAAAATTAACATTGCGGAATAGTTACCAGTCAGCATGTTGTGGTCATAAAAAGCCCCGTAAATTATAACACTTCTGAAATCATTGAATGAACTGGAAGTAAATTCTAGACTGTGCTTTGTTGAAACTTGCAAGGATGCTTTAGATATAATGCTAAACCAGGTCGCTATTGTACGTCTTAGAACTCGCCATGTATCAGTATAAAATACGATTGGAAAAATTTCTGGGAGAGAATGGGAACTGAATGATTCAGGAGAAAGTCTTCATTCTGTCCTCAATTTGATTGGGGGAATTCTCCATCTCTCGTGTTTGATATTTTGGCTTGAGACACCCGATCTAACCTATACGGTTGTTTGACGTGGATTCTCATTATGTGAAGAAAAATAAAACCTGAGAGGAAAACATGAGGAAGAAAATACCCCCTTCAAATTTTAGGTCCCAGACCAATTGATGAATAGGAGACGATACGAATATCTCCCTGGTTTGACTTGACTTTTTGTATTCATAAACTAATACTTGTTTATTTTGATAGAACAAACGCCAGCTTCGATTCCACTTCCCCGTGGGCGCGTTCGGAGCATCAGCCAGTGCAGCGGGACGGGAAGCGTTGAGGGCGCCCGCGAAGAGACCGACGTGATCGTGCTCCAGTCTTCCCCGACGCACCCCTTCCATTGGCAAGCCGTCGCCCTGAGCTCCAGCCGTGACGGGAACATAGATGTTCTGACGTCCTCCCCCTCGCAGAGCACCACCATCAACCTGGACACCATCTCCACCCCTTCGGGGCCGCCGCCCCAGAGAGCCGGCTCCCACGGCTGCCTCACCGCCCACCTCACCAACTCGTCGACCGCCCTCCCCAGGCCCTCATCCCTCGTCGTCGTCGAGGACCACATGCCTCACCGGAAACACAGTCAACCCAACCCGCTGCGCCGGAAGAAGAGTAGAGACGAATCACTAGCTCTCGCGCCCTCGGCGAGTCTGGAGATGCTGAACAGGCTCAAAGAGAAGATACTCCGGGTTGTGCCCCGGAGCGGACCGGACGTTGTGCTGAGTATCGAGCCGTCGAGAGTCGATAGCGACGACGAGAGCACTCCTCTCGTTTCGGAGCTGCCTTCGCCGACGGTGGCGCGCCAGAGCGTGAGGTCGTCGCTGGTGCTGGGCAGGCCCGACTTCGCCAACGGCGGCTTCGGGGAGGCGGGGAGCAGCGACGGATCCAGGGCATCTCCCCTGGGCTCCCCGCTGGCGACGCTGGGCTCAGGGGTCCTGTCCGACGAGGACACCGAACTGTCTCTAGGCTCCCCCAGATCGACTTCCAGTCACCTCTCCCGGCAGGATGCGATGGATAACCGCTTGGATGATGACTGGGTCAATCCAGAAACGTCCGTGTGACTAACAGCTTAAGAAATACCTCGCTAAATGGAGTAAACATAAATAGGAACATCCTGGATTAGTTGCTCTCTTTCGGTAGGATATTTCGAGGTGGCGCCAACCAAAGTGTGAATAATCCGTAGTTCATTACCTTTGAAGAAAAGATCAAGACTATTGCATTTTTAAACTCAAACGTTACGCAACACCTAAAATTTTAAAGGTTGACTTTTCCTCCTCTTGTGTTCCACCTTTCGTCGCAAAGCCGAACCGAGGCACAAGACCTTAAAACCATCTAAGTGAACCTAACGCTCGCAAGGCACTTTCCAGCGGAGGCATTCTAGGCATTTAATCTCAGGCAACCTAGCGGTATATGTTTAATCCTCATAATGTAATGAATGGTTGAACCATGGTGGAACCCAGGTATAGAAAATCCAACCTTTTAAAACTAGAAATGTTATGGGCATGAAAATTGTCAAGCGAGTTAAATTTAAGCCTGAATTGGTCTAAGATGCAAGCTTTCTTGACTAGATAACGGATGCTAGTGCTGCCGAGTACTAAAGTTTGCATCATACTGTATAACTGATTTATTGAACGTACAGAGCTTGTTTGATAAGTCTCATTAAAGATTGAATGTCCTCTTCAGGCTTATTGACATGGACATGCTTTTGAAAGCTGTGGAGTGAGTCTAGCAAACTTTATCTGTTTGCGATTCACACACGGTGCCTAGAAAGAGGTGGTACTTAATTTTTTAGCGGGCGTTTCTCTGGCTGTGAGTGTACTTAGTAACTGGGAAGTTCGCGACAAATTTATTTTTTGGCGGTGCAAATGATGCATTTCTTCTCTAGTGAACCCTGGGTGAAATGGCCGCTTGAACGTACTAGTTATGGTTCTGATTTGACCCAAATATTGTCAGGGGACTCCAAAATGAAAGTAAAAACCTTGTGTTTGATCAGTAATAAACTTAAACTAGGGCCTAACAACCAGTGAGATAAGTCTAAGTTCATTTCGAGCTGTTTTATAATGAAAATAGTACTTAAAATTTTATTTTCGCTGAGAGAGCCGCGGTGTGCCAATTTTGATGGGTGATTGAAGGAAGCGGACCTCCATTGAAGTTCCTGTGCAAGGCCTGTTGAGTTAAAATTTATAAATCTCAACATTATGAGGGGATCTTAACTAAGTGAACCCGCATTTAAAAAGAATAATCCCGTTAGTGTTAGATTAAAATTTTAGACGAAAACGTTGCAAAATATCCTTTTTTTTGCATAAATATTCCTTCTTACGAAATGACAGTAACTTAATAGGTGTAGATACTCTCACCTCGCGGAGATCCTCTTCAGCGCGATAGTTACTTTACGTCTTACGTGCCTCGCTGAGTGTGAATATCCTTGGGTAACCAATTTCGTTACGTGCAATTTAAAGTTAACCGGTTTCCTGTTTTAAATCAAACTGCCAGATTGTGTAAAAGTTCGTTTTGTGAATAATTGTTAGTACTATTGTTCCCTGCGCCCACCTACGCTTCTGCACCGTCAACGGTTATGAGAAATTCAGTTTTGAATTTCTCATGATTGACGCGCGCGGAGGCAAAAGTACGTAAGATATTTTTAGGAAATGTGCCGTCGAGATCGACAATATCATGTTGATTGTTAGAGTGTGGGTGCCTTTTAAACTTGAACGGTTCTCGCAGATGTGGTGCTGATTATTTTACGTAAAGGTGTAAAAAGATTTTTTTTAGAGAGAATTTGGAATGTTTGATCGATCCTTAAATATCTGTGGTAGAGTCCTTTGGCAAGATTTTAAACATGAGTATTATGATAAGGTTTATGTTGGTCATACTTAGTTATTCGAAGATATCGAGCAAATTATTCATGTTGCTCACGTGAATTGCAATTTTTGAGAGAAATGTTTACCGAAAACACTTTTTCGCGGAGCTCATCTTTCCTCTCGTACTTCATGGAAAACTTTCCCGGTGGGTACTTACAATATTTTTTATTTTTTACCTTTTCTTTTCGAAAGTGTGGCTAGCGTGATTGAATATTGGCCCTTTAGTCAATTAGCGTTAATGACGTGATTTCGCATTAAGTTATCGTGATTTTTAACCCAAATTCCCAGAAATAATTTCCTTTAAATTAACTAGTCATTTTATTTGGTATGACCTAGCTAGCCACTTAGTGTGTCAAGGTGTACTTATTCCTGAAGTTTTCTTACTTTTTTCTAAAAAATTGGAAGTTTAAAAGCTACGATTCTAAAATGACATCATGGAAGTATGGTGTCATGAGATCAAAGATGTAGGTACCGTACAGTACATTGACATGAGTGATGACAATGTGATTATCAGCTTGTGATAAGAAAAGTGTGTGATGGAGATTGGCTATACTTGAGGTTGTGTTTGGTTGTACGTAAGATGCAAATGTATTTTAAGCTCGCTATAAGCCATAAACGTGCAGCTCCGTCAATTAGTGGTGCCACTGAGTTCTATTTTATTATTTAGGACCAAAAATGTCAAGAAACTATTTCTTATGAATCATGTGCTACAACTTATATGCCTGGTTGATTTTACAAAGAACGACAATCATCCTTACTTTTTTTTTGTTTTTTAATAGATTTTTGAAGGATTATCCGGTTTACACATTCATTTGTTATTATCAGATAGCCTCATTTGAAAAAAAAAATCAAACGTGAAATCTTGTTGAAATTTTTCTTAAATTGTTTTTTTTTTTTTTTTTTTTTTTTTTGAAATTTTTTTTTTTTT
>Ga0058701_10004544_pt1 | contig 11287 bp, 11 predicted proteins | sample AgamicOrMae_FD_97039 | JGI IMG/M metagenome (GOLD analysis project Ga0058701, IMG submission 97039) | Agave microbial communities from Guanajuato, Mexico - Or.Ma.e | ecosystem: Host-associated > Plants > Phyllosphere > Phylloplane/Leaf | place: Guanajuato, Mexico | collected 2012-06-04 | reverse complement strand
GTGCTAAGGTGATGGAAAACTATTTAGCACAAAGAAACAAAAAACCTTGTGATGCTGTTGATGTAGTTCCAGGGCAGTGTTGCCAGATTTGGAGCTATTTTAAATTTTAACCTGAAGCTAACTCGAGGACCAATAGAGATAAGCTAGCATGTTGGGTACGTTTTGGATCGCTCTCGAGCTGAGCATTCTGAAAATGGGGTTGATTATCAAGTTATCTTTACAGGTTAAACAGTTAAAAAGGTTTTGAAGAAATTGAGTGAGATCTGGCAACACTGTTCCAGTGAAATGGTTAATATAGTGCATGTCTTGTATAGATTAGCGTTTCCGTTGCTAGGCAAAACATCCCGCCAGAAAATAATTATCATTTTGTTTTGCGCAAAAGCGGGCGGCGGCAGCGCAAAGCCGAAAACGAAGCGCTTGGTGACGCGTAGATCATGACGTCTTTGTGACGTTGGAGCAACTTCCCTACGAAGCAACAACGTTTTTAGAGCAGAACGGTCAGTCCAAAGATCCACGGCACAATTACGCAACTTAACCTAACCAAGCCTCACCTAACCGAAACTCAGCTAACAACAACCTGTATAGGCATATCCAACAGTTTAGGTTTTGTCGAACAATCTTGCTTATTTTCCAATAAATTATGGATAGCAGCATTTATTTCATGATGTAACGGGTAATTTCTTTTTCTAAGACTCCCACATAAAATCTAAATCCAAACATTAACAAAAACAACAAAAAACGACAAAAAAAAAGAATTTTGAAAAAAATGGCTCAGTACAATGTGACACTATTAATTAGTTACGCTCCAAAAGCGAAAAATAAATTCATAAAAAAAGAAGTCCTCCTAGAGTGACGCAATCAGTCCAATTCACTCCTTGTTGAACTCTGTTGCGATTTATCTTGGCAAAATTATTTTGGTCACAAAGGTTAAGTGGAACGGACTTCAAATAAATTTCGTATCAATGCATATCTTCTCGCTAAGGTGCTAAAAAGTTTTTAGATAACTCATATCATACTTTCATACATACTTATTGAGATTCACTCTACAAAAGTTTCGACATTTTTTTTTTATCACACTGTGAAAAGAGAATCTTAAAGTCAGATCCAACAAAGGTCAAATCACTGAACTGGAAAAACAAAACCAGTCGAATCATGCTCTGAATTTCAGACATCGTTTATAATTTCCAAAAACATCTAATTTTTTGAACGATATAACTGAAATTCGGTGAATATTTGAACTTAAATGTTTTCAGACTAGAAAATTGACTTCTGTTCCATCTGAAATTAAGAGCCTCTTTTTACAGTGTATCATAGTCGCATCTGTTACGTTATGCCGCTAGTTTAATGAGAGAGAAAAAATGTCAACTACGCCAAAAAAAAATGTTGCCATCCCAAGTACGTATTTTTAGTTTGGATAGAACTATTCACAGATTACTAGAACTATTCACTAAACGCGGAATAGGTAACATGCACCTGCGATATTCGAGGTTTGAACCTAGGATCTCTTGTTTCTACAGTATGTTCTAGCCCTAGCCCCTAACACAATCAGAGGCCTTTGCGACAATTGCCGGGTAGCAAGGATTCTGACTTATTCACCAGCACGCATTCAGATGTCGGATGAATAAAGCCACTCCGTTAAATACTGTATAACCGAACGGATCTATAGGTTCTATACTTTGGCGTCGTTCATCGCATTTACTCCCAAATACGATGCTCTCTCCTCTTGCGCGGTATTTCTCTTGTTATGCTAAATACCTGGTCTCAGGTGATGAGCGAGCTGACGTTCGTTTTTTTTTGTTTTTTTTTTGTCGATATATTCTCGAAACCTCGAAGTGGCGTGTTTGTTCAGTTATATCGCATCAGCGTTTTTCGGTGAATAATAATCAGGAAAAAAAATGTTAAACTTCATTCCTCCTGATGATACTCAACTGATTTCAGCTTAGTTTTTAGTGAACATTGAAATTAAAATGGATAAAATTTGATAGGAAAAAAAAACAGAAGGCTATCCCGGAGGAAGTCTTCAGAAAATGCGTCAGAGGCAAGATAATAAGAGTGTAAAACATAACAAACATCACCAACAGTTTTCATCCAGATAACACCGATTACAAGTGGTATATCATCGCAAATTATTTATCGCGAGGAATTCCACTCGAAGTTGCTGATAAAGATTACAGTACAGTGGTTATGTTACCTCGCCATGACCATCTCAAAAAATACCTTCCAATTGAAAACATAAATACAATAGCAATTTAAAAAAGTGGAAGAAAATGCCAACAACTATAAAATTCGAAAACTATTTTTTTTCGTGAGGAAAAGAAAAGACAGCGAGAGATACTAAAATCAGTAAAAAATCAGTCAGATTGACCTCTTGAAAGAGAGACTTATCACTGGCAAGTGAAGGAGTGTTTCGTACTATGAAACTTTGTATAGCAGGTTTCCTCAGGGAAAGTGAAGGATGGACAGGTGTCGTTAGAGAGTTTCAGTTTCCCGAAATGCAGTATACTAAAACGAAAACATCCTAAAGACAAAACTCTACATTTAACAGCGACCTACCACAGATTTAAACGAAGGTTAGGTTTCAGGAAAAGTCAGTTTAGGGTACACTGTGCGTATTTGAGGTTTTATTTTCTTCCTCTCCTGTTCTGCCTACCGTTTTCAAGCCAAGTGGAGTAAGGCACATACAACCGAGCCTAAGTTAACCTAACCAAACCTAAACTGTATAATTAACTTAACCTGAACTGTCGTCAAGCTGACGCCGTTTAGACTTACTCCTCTGCGGGAGCAGCCAGCCTTCCAGAAGAAGGATTAGCAAACATCCCGTGGAGCTACATCGCGAAGCGAGGCACAAGGTACCTCACCCAACCTTTTCTAGACTAATCTAACCCTTGCAGTTACATTGAATACGGAATAAAAGGTTTTGGTATACCAACAAAATCATTGGTTAAAATGGCGATAGCAAAAATATTTTGTTACAACAAAATGTTTAGTTCTATCAACAAAACATTTGGTTGCAGCAACAAAAAATAATATTTGTTGTCCCTAATTTTGTGGCCGTAACAAAACCATTTTTTTCCATGAAGTAATCCTCCTACAATAGGGAATAAATCGAGATTATTTGTCGCTGGGGCAATTTTCGTAAGGTAACGAAAAGGTTTGATCGCGGTTCGGTTTAGCTACTGCAGCCGATAAGAATTTCGACTTGGAGCCGTGAAAACAATGACCCTCTCGAACGAATGTCACGGCCCCGTCAAATACAGTAGTAGAGAGTGGAGAGCCAGCTACAGCTCTCGAAGTGGAAAATTCCCGAGTGCCATTCTCACTGGCCTTGGCCGTGAATATTTCCACGCCGCCTGTCGAAATAAAATGAAGACTTCTCTCAATAAAGCTTCATCAGGATCATCTTTTCAGCTTTCAGCGACGAATGGGCGGGCCACATTATGACGCCGTTCACAAACAACTGCTGTTGCGGATACAGCAAACACTATACAGGATATTATTCGCGAGGTAATCCAGTCCGGAAACAAACGCTTTTATCAACGAATGGACCGGAAGGAAAAGTCCATGGAACAAAAGAAGCCTAAAATTAGGTTAAGGTTGCTTAAGATAGCCTGGATTAGTTACAACTAGGTTAGGTTAAATAGCTTTAGTTTAGTGGAACTAATGAGTGTATTTGATAAGTTTAGTTGGGGTTGGTGAACTCTGCGAGGGTAGGCTTGCTTGGGCTAGTCTAACAAGCAGTCAAGTTTCACTTGGTTTATGATAGGTTTAGGATGCGGTCAGGCTAGAATAGGTTAGCTTCAGTTTGGTTATGCTAGCTTGGGTTTTTGATGAATTGAGTTGGGCTGGATTAGATTTACTTTGAGGAGGGCTGGTTTAGGTAAAATTAGGTCAAGTAAGGTTAGGTTCGACTGAGTCAGGTTATCGGTAATGTTAGGCGAGGTAAAGCAAGGTTTGTATTTCGAAAAAGCAAGTTTTTTGTTAGATTAGGTGAGATTAGGCTAGATTAAGATGGTTGGTCAGATTGAGGTTGGTTTGTTCCGGATAGGTAAATCAGTTAAGTCCTGTACTGGAGAGTGAGAATGAAGATAACTAAGGCGTTTTACTTTCACTCAAGATCGAACACGTTTTTTCTTCAGTGCCTCTGTTTTGAGAGTGTAAAACTGCACGCTTATTCCTTTAACAAAAAGAACGGAGCATGTCCGTATGTCCACACCCCCAATAAAAAGTCCCCCTGAAAAAAAAAAGGTTCACTTAAAGACAAATTTAGAAATGACGTTTGAGTATCTGACCAATATTGTATATAGAAAGGCGGAAAAATTCCTTGTCTAATTGATAAAAGGGCACAAAAAGACGATCTTGGAAGGGAGGTCGACGGACTTCGCTTTACGACGACAAACCTATAAATCAGTACGATAGCCGTGACGTTTCGAGGTCTAAAACGCGATAAAGTAATGAAGTAACACGTCAAAGTTGCGTCATAAAGACAATCAGGTGAGTGGAAAGAAAAGACCAGAATTTTCTTTCCCCCGCGATGACCTTTCGTGTATCGATGAGGACCACCTATAGAGGTATCAGTCGCCCCCACGACGATTCAAAGACAAGATTTCGACGTGTTTTGGTGATATCATCCCCACCATCCCTGACAGACATCCAACCTAACTTTAACTAGCCTTTCTTACAAAGGCTGTAAGCTAAATTTGTCTTCTTCAACTCCTTTCTCGGCGGCAGTTAGGGGTGGTCCATTGATGCTCTATCTTAAGCCAGTTTTCAACATTTCCGTGCTCAAAAACTTATTTTTTTTTTCCGTAAGACTTGGCTATGAACGTGCCTTAAGCTTCAGCCCTCTCCTTCTTAAAGCGCATGTAGTTTATGGATGGTCCCTAGCAGCCGAAGCGGCATCGGGTGCGGCGACAGCTGAGCGGAGCGGTAACGAGGCGCGAGGCACGAAGCGCGAAATCTAAGCAAGGTTAACCTAACCTAGGTCAACTTTAGAAGCTGACATGTCAATCCGTAACCTTTAAAAGCTGATGAAAAATTAAGCTGTGGTAGAATAAGTGAGGTAGAAAATGCTACATTTAGACTTGACAATGTAAAACCAAGGTAGAAAACATAACCTACAAAATTTCAAGTGTATAGCGCGAAAATCACACCCTATTCGTCCTTGAATTTCGGTCAAGCGCCCCTGAAAAAACATCGTTTGAAAAGGGCTGAAACCGTCTAAACTCGGAAGTATAAGGACCCGAGACGGCACCGGAATACATTTTTGTTTTTCAATAGACGTGCACCAGGAAGGAGGTGATCGATGACAACTACGGTGACCAGCGCACAGGGCCGCGGGCCTGAGCAATGGCCCGTAGGCCATGAGCGGCCCATGGCACATGTGTTCCGCAGGGCCGATGTCGTTCCTTATGTCATGTCATGTTGGAAGGACGCAAAATATCCTTCGGGCGTAAACTTCGAGAAAGGTTTTGTCACCGACATGGACACGCCTGCCTTGGATCAATCACAATACGTATAGTCTAGATCGAAACCGATCTCTGCTAATAGACTGATTTCAATCGGGACTATTTTTGGTGAGAGCTGTACTTTTAGAAAGTAAAGGCTTATGGCGACACAGCGTCCTGATCTAAAAGAGCTTCTAGAGGCCCTACTAGAGAGGAGGCATTGGGTAGCCATTTTGTTTTGATGGGACCATCAAATGCATCGTAGCTTACGGAGAAACTCGGAAACAGGATGGCGGCGCCCATGGTTTTGGACAAGGGGTGACAACTCATGATATCCGGTGTACGAACGCCCTTGATATCCGGCTGATATCCGGTTGATATCTTTGATATCCGACTGTTGGATTCGGTCGAAACATGCGGCTGTTTCCAGCGATTTTTTCTGACTTCTATCCACTGATATCTGGCTATATTTAGGTATATCCAGCAGTTATTTTTTCAATATTCTGCTGAAATCTTTCAGATATTTAATTGAAATTTTGTCTTTTTTATATCCGTTTACTATACCACTGATATCCAGCTGATATCCAGCTGATATCCTTGATATCCTGATATCCAGTGGAAAGATTTCCATCAAGATGTTACCCCTTGGTTTTGCTCCTTCAATGCTTCCTCTCTAGTATATCCAGGCCTCTAAGGGCTTCTTGGTCCCGAAAATCTTCCTGTTTAAAAACAGTCTTATTGTTCCAAAGCCTATTAATGTTTTGGTCCAAAAATATTTTTAAACCAAAAAAAAAAAGTTTATCGATCCCAAAATACTTCTTGGTCCCGAAAAGCTACGTCTTTCACGGAGGACTCTTGGTTCCAAATAAACTTGGTCCCAAAAATATTTTTTTATCTCAAAAACCCAAATGGACCCAAGAAAACTCCTTGATTCCAAAATCTTCTCATAATCAAATTAGTCATAGGTCCAGAAAAACTTCATGATCAGAAAACCGATTTGATACCAACTTCTTATAAAAAAAAAGCTTCAATGCGAGCATTGAAAAAAAGTTTTGGACCGTTAAGACCTTTTGGCCCGCTTGGGGAAATGAGATGAACCGCACCCGAACTGCATCCGAAAGTGGGAAACCAAACTAATTTAAGCTTCCCGTTTAGTCTTTCAATAAACGTTGCGCGTATTTGGCGGGAGACCCTCTGAGGAACTGACGTTCGTCCCTTCCTTATTCAAATTAGAGAAATATAACGTATCTTTTGGTCACTGATGCTTCCGGAACCGAGTACGTGACCAATAAACGAGCGACTTCCTTTGTTAAAATTTGGAACAGATCCAGACAGCCGTCGGCTGAACCAGGTACTCGCGCTTAGGGCAAACACACGCACAGTACTGCAAACACTTCCCTGTGCGTCAAATGCGCATGTTAACATCTTCAATACCAACGCCAAAAATATCCAAAACCATATTTTTCATTCAAATCATATTTTCATTGCGAATCATACGCAGCTTGTTCGCCGCGACTGCATACATTATGCTTTCTCTCTGCCTAAAGATTTAGATAATCATACGTAATATTTGTAGCTTATAACTATCGTAAAACTCAGAATGGGAAGTTAGATTTTTACAGATTTTAACCCATTTCATCCCTGCGGATTTTTCCCCCACGAAAAATCCCTTAAAGGCGACATAGACTTATGGTTCGGACTGTATTTGCGTTTCTATATTGCATTTTTTCCTTGCGAATATCGTATACTTCCTTGATTTTAGGTTGCTAAGTGTCATGAATAGCAAGGAATTAAAGTATCAATTTTATTAGAATATAAGAAAAAATAGATAATATAAAAGGACACCTGCATGTGAGGTCATTAAGGACTCAATGGGTGTGTTTCATTCTAGAAAGCTCTTCTTAAGTGGTGATCAAACAACTACTGTACAGAAAATAACTGAACCCGTTAACCGGTAACAAATAAACGACTGTATCATGAAATAAACTTGGGTTTTCTTACGTCGCCAACGCCTTATAAAACGCTTGATGAGATTAATTTTGCGCCAGGTCCGCGAGCTACGTTTAAGCGTCAAAAACTTTTGCTGTGTTCGGCTCACGCCGAAATTATGATGTCAATCAAAATGGTTACCCCTATATTCTGTCCATCAAGGCGGCTAACCTTCCCTCCATGGCCAATGTTAGCCGGAAGCAATTCTGTGATGTTGGTTGTACTGGATTGAGAGGGCGTTGGCCTCAGCGCGCCTATTTTTGAAATGAGAATGATTAAACGTCTGATCTTTACAAAGTCTATAGTATACGAAGTTTGCTTCATTTCAGAAAAAAAAAGTATTCGAATAAACGTTATTTTAAGAATATTTTTCGCTTGACAGAGCAAATAATAGATTTTAATTCCAGTACATTACGACTAATAAGGGATAAAACAATTATTGAACATCACACCATAGACGAAGCAGAAAATATTCTTCATTAGTCAATTCGACTTGATTTGAATCAAAACAATCCTAATATCAATCAAGTTTATTTCCTTTCCGGTATATGCTCTTGAATGCTTAAGCAAATACGTTCATGTATGTACTTGAAAAAGTTTCAAGTTCCCATTTCATCGCTATAGTGACAACAAGGACAATAAAGGAGCACTGGTATCCAAAGGAATGTCTCATTTAACCATATCTCTGAAAAAAATAAACATAGTATCATAAAGCGAATATTTTATCCAAAATAGAGCGCAGAAGTGTTTTTTTTTGTTTCTTGTTGATAGTTTTTATGTGTGATGAATCCGAGTGCTTAAATTGAAATGTTATAAAATTTTGCGGATTTAATAGTATGTTGACGACTGAGAAAGATAGGCCACCCGCCTGACGCACACGTTATGTTGATTGCCTAACACCTTCAACGACCACACCAAACGTCTCCAGCCAAGCCTTGCTACTTTTTGAATTTTCTCAGCCACAATAAATAACGACAGCATTTCCAATTCTACATTAATCAAACTGCTTCTACTAATATAGTAGAAATGAATTGATAAATTGCAGTAGAAATAAGTCGTTGTTCCTATGATATCGTTTTTCGTGGCGCATACAAGGTTAAAAGGCCAAATAACGTTTCACTACAGTTTGCAAAAATAAAATAGGCTTATTCGTACCGGTATACAATTTTAAGGGGTGCCATTTGCTATTTCTAAGTATTGTCTTCCGGCCTCATTTAACCTGGATTACATGAGTGTAAACGACATGGCATCACGCAAGTGAGATTAACCTGGGTTACGCGTCTTATACTTTGCTCCGAAATCGGTTCACTTTGGTATCGCCCAGCCTGATGTCGCTTACTTCAGTGCGACAGTCCTGACGCCGATAGGGGAGTCAGTTTCGACAACTGTTAGGTTAGGCTAATATAAGAATGGTTCGGATTTGTGTCTTATGCCTCGCTCCACTCGGCTAACCGACGAAAGGTGGGTGAGGTAACGAGGGAGACACCCTTTAAAATTAACATCATAGGCCTACGTTTTGTTTTTGGCTGAAACGCTCGCTAGAAGGTTGTAAAATGTAATACAGCAATATGGCAGAATAAAACACTGATGCAATATGAAATAATGCGCAAAACTTGCCTTTATGTCTTGATTCTTGCGGAATGTAAATCAGCTGACAGAAAGTGGGTCGAAACAGCCCGAGGTGATGGGAGACATTATACCCGAAAACTGACACTTTCCCCTTCAAGAATATATCCGACTGTGTTAGGTTGAAAGGAGGAGTTTAAAAATATTTTCCACTTATAGGCCTGTTCGTTAAAACAAAACACGTTGGCAGTGCCTCTGTAAGCAGCGATACTTGCACGGGCGAAATCTGGCTTTTTTCTAATTTTATCTGCCCGGTACATTTTAGCTACGTTATAGGAGAGCTATGGGTAGGAAGAGGCAGCTAGTTCAAAAAAAAGGTCTTGCCAGGCTAGGTTGCGTTGTAGTACCGGTAGCTTGAATATAATTAAAGAATTTATTATATGGCGTATGGCAGAAAATATTCAAGGTTTCTTGAAGGTGCATTCGAAAATGTTGGACTCAAAATAATTTTCGAAACTTGGTGTGCGAGTCTATGATGGCACGGGTCTCTTAAGACGGGGGCCTGTTGAGACAGGGTGTGTTGGAACAGGCACCTGAAAGCGAGGCAAGCATTGACAGAAGTTGGATACTCATGCTCACAGGAAAACAAGACCGCAGCTCCTGAGTCAGCAATTAATACCCGAAAATAGAGCCACCTTTATAAAATATATGATAATAATTAAGTGTAAGAATAAAAATTATTTTATTCTCACATAATTATTATATTGAGGTATGCGTGGTTACGGGTACAAACATCCTGGAATTCGAGTCTTGGTCAAAACGAAATAAAATTAACTAATCCTACAACACTGTACTTTCACGTCTTAATTCGACTGCAGGAGGACCAAACGATTTCCGACTTAAGATTTGAGGTAGAGCCGGTTATGCGGCATGAAAAATGGAGCAATTACGTTTTTTATGCAAAAATATTAAGTATAAATGACTATCAAGTAAAACAAAGTTTTCCAAGCACCAGTTTTTCATATTTTTACTTTAGAGGGCAGACAGTTTTGAAGGACCGTGAACATAAACCAGATACGGTACGGCAACTTACGGTGCGTGTTGTTAACTTATAATCCATAACAGCCCAAAGTATTTGAAGTGAAATTACGCTTAAGAGAAAGGATTTTTTCCATTGAAATACGCAATTTTAAGCTCTGGAAAATGCCTAAATAATTAAATTTCAGGTTTCCAGGGGGTGATATTTTTTTTTAAATGGGACAATACTGAACTGAAAAGATCCCCTAAAATATTTTTTCCTGTTTCCGAACGGCATCGCTGGGCGTGAGTTAAAGCATGCGAGGCACCGGGCAACATCAGTGCCCTGTGCCTCGCTGACTTACAGCTACGCTTAACTTTGTCAGGCACGAGCGGTGGAACACAAAGAAAAGGTAAATTCGACGTTTCAAAACCACGCACGGGGGACACGAAAAAAACGGTTTTGTTACGGCAACAAAATGAGGGACAACAAATGATTTTTTGGTTGCTTCAACCAAGAATTTCGCTGCAGCAACCAAACGTTTTGTTGATAGAACTAAACATTTTGTTGTTGTAACAAAATATTTTTGTTAACCCTATTTTAACAAATGACTTTGTTGGTGAAACAAAACATTTTTTTCCGTGGAGTTTGTGTACTCACCTAGAATTGCTCTGAGATGTCCCTCGAGCGTCTGCAGAACTGTGGATTTGATTTCTTTGACGGATTTTCCGAGGAACTGTTCGCTGGCAGTTTGCAGGAGCTCGTCGGCTTTCATGATTTTGCACTGCGCCACGCCGGTGACGGTCAGGGGCACGCCCTGCGCAGTCTCCACCATCTCGCACATGGGGTTCAGAGTCATCACCTCTAGCGACAGGTACTGCACGTCCGTCACAAGCCACCAGGCCCACGCCCATCCTCCCACGATCGTCCGCTTGCGAGTTGAGCCACAGCATCCACCTGGAACAAATCCCAAAGCGTTACATCCCCTGCTCTATCCAACACTGTGATTTTTAAGGTAGCATTTTCAACCTTTTAGTTTAAATTTGGTGCTACCCTCCGTCGTCAAGCCGAGCGGAGAGATAGCGAAGCGGGGCACAAGGCACCTAACCTAACCTAACTTAACCTAGGGTTACCTAACTAAACGGTCGCCAAGCGGAGCGAGGCACAAGACACTATACCAAAACTTGGTATACGGCAAGAGGCTTGCTTATGATATAGGTTGGGCTAGGTTGGATGCCTTTTGCCTCGTTCCGCTATCTCTCCGCTCGGC
>Ga0058701_10004543_pt1 | contig 11288 bp, 9 predicted proteins | sample AgamicOrMae_FD_97039 | JGI IMG/M metagenome (GOLD analysis project Ga0058701, IMG submission 97039) | Agave microbial communities from Guanajuato, Mexico - Or.Ma.e | ecosystem: Host-associated > Plants > Phyllosphere > Phylloplane/Leaf | place: Guanajuato, Mexico | collected 2012-06-04 | reverse complement strand
CTTACTTCTCGGCGCCCCTGAGCGGGCGCCGAGAAGTAAGCGGCATCAGGCTTGGCGACCGTTTAGTTGGGTAACCCTAGGTTAAGTTAGGTTAGGTTAGGTTGCTTGTGCCTCGCTTCGCTATCGCTCCGCTCGGCTTGACGACGGAGGGTAGCACCAAATTTTAACTGGAAAGTTGAAAATACTACCTTAAAAAATTACAGTGTAAAGTTAACTTGTCTCACTGATCACAATTTTATAACACGAGTAACGAGCGTGTGAAGCGTCTATTCCTTTACCTTCTTATTCCTCTTCTTCCTCTTCTTCCTCTTCCTCCTCTTCACCCTCTTCTTCCTCCTCCTCTTCCTCTTCTTCCTCTTCTTCCTCTTCTGCTCCGCGACCTGCGGGCTCGTCGAGGTCGTCGTCGCCAGCTCCGGGTCCCTTGTCTTCCTCCTCGGGGCTGTCTGGGGCACCCGGCTTCTTGCCAGGTCGCTCACCGAACCACTTCGGCAGCTTGGCTGGAAAATGGCCGTACATCTCACAACGAGGTAATCACCTTTTTGACTACATCTCCTTTCTGAGCTTTTCATACTGACTCACTGACCCATATTACCCGAAATAAATTCTCAAGATTTCTTACAAAATTGCGTTTGACAGCTAAAACAACTCTCTTGCAAAAAAAATGTGAGTCCCGTTCGTAAATATATGTATGTATATGAATCGATTTTCTTAGTTGAACAGTCCAATCATAGTGCCATCTGTAAGTATATGCATGCATATGAATCGATTTTTTTAGTTTGGTAAATAGTCGTAACAATAATCAATGCAAACATTTCAATTTACATTACTAAGAAAAAAAATAATTTTCTGATTGTGAGCATAAATCAAGTCACTTTTCAAAACTCCTAGTTTAAATTGCCGATTTAAATGGCAAATATTCATGAGTGTGCACTCAACAAAAATAAATTTTAGATCCAAACAAGGTCTTTTTTTGACGTCGAAGTGTACATTTTAAAGGCGAAAGTACAAATGGAAGCATGCTTGTATCGTCGTAGCAAGCGAATGCTCTGTTGATACATGCAAATGGAATGGGTTTGAGATAAGAAAATGACACAAGCCTGTGGAATGATGACGTGGCTGTGTCAGTCTGATTAAGGGGTTAGTTCTTGGTGGGGTTAAAGTGCAGCAAAGTTACCAAAACTCCAGAGTGGTCTCCAATCGCGCAACAGCTGCGTACAACCTGTGGAACCTCCTCAAGCCTGCTTGCTCTTTAGATGAACGATCTCCAATGATATATCCGGATTAGACGGAATGACCGCAAATAACTCTGCTGCGTTAGTAAACGTGACTTGAAATCGTTCCCCAGAGGCCCAGTTGCCGAGTCATTTTCGAGACGAGAATTCCAAGTTGCTTAACACGGAAACGGTTGGCACTGAATACCACACTTTGAGGCATCAAAATGCACTTAGAAATCTTGCCCGTTTCAGTATTAATCAGTTGCGAAATTTCGTCTTCAATCTGACTCGTCACGGTTTCACGTCAGGTGAAATTTCACATCGCTGCAAATCTGGTGAAATTAGTTTCGTTTGCCAAGTAAAGACGATGATGATGGTGGACAAAACCTGTGACACAGCCCTGTTCCCGTTTGAAAGTTAGGTTGGCAATGCAATAGACAAGACTCATATCCGGCAGCAATAACTTTTACGCCGGCAAAGAGATATCACACGAAAGGATTGTCCACCATTGAAGACGAAAAGTGAAAATGTGAGAGACTATGAAGATTAAGTTACGAAGAAAACCTTCTGAAAATCGCGTATATTTTTATGTTCTTTTTCTCCTTAAACTTACCTTTCTGGCGTCCGTCGAACTGCTCCAACCGTTCGGACCATATTTTCTCCTGTTGTTCTTTGGTCAATAATTCGTATCCCTGGGGATCACGAGACAAAATAAAAACAACTAAAAATGCTGACACACACTAAACTAATCACCCCTCCACGTGCACAATCAACAAGTTGCATTGCAAAGGGGAAGGGGGGGATATGGCGAGAATCTATTCCGTTATAGGGACCGTGCATAAGCCTCATGACTTTCATGAGGAAAAAGGAATCCTCTAGCAGCGTAGACTCATCACGGAACTAAAACAAGGGACACGTCATATTTGTGTACGGCCACAAGGGGATATCCATAAATCACGTCAATGATACACCACGCCTCTCCCGTTTTCACACTTTCCCTAAAATTCTTCTCACTGACGTTATACGTCCAAAATTCTCGATGAGACATTGCAAATCCTAACGTTAAGTACGGATAAATAAATGAAAGACTTCGGTCTTTTATAAATTTATCTCGTTATTATACATTAACTTTCACAACTACAACCATTGGTCTACCGAAAGTCAACTGCGAGGGAATAACCACCAAAGCTTGTAAGGGGATGACGCAGTTTATGGAGGGCCCCTTAAGATTACTCGTGTGATGGCAGGCAATGCAATCTTCGGGCTAATGGGTTGCATGGTACCTCATGCAAGCACTCTGAGGAGCCGGGAGTACACTAGCTCAGCCCGCATGCCTTTTTTTGCCACCAGTACTTACTACGAGTTCGTTTTAAAAATCTTTCGTGTCTCTGTTTCCACGCTTTTTCGTTATATTCTGCATTTAGAGACTCCCAACCCTGCACGGGCAAAAACATGTTATTCCCTTAACAAGCCCAACATCATTACTTTTGGGATTGATAGCTGATGGCAAAACGATATACCAGATCGAATCGAGAAAACAGACACTTGAAGTAAGTTCTTTGATACCAGAATGAGAATAGCAGCGGCATCTGGCTAGATTCAGCAATCGGCTTAGTAATGACATTTTGTGCTCGAGCGCATTCTAATCCATCAAACGTATCTGCCGCGTTATCATAACAGTGTCCGAGTGAACCGTGGTTCCTAAAATCTGGCAACAATGCGGACGGAGATGTCCATCAGCGCGTCTCGACAAACCAGAGCCCCTGACAACGAGAGGATAGACTACACGCATGACTTGAGTGTGTCGTGGTTGCCTATTCGATCGTCCGATCGCAGGTTTACGGTTTACGCACTGACGCCGTAGACTTTTCGGCCAACCGACGGCCCCGTTTCATACAACTTATAACCAATACTTTAAACAAGATATCCGTTCCGCAGACCTCCTTTAAAATACTTACACCCTCGAATAATTTCTTCTTGTCGTCGTATGACCTGGTATCAACACGACGTTCATACTTGGAGGCAACCTGGATCATGGGCTGAAAGCAGAGGAAAACAATAAAGATCCGTAATGGATGATTCCAAGCTGAACACTGCGGTGACAGATACTTACTGGGTACTTGCCGGTGAGAGCCCTGGTAAGAAAAAAAAAGATAAAAGATAGATAAGACATCACAGTGTAAAAATCATTGTTACTTCATCGTCTCTGTATTGCAGTTTACTTACTCGGGGTCGAGACCCTTTTTAAGGGCCTTGTGCCTGAGTTGTTGCTTCTGCCTTTCCTTAAGTTCCTTAAGCTGTAATCAGAAGAGAATTCGTCAGTACAAGAGATCCTCAAAGGCACTACGAATACATTATGTAAATGCAGATCATCACAAATCAATACGTACGTCTGCAAATGCGAATGAACCAAATTAAAACTCTGGAGTGAAATTAACCTTACAAGCATCCATAAGAATTTTTTTTGCATGAAAATGGCCGAAATTGGCTCTAAAAAATGGCTGGATTTCTAGATAAAGGGCCCTGAGAGAGTGATTTTCTATGAATAGTTATGGATGAAGATAACTGACATGGGTCTCTTTTGTCATCTAGTTCGAAATAGCAACGCCATAAGTAGACTTACATCATAGTCCTGGCGCTTCTGCCTCTCTTCTAAATCGTACTTTTCAGTTTCAAGTTTGACAATCTGTTCCCACAGATCAGCAGCCTTGAAACGTAGCTTTTCTATGCTCATGTTGTCAATGTCCAGAGGCTTAATACGGAAGCTGAGGGAGATTTTCTTCTCTTCTTCAAGCTGTTCCTTGGTCTTGTTGCGTTCAATTTGAGCTGAAGACAGGTTGAACTGCAAGCATAATATTTAATGTCAGTCGCTTTAGCTAACAGAATTCATTGCGCTGCTCCAACAAAACTTCGAGTCCTTCGCCTGGGGCTGCTTTTATGCCACGGATACATGTTACAACAAAGCGAATAAAAATGTATGCTCCCTTTCCCGTGGGAAATCTTAGTTTTAACGAAGGTAGCAACTCAAGGTGTAAATTTTCTGGCGCATAAAGAAGGCTAGTCTGAGTTTACTTAGCTCTTCAGTAACCTGGCCAAAGTTAGCCAACGCCCATTAAACATGTGTTCGAAATATTTAAGACGGTCAAGAACAGCTTTTGTTTCAATGCAGGATACGCTATCTTAAGCAATGTCATTTTATACGCAAGGCTATGTAAAGTGGGCTTTCAGAATAGCCTGGACTTAAGAAAGTTATTAAATAGCAAATGACTTTGAGTTCGAGATTGCCTGCTGGAACATCTCGGAGACGTCCATTTTCTGTGTGGGATTAACATAACAGAAAACTGTTTGGATTTTCTTGACTATACTTACTCCTTCCTTCTTGGTAATGGTGAAGTTGGGGCCCTTGCTCTTGCTTTGTTCCTGTAAGGAAAACCAAAGCGTCCGTTAGTGGCGAAAAGTGAGGTTATGTAAATCGTTGCAAAAGTAAGGCTATGTTGATTACCTTGAGAGCGGACATCATAGCCTGGCGTTTCTTTTCTGCCTCCTCGAGGCGCATGCGCTTCTCCTCAATGTCGCGCTGCTTCTTCTCTTCAACTTCGCGCTGTCGCCGTTCCTCTTCTTCCTTCTTCTTCTGGGCCAACCGCTTCTCTTCGTCTGCGCGCATAACCTAAAAAATACATCACCAATGCGATCAATAGTCTCATCTTCTTCACAAAAAAAGGTACAGCCAAAAAAAAGATTTAAATAAAGATAAAAATAAGCAAAGAAAAGAGAATGAAATGTATATAACCGAAAAGAATCTCCCTTTGTTAAGTAGTCCTGTATCTATGTTGGCTACCGGTATGAAGGCAAACAGATACAGTATAGCCTTGTGGTATTTTGGTTAGTTTTTAAGATATACATAAAAATAGGTATATCAAAAGAACAAGCTCGTTGAACTCCCCCGTTTGACGTAAACAATGATATAAAATTTACCAAAATACGCGTTACCGGTACGTTTGTTTTACTTTTATGATCAACGTACCGGTAGACACAGGCCCACCCAAGACAGGTACATCGTGGCTTTTCACCCGCCAAAGAAAGGAAAATATCGTTGCCGGAGGTGAGACTCCGTCAAGGAGAAGGGACCATAAGCATCACGTAATCCGTGGATAAATAGACTTCCACGCATTTTTTAAAAAATAATGACATGATTAATATCGTTAAAGGAAATCGCCTCCTTGAATCCGAGACGGTAATCTTTTTGTAACAATAAATGTCGTCATGGTCTCGACAATGATAGCCTTTCTCTAAGAATAATCGTCGGGAAAGTTGTTCGTTCTCCAATTGTAATCCACAAAAATTAATTACCTTGCGCTTGGCTTGCTTTTCTTTGAGGACTTTTAGCTCCTCTTCTTCCTTGGCCCGCTGTTTGCGCCATTCCAAGATGTATTCTTTAAGTTGTTCATCCAAGTCTGACTTCTTTTGTTCCTGACGCTGTAGGAAAAAAACAGGAAAGTTTAGGTCTCCAGTTCAGGCCCAGCATTTACGTTATCTAGAACAAACATAGACTTGAAGTCTCGTTACCTTGATGAATTCTGGGTCTCCTTTGGGTTCATCTCCCCTGTTAATGAATACATTTTTATTAGTTTATTATAGAAACGTGAGCTTGACCGATGTAACTAGCGGTTAGTGGTAATAACTTTTATAAAAATCAAAAAGTTAAAAAAAGGTAATGCTGAGGTTCCCTAAAATTCTGCTTCAGGCTGGAAGAAACATATTCCACGGTCTAACCAAAAAGACCAAATATAAAGACGAGCTTCCTTGAAAGAGTCTCGTAGGCCGAGAATGGCCACTGAAGAGGAAAAAGAGCGTCCGGTCTTACATGTTAGATCAAAAAACTTTCCCGCGTCAGTCTCTGATTTCTGACCCAAAGAGCCATCACACGAGTAAATAAAAAATAAGCCAATCAGACGGGCACGACAAAATGCTCTTTTTTTTAAATTATAATATAGCTATGTCAAGACCAACGACGGCATCTGCTTATTTACCGACATCTTAAAAAAAAATATCTTAAAATGAAAAAAGACATTTTTTCCCCATCAAAATCCCGAGAGTTCACGGTCTTCTATGAAGAAACTTTTTAATAAAATCGGGATAACAATAAAATGTAGGTCCCATAAAAACCATTCTACCGTCGTAACACTTTTTTCCTCGCGATCCTACTTTTTAATGCATAATATCTAAAGCATAAGCAGCAATCCGAGTCAGCAAAAATCAAATCAACATGGAAAAAGTCACACAAAATGAACAAACATGGAAGGTTATTTTCAAAAACACTCCAATCGCAATGCCACACAAATGCACAAAGTTCCCAAACAATTTGAAACCGCTTTCCAATCCAGTATTATTTACAGCAATATATCACAGCTAACAAACAAAACAGTACAATCCATACTCCAATGTGAGAATACACTGTCTGCTTACGGGACTAGTTACTGAGGTGATAGGCGTATGAAAAATGGATCGACCAAACAAACCGCAAAGAGGGAAAGCTTGAACGTTACCGTTCTCATACTCTACAAGAATCTGCGCCAGGATGACGTTATAGCAAAAAATATGTTATCCAGCCGATTCTCGTTCGATTTTTTTCCAAGCCTGGGCCAATTAGCGCTCGCTGTATATCTTTTTTTTTCCCATTAATTCAAATGAGAAGATAGACGACGGAAGCCTCAAGCATGATTGACTCACGCTGTACGGTAACACGATCGCGGGATGAGCCTCTAGGGTATATTCAATATTTCACACATCCAATTTATGGTAGCATCTAAAACCACCGGAACCTCCATACAACCAAAATTTCAGGGCGTAAAGGGCAAGGGAACGCAAATGGCAAATCTGATACTCGACAGTTCGAGAAAAACCGCAAATTTGGCAAGTGTAGATCAGAGTTAGTTGTGGTCAAAAAAAAGTAAGGAAAGCGCGAAAAATTTAAAAAGTCGACTTGCACAAAATGCGAGCGAACACGAAGAAACGATACGTCTCTCTCCTCGGCGCGGAAGGGAGGGATATAACCCGGCACGGCCCATAACACAAGCCACGGATTCGCGCAAGTTGTCCTATTGCGCTTTTAAGAGGTCGTATCGAGGTCGTATCCTTAGGCAATCGCCTCTTACTGGAAAGTAAAGTCCTTTTTTTTCAGAGGTTTTTTGATGAAGACCGTGCCGATTGCGTGATAATCTGCACGCCGTGCCGTCGGTTCCGCCAATGAGAGCGAAAAGCAGCTGGCTAAAATACTTGAAATTTGTTTCTTGGCAATTAAATATTCTCAATAACAGGTTTAGAATTGGGTGTGCCAAGGAATGGGTATGTGACCGAGATATGTACTGTATTAACGTAAAAGTTTTTGAAACTGGTTGCGGCGTGTTTGTAAAATTCAGACGATATGTTTACTTTTATGCAAATATTATTCTTCGCCGTATGAAAAGCAAGCGAAAATTGCAAAGGGGAATAGTGCTCTAGGTAAGGCGTCCTGTATTAAAACATTTTGGAATTCGTGAGCAACAAAAATACGGCATCGTAAAAAGTATTCATTTAGTCAGCCTCTTTGAGATCGGGCTAACTAGTAAACTGCGTCGTTTAGAATAACGGAACTGTTACCGCCAAGAAACAGTGTTCCAATTAAGGCTTGACCCTTAAGAGCACCAATCTCCCACCAAAGCAGACATGTAAAATTACCACAGTTATTATGCCAGTTGGCAATGATGGCAAGGCTGATATAACACATTTGTAAAGTATCAGCAGATAAACACAAGAGACTTTAGCGTCTAAAAAAATATTTTGACGATTTAGGTTTTCCTTGTTAACACATTTTGGCACTAGACTTTGGCGTTTTGTGGGTGTGTAGCGAAATCATGGTGCACACAAGTTTAGGTGTAAAACCAACATGAAAAAGGTCACACTGGGTTTTGGCCCATTACCTGAGTGATTGTCTAGGTTTACTGCTGGTAAAAAGAATGAAAAAAAAGGACAGAAAATTCATCAATCAATTAGTACAAAGAGTCTACCGTCAGAAAATCTAACATATAGACAAGTAGAAATAGGGGTCGAGGACACACAACAGAGAACTTTAAAAAATTCAGTGTCTTTCTTGTTTGAAAGACTCGTGTTACAGCGATTCTGCGTCTGGAATAGTCAACGTGTCGTGGTTTTTACTGTCATTTGTTTGAGTACCAAAGTTGAACAATCTGGAGGTTCCGGATGTGAAAAGTTGAGGGGGGTTTAAACATCCCTGATGGGTTCGGAAACGCGTTTTGGACGTATTCTAGCAGACACCGGATCGACGTTTATTCACTGTCTCGTCAAGCAGGAACGGTTGGTGTCAACTGACGCCAGCCGTTTCTGCCAGGCTAACCTAGCTAAAAATATTGACTTTATCTAGAGTGCTCGTGAGAGGATTCTCCGGAAACGCGGTATTTTGGGATCATTCGTTGGTTATATCCTGCTGTTTATGAGCTTCGAATAAGTGGTTGGCACAACTGACTCAATGAAACTGTACCCTCAAACAAAGAATACCCTAAGCGCACCTCACATCATTAAATAAAAAAAATTGGTGAAGAATCATAACCAATACGAGAAGTTTACAAGAAGGGGATCTCTCAAAACACCGTTCAAAACGACGAAAAAATAACGAACGGCTATTCAAAAAAAAAAGAAGAAGAAAAAGCTGGGAACACAGAGCATATCGTTGAGGCCTACCGCCGGCTGTACCTCTGTTAAAACTGCATTCAAAATTAGCCAAGCTTTTGCATTTTGTACATGCGCAACGCATATGGTTAAGAGTTATTCACGTCTCCTGAAATGTCCTTTATCTCAATGGCGTCGGAAAAAAAGCCGTAACTGTTAAACGTATCATGAGTTATGGAAAAAAAAATTCGATTCCCTGCTTCGATGCAATCTTCAAAACATTCGGTTGCATTTAAAAACGGGACCAAAATAGCTTCGTTTAAAATCACCCTTCAGAACTGATATTGATCTATTGATTCGGCAGTAAATTTCACCGCTATCATACTACCACTTCCGACGAAGTTCCTCATTCTAAGTTCCGCCTCTCAAAGCCGGCAGACTCACTAATACAGAATCTTGAAATCAGTCAAATACGCGGCTAAAAATTTCACCACGAAATTAGAGGGCAGCAATGCATGATTACACCATAAAAAAAAAGTTTTTCATGTGTATTCATATGCGACGAACGAAAAAAAATAAAAACGTAAAAAGCGTTAGAGCTGTGACGAGTAATGTTTACGCGCTCGATAATATCAGGATTCAAAGCGGCGTTACGTGAAGTAATGGTGCTTGTGAGAAAATACGAGATTACTGTAAGTCTTAAACTCTGAAAACCAACCAACAATACGAAAAAAAATGAAAGTTTAAAACCTTTGATTCTGATGAATCCGAATTTATAACGACTGTTGGTTGGTCTTCTTTTGAGTAAGTCTTTTTTATTGCAATCTCGTGTTTATTCAAGCATATGAATGGCGGTTCACTCTTTCTGCCAAAATAAAAATAAAATAAAAAATGTAATTTATTTGGCGAGCTGGGCTAACTTACTCTTGCCGCCTTACGGGTGTAGGTTCGGCTTCACTGCACATCCAATCATTAAGGGACAAAACCAAAGAAAAATCGTGAGAAATATATTGGCAACGAAATAAAGAATAGGCATGAAAAACAACGTTTTGGCCGAACACCAATACGGCACCACATGAAATTATTTTTTTTTTCAATTTTCTAGAGCGCTGAATAGCGACTCCCGAGTATTCAAGCAATTTTTTTTCTTTTTCAAGTGCTGCATCTTATTCTCAAATTCGCTTTCTAAAATAATGTAGATACTTGAACGGCGTATGCTGGCATAATACTGATATCTCCGGCATGTTACTAATACTGATAATCAGTTTTATACTATATACGCGCGGTTACCATACGAAATCAAGCGAATTTGAGGTTAGGATAACGAAAAAAGTAATACCGGTAGTGTTCTTGATCACTCATCTACAAAGAAGAAGCCTTTCTGCTTCTGGGTTATCGAACTCATCAAAATATACAGTATATATATACTGTATATAATTTTAAAAAAGTTCATTCGCTGCAAATATTATTCCAACGGGTAGCGAATCTCTTGTCGTTGTTTTTTTTTAGCGGTTTAACTATATTAAAGTATGAGATTATCAAATAAAATGGCGGGAAAATGGCAGCTATTAGATTAGCCACAGAGTAAATTCTTTCCTTAAAAAAAATTGATAACAAATATTAGCCCGTATGTGGAAATCTCAAGTCATGTCGTACGGTATTAGACGGGAAGCCCATTTAGAAGTGACTTGTTAGTCTGACTGTCCCTGCAGTGCAATCGACATTATCTATGTTCAACGCCTTCCACTGGTTCCGCCGTCAAGGTTGCCCTGACCAGGTGAAAGTCTACATGACCATTGCCAACCTTAAACTTCGCAAGCAAAAACCATGTCGACCTCCGGTCTCCTTGTGCGAGTAAAGACTCCTGAATTTTGACATCTCGGAACTTATGATCCCGACTGTACTTCTTTCAGGCGTGCCAAATACTTGGCACACGTTCAGGATAAGAGTATAACTGTCCCCCTACTCTTTTAGGTGCGTCTGGCCATCGTCTTTTCATTAATATAATCGTGTTCAGAACTAGTAGGTTTGAATGGTTTGGTTTCTTAGGAATGATCGAATCACGGATAGAGGCTTTTGTAGTTTGCCCAACTACTCATAACTATCTAATCATGTCCAGTAAATGACTTTGTAAGTGTTCAAGTGCATAAATCATTGTTCGGTAGTAGTTGAGCATAAATTCTGGATATTGTTTGAGCGTAAGTGATCATTTGTTACGTAGAGAAATTTATTGAGATCGCTGTGTACAGTACGGCTCATACGGTGTGATCCAATAACCAAAGAAAGTACAGTGCTCTCCCGCTAATCCGGACATGCGTTAGTCCGGACAGCGCGGTAATCCGGACTCTGGATCCCGCGTTAACATAGGCAACACTGGTACCACAAGCGGCTCAGGTGATACTCGGGCTT
>Ga0058701_10004542_pt1 | contig 11288 bp, 7 predicted proteins | sample AgamicOrMae_FD_97039 | JGI IMG/M metagenome (GOLD analysis project Ga0058701, IMG submission 97039) | Agave microbial communities from Guanajuato, Mexico - Or.Ma.e | ecosystem: Host-associated > Plants > Phyllosphere > Phylloplane/Leaf | place: Guanajuato, Mexico | collected 2012-06-04 | reverse complement strand
TTAGCGTCGCTACGCGCTAAATGTTTTAAAATTAGCGTTAGCGTTAGCGCGCAGCGCTAACGACCCTGCTTTAGCGAGTTAGCGTTAGCGCGCTAACGTTTTGAGTTAGCGTTAACAGCCCTGCGAAAGAGCCTTATTAAAGTCCATTCGAACAAGATAGCGTGCCCTGACCTTGAGTCTCTGGACAAAGTTTCACTCCTACATCTGCACTGTACGAAACTCATCGTGGTCTTTGTAAAGACGATCATTAATAATACGATATTTATATCTTCAACAAAATTAATACTGCACGAAAACTTCACGCCACGCTGGGATGAGTGTTTAAGACTAGAAATGTTTTCTGGTATATTTTTCTGAAATGCTTACCATTTAATTTAATTTGCGGGAAAAAAGTTTTTCAAAGGAAAGTAAAATCGGATTATGAAGACGAATCTTCAAAATAATATCTTGCTGATTACGTCAACAAAAAATTCCCTTTTTTTTCAAAGAATCTTTTCTGTTCTTTTTACAATAAAGGCAACTATTATTTTTGAGATTCTTTAATTATAGAGGCAATTATTTTTTTAATTAGCTTACAAATTCATTCCGCGAAATTTCACCGATTTACTTTAGCTGTTTTTGCTGGGTGAAAACGTTTTAGCCATATCACAAAATCTACCGAACAAAATTTTAAGGGAAAAAAATCGCCTCTTACTACGCACAAAAAAATTATTCCCATTTTTCGCCATATCTTTTTTTAACAATTTGAGCGGCATCAAATGATGAATATTCTGTAAGTAAGAGTTGGTTAAATTGTTTTTCTGGGAAGGTCCCATTGTGGCTCTTTTACCGGGGCGCCTGGAGACATGAGGTTAGGCCACCGGCAATGCATCAAAGTCCTCCGGTTGCCTATGCATGCTTAGTAAGGGGCTTGTCCGAGCTTTAGTAGTTTACTCAAGGTTAGTAGGCTATGCAAAATAAAGCAGCCGCTTTGAGCTTAAGTACTCCTACTCAAACATATCTTAGGCATTCAGCTCAAAGCTTTCTGTGTGATACTCTACTCCCCTGGCGCTGCTAATTTTACCTGGTTAGTTCCACGAACGAAAATTATAGTACACTTAACCATCTCCTGAAAAATATTCAACATCTTCATCAAGAAATAAATCACTGAAATTTCTAGCTGATGCAGAATAAAAATGCCCTTCAAGAACATATTAGTAGGAAACACTTAATTTTTGACAAACTGCATAGGCTATCAAAATGGGTGAATTCAGGATAAAATTTGGCCGATTGACTTCCAAGGAATTTTAAACGATATTTGTAGATCTTATAAATCCTGTTGGATATACATATGTAAGATAATTCAACAAAACCTTACACTTTTCACGGAAAATAAAATACAGTGAGCTGTAGCATCCCTTGCAAATAATTACACGCACGGAAAAAATAGCTAGAAAGGGCAACGCGTTGATATAGCAAGCGCTATTAATTTTAGCAGCGGTCGCTAACTTTTTAGCAGGAATTGCTAACGTTAGCTGCGGTTATTATTAAGTTATCAAGGGCTACAAATTGAGCAAATTTATCTGTGAGCATCCATTGCTAACATTTCAGCAGCTACATGTGACGACATGTTAGACTGCTAAAAACTTACCGATGTCTGCTATAAAATTATTTTTACCTGTTATATCTAGAAGCGCGTAAGCTGCCCCTCCTATAACTCCTTGTGTTGATTATGTATACAGTACTTTGATCTGATAATATCAACTTCAATTCTTTTCAAGTTGCTGTCAAGGTTTCTTTCGTTATAACATTTTTATAGTTAACGTCGTATACTGCAGCATATATCTAGTCGAAAGATTTGTCTTCTCAAATCTTATTCCTCCAACAAAGACAAACGCCTTATTACGAGTTTACATTTTTTAAATCAATATTTAAGGCTTCTGATCTGCCTAAGATTCGAAAGTTGAAAATAATGTGATTTCGGCCAATCCGGAAAAGAAAGGCACGCGAAGAATCACTTTCGTCGTCGAGGGAAAAAAATATGACCCAGATTGTGTTGTTTAGTGTAATCCGAAAAGGTGGGAAAGGAATGCAAAGGGCGAGGGGGTCTTTATGCATATGATTAAGTTTCGTGGGTGCGTGAAAACGAATACATTTATAAAACCACTTTCTCTGAGACGATGCGAGGCTTTTGAGGGATATGGGAGCTCCCCGTAGATTAAGGGAAGCAAATGTTTGGCAGTTGCGTATCGAGCCAAAGCCGTTGAGACGCTCTTAAAAACATTTCTGCTTTTTTAAAATTATTTTTTAAGTGCCAAAAAATATAAGGCCAAAAAAAAAAGCAGCGCAAAGCTATTACCTTATTGCTGTCCTTCAAACTCTTTAAAATACTTTAATTTATGGCGTAAAAATAGTCACACGGCCTTTTTTTAAATATAACATTTTACATACAAAATGGAATCCTAGTTTACTTGGATTTAAAATATTTTTAGGCTTTTTTTAGACTAAAATGACTTTATAATAACGTAATTTGTACACTCAGGAGTAAAGAAAGGAGAATTTTGGATTTTATATCTTTCAAATTTTAAAAACTGTCGTCAATTTGAACATGAGCCCTTCTCTCATGATTTGAAGTATTTTTATGGAGGATTGTTTTTTCTAAAACAAAGAACGTAAGATGTGCTCTTCATTATACAAACTTAAAAAAAGAAGAGAAAGAGCCTTTGAAAAATGTTTAGTTTTTATTAAAGACTGTTCTTTACATGCTCTTCGTTTCCGAAGTCCCACGTCACAAATTATTTAATTCAAACGCCAGTGAAACAAAAGCATGACACCGTGAATAAGGTGGGCCAAAAACGTCGTAGACACTAGCTGTTACAACGAGCGCATCTGTAGCACTGAATAAGAATAGTTACTCACGTATTAAACCTCAACAAATCCTTGAGATTGCATGTTTCAGAGGTGAATAGGTTTCTAGCCTGAAAGGTACCGGTATGGTTTACTTAGCGTTGTGATTTCCGACCAATTCAACTTGTGACGACAGCTGCGTCTATGCTGCGCGGAGTAAACATTGCTGAGACGCACTGAGGGGGGGAGGAAAAATTCGCCCGGATTCTTGGAGTGTTAGCATGTACTAATGTGTTTGACATGACAAACATTTCTTTATGTAGTTTGCCCCCGAAATCCTTTGATAAAAAATGAACGATATTGATTTTGATAGTCGCGTTGAAACCCACTGAAAGGAAAGGGACTCACCACAAAAAAGGTTTTTTAAAAAGTTACATTACCAGAAAGTTTCAGGGACACTTTTCATGCATCGTCGATCGCTAATCACAATGGATTTAATTTGGTTTCAAAATCAATAAGCGCGGAAGTCAACAGATGTCGATGATAAAACTTTTTGGGCCGCTTCTACACTCTGAATCTGAAATAGTGAAAAGTTACTATTTCCCCTACAAAATTGCTCCACTGATTTCATTCAGTGGAGCAATTTTGTTGGGGTTGAATTTCCACTGAATCCCGGTGACTTTCACTGTTTTAGATTTAGAGTGTAGAAAAATCACATGCCTTTGGGCTCGACAAAAATCTCAGAATTCGATGTAGTACATTCCCAAAATTCTGGTAAAATATGTCAAAATATCCGATACAAACTCAAATAATAACAGTTTTTGTATAAATTTAATGTCTTAGTATGGCCACCTATTCCTTGTAAAACGTCTCTGGCAGTGATTATTTAGGCCTAAAAATTTACATTTCTTTCTTGAAATTATAATAATTTCTATTGAAGAGATACATTACCTTGGCACATTTCACACGTTTCCAAAAACATGAGAGAAAAAATTATGTATGTTCAATTGATGCAGTCAAGAAACCGGTGATGATAAACATTCAATGGATACTAAAACCCCGTGAGATTCGATTTAAAGAGGCGCGACATATCGACGTCGAGGTAATCGATAAGTCGAGATTCGCGACTTATATCGCGCAGTTTGATGTGGGAGGTTTACGGCAGTTTGAAAGGGTAGATCCAATCGTGTTAATGCGACGTAAATAATCGATCGCTCGATAGCGGAGAGTGGTTCTGCAGATTTGCGCCGCTCCGGCCACACTTTCAAAAAGGGCGGCAAATTTCGCGAAAAAGCCGAGAGGGGGAGGAAGCTCCTTTTTGGCAAACCGAAGCGCAACCGCCCCCCCCCCCTTGAAACGGCGGCGCCTATTCTGCGGAAAAAGGGGGAAGGCAAAATGCATTTTCGCAAGACGAATGGTGCTCTCACGGGAACTAACCTAAAACCTATCGCATTCCCCCCACCGCTGCACGGCGCTGCTAACTCGACCGGAACGCCCTCTAATGGCCGATTTGGGGTCGATCACACTTCTATTCCAAACAACACTTTATCAGAACAATACCGGTTTTGTTTTTTCGCAGTGCTGAACCTCATATTTGATACAATACAGAGACAGAGGAGAGAAGTATAAATAACGCCGATCCTTTGTCATTTCCCGCGTCGCATTCCACTGCAACGCTCAACTATAGTCCGTCCCCTTTAAGTTATTTATTTGCGTGAAATATCACATACTTTGCTTCAAAACAGTTGTTGCGGCTTTACGAAATGAAATAAAAAATGACACTTTTTTACCACTTTCAACTTTATTCTCAGTTTTAAAGAATGAATTTCGTACCTATCCACCCTTCACCACCCCGCAACACAGTTAAAACACCCGATGTAAGGAATGCTATACGAGTTTTGGGTGTGAAACTAAAACGGGGGTAATACGTATTTTGGTAATTTTTCAACACACATGTTCAGCCACACCAATGGAAAGCTCTTGCCGAGATCTTTTGAATGATATGGCTGAACATTAGCCTATCTTGAAAAATAACGTCATACGTGGTAACCCCATTTTATTTCCACGCCCAAAACAGGCATACAACTCCCTAAAACAGGTGCTCCGTTTTTACTGTGCAGGTGGAGCGACGCACAAATCATAACTAACCTAAGTTGGCATTAGACTAACGGTCTTTGTAGGCCTGATGCACAATTTATACGAAAACCTGTTTTCAGGAGTTCTTACCACTTTGAGTGTGAAAATAGAACGGGCGTAATAGACATTTTGGTAGTTTTTCGAGATAGGTATATTTCCAGTCACATCAATGGAAAGCTGCATCCTTCCAAATGATAGGGCTAAATATAGATCCATCTAAAAAAAATTAAGTACTACCCCGTTCTATTTTTACACCTAAAACAGATAAGAACTCCCTGAACAGATGTTTTCGTTTTCAATAACGGGACGCTTAATTCTCAGCAAATGTTACAGAAATACCCCTGCTCTATGAGGACATTTCGTACAGATAAAACTTAGTGTTACAACCAATTAATTTCGCGGAAAAGTTGGCAAACTTACCACAGACGCCTTTTTATTCGCAAAAAGTTAAAATGACTATTATTCCTTGAACAATCTAAACTGGGGAGCACTCATAACAGTTTTAATTCTGACCAAAGGTACATTAACAGAAGAGAGTTAAAAGGATGATTCTTTGATAAATCGCAGTAGTCACGATGTTGCAGCGTCGTATGTTTGCAGGCGCGCTTTCTTAAATTTCGCGCCTCAGAAGTCCCTGGTACACAAATGATATTTCATTTTTAGGGAGAAAGCAAGCAAGGGGTGGAAATTGGGATGTTACACTAATGGGTCGTCGGATAAGCTTGAGAGCAGCTCCTCAACAGAGCAAACTCGTCTTCTTGCCTATGGATTCCATTCTTCGGATCCGTGAAATGCCCAATTAGTGTCTTGTTCGGAGTGTCGGATTAAGCCGACATCCGCCGAAGATAAAGCAAACCGCAATTCTGGATATCTGTGCCCTACACTGCTGCATTTTCTAGCCCTTGTATTCCACCCTTTGTCGTCAAGCCAACCCCACGGGAAAAAATAGCAGTGGCAGCTAACGCGTTAACTAATATAGCAGGTACAAATAACTTCTTGATATTTTAGCAGTCACTGCTAATGTTAGATGTAGCTGCTAAAATATTAGCAATGATTGCTGAACAGACAAATCAGCTCAATTTGTATCCCTATTACTAACTTGGTAGCTCCAGGTAATTTTAGCAAGCCTGCTATAAAGTTCGTAACAGCTGCTAAATTAATTACCACTTGGTCAATTAACGAGTTAGCTGTTAGTGCTATTTTTTCGGTGCACAGCAATAGCGGAGCGAGGCAAAAGGTACGTGGCCTGCCTTAAACTAGGTCACATCAAGTTTACGAGGTTTACCTTAACAGTCGCTAAGCCTGATCCAGCTCACTTCTTGGTTGCAGAATCCTGCGAGAAGTTGCGCAGCGCATGTCAAGCAAGCTTGAAAAACAAAACTCAACACTGGAAAAACTCTGTTTACGTTGGGAAGTGTTCCGCATTTGACCATAGCATCATAAGCCGTCTCTTTTGCTCTTTTGATGGCTCAATCTGGAAGAGAGAGAACATTCTCGGGTGCAATTCTGGTGTGTACTCCAACTGGAAGTATACTCGACAAAAGAATCCGGCTACGTTCCATCTCTGTCTTTCCTACGGGAACCAAAGCAACGGCATTCGCCTGCTAAGAGATGTTCACGAATGCACAAAAGAAAAAGACGAATTACATCAGCAAGGCTACACAGAAACTAACTCTCGTTGATCACCTTTGTTCGTGATCTCCCAACCAAAAGATTTGGTAATCAGAACGTTAAGGACGACTTGTTATTTGGATTTGTAACTCCTAATATTTTTTCGCAATTATCTAGACAAAACATTTGAATAGATTTTTTCCTATATAATTGACATCATTTTGAAAAAGCAAGTCATTTGACGTCGACACAACACTTGAAAAAAGTTCAGCATAAGCGCACGGTTTGATTGGGCCATCTTGTACAAAGCCATCTTTGATCAGTTGTACAATTCCTTACGGGAGGTGCTGGCAATTACCACGATTAATCAGGTAATCAAAGTTATAGACTATCTTCAAAGAAATACCGCGGACAGTTATAGTTTTCCGACTTGGAGAACCAAGCGGTTTGATTGGACTGACGAATACTGATTTGAAACGCAATTGAGATAACGACGAAGATATTCTGCGCCTTGATTATGTTTGGAGTTTGTCGAGGAGAGAAAAAAGAAATCCGCTACTCCATTCTTAGGTACTGCAATACTCCTACTTTTCCGGAAAGTGTTTGGATTTAGTTGCGGTCTTCCCTTCGAGGAAACACCACTGGACCAAGAGACTAGTGACTAGTATACAGCGGGTTGGAAATAAAATTTCCCGCCAAAAGGCTACCTACTAAATGTGGGCAGTTCTGACTAACGGGCAACGAATTCCTGCTCAGTGTGCAAATATTCTGGTTCAGGAGGCTCAAAATAAGTATTAGAAACTTTCCAGACCGTGCCGTGCCTTCTAACAGTTTATATCCGACGATGAAAGTGGGGCAATCCCCGCGGGCGATCCGCTGAGATTTTACACCGCCTTCCTCAACACGCATCGGCCCGTTTCCCCCCCCCTTTTTATACCTTCAATGACGAGGTTTCTGGGCTGGGTTTTGTAAACAAACATAATAGTTAAGACCTTACGAATTTTCGGCCAAGTTTGCAGCGATTCTGTGACCAGTTACCTCGCCAAAGTGAGAGAAGCAGCTAGGAGGTTATGTTGCCCAATGTTGACATTAAGAACAGCGCGCCATTCCAAGCTCTGGTGTCAATAATGCTGTGAAGATGGTTTAAAACTGCTGAACTTTGCCACTAAAGGTATGATCAAAGGTTAAGAGATTCGCACCAAGGCATCTCAAATGAAAGCTCCGGACGAAAAATTTATTGTACTTCAGTGGATATCGTAGGCCAATATTGTGCGTTAACAAACCGATAAGGCAGATCGATACGCATACTGTTTAGTACGACATCCTCTCTCATCCATGATAAAAAATAACATTGCGGAGAAAATCTTAAAACAAAAATCAATCTCAAAATACGAGTAAACCCTTGATTTTTTTTCGGTGAATGGAACATAAATATACTGTAATATGCTTACAAATTAATATTGCTTCTCAACGCATAATTAGATTACGAATTTCACTGAGACTTGTCACCAAACCGTTTGACACGGTCACAACAAATGTATGCCATAATATTGCGATTGTTTACATAATCTTGGAAACGCATGATTCTCGAAATACCGATTCAAAGGAAGCAGTTAAGACGTTTCATGGAAGGCGGCGAAAATTTTCCTCAGAATATCGGTGACTGCTCCAGTTTTATTGCTGGATATAAACTGCTTTAGTGCATTAGGGCGATCTGGAAAAGTTATACTACTTATTTTGAATCTCCCTTAACCAAAATATATACACATGGAATTCGATGCCGTATCATCGGAAATTTACACAACATTTAGCAAGAACCGTTTGGTTGGAAATGTTTCCACTCCATCTAGCTATGCTCACAGGAGTGGACGGATTTCACTTTGTGCTAAGAATTGTATCCTCATTTGTTTTCCTTCAAGATGGGGCTGTTCAACTGTCTTTCTCAAAATTACTTTAAGGACAGGATTTGGTATGCGATACTTTAGCATCCAAAAACAGCATTAGGTTTTGACACAGTTTCGTACACAAAACCGACGACTATGTATACTCTGAGCAAAGATGACATTTCCGTAGGAGGGAAACAAGATCGAAGATGGAGGACTCCGGAGATACCGCCCCAAAATATCCGATGGCGATCAGAATAGAAAAAAAAAGTTGAAAAGTACGTTGAGTAGCCCAAAACATGCGCGCGTTTGGTAGTCCTAAACCTGCTAGAGTCAAAACGTTTCGAAAGTATTTCGGTTTAATATTAAGATGTACTCGCCAAAGACCAAATCAAAAGTAAACTCTCGCTAAGTGCTACCTGATTTTTCTTTTCAGTTTTGTTTACGTTTAGAAGGGCTCAGGGAACAAGGCCTGCAACCCAGTTTCTTCAAGAGTAGAAAAAAAAAAGAAACAGTCGGCGAAGATGCGTGAAATGATCGCAAGTCCTTTTCACGTAGCGTAACTCCCCGATAAATAACGACACATTTTGGGACGTTCCCCTAGCAGTCTTTGGCAAACACAAAGCTTAATTGTTCCGCGGTACCCGTATTAGAGTGCGACAGACCCTATGAAAAGAGACTGCTGCAGTTTTTGCATAATCAGACTCTTGTGCCAATTTTTCACGTTGATTTCTTTTTATTTCTTAGGCATCACCTTTTATCACCGAGCGGAGGGAAACTTAAGCATCCAAGATAACATTCAACCTGAATTATCGTCGTCAAGCCCCATGTTGCTTATAGGTTAGGTGCCTTGAACCAAGATGTCGCCTTCGCGAGGAAAATTTAGAAAAGACGAGAGAGAAAATGCAATCTTAAAGTTTACAGTACCGCCGAATGGATTTCACAATCCGAGGGATTACCAGGTTCAGGACTCTTTTGGGGGTTTGTTACCACGCGCAAAAAAAAGACTTTCCACAGCAAAATCGTCGACGAATTTCCATCGGCAGTGAAATGTTTGCTTCTTCGAGAAGAAAAGCCGCTTTAGAGAGAGCCTGTAGGCCACCTGGCGGAGGGAAATGCCATTTCAAAAAGAATCGAGCTCCTGCGTTTAAAAGAACGGCATCATTTTACGCGAACGCTTTCAGAGAGGAATTCACGGAACTTCTCTATATCTACTCCACGTAACGCTACTTAATTACTTGACTGCCGATTTGAAGTCACTCGATAAAACTACTGTTACGATAGGCTTGCTTTAACGCCGGTAGCCGAGGATTTTTTCGGAAGAAACAAAGGCTGAACTATAGAATTAAAAAAAGAAATGTTTTCAGAAAAAAATGGAAGTAGTTTAAAAAATACCTTGCGAAATAATGAGGGAAAAAATAAGACTAGCGGTAATCGCAATTGGAAATGCTATGTTCCGCCGTTGGTGCTGCACCCTGGTTCGATTTTTCATTACGAGGATTAACATAAAACCACGTAGGTTAGGTTAACATAGGTTACGTTAGAGCACGTTCCATATGCCTTGATTTGCTAACGCTCCAGGTGTCACCGAGCCTGATGATGACGCTTATTTCTTAGCAACAAGTAACTGACGCTGAGATTTAGGCTTCAAGGCGGGACGAACATGTGCAGTTTACTTAGGCTAAGATACGTTAATTTACAAAGCTTATGCCTCGATCCACTCAGAGTAAAAGCAAAACACCTGTTTTGGGTGTGAAACTGAAACGGGGGTAGAAAGTATTTTGGTAGTTTTCCGAGATTGACCTATGTTCAGCCACATAAATGGAGAGCTTTCGCTGAGACCTTTTAAATGATGTGGCTGAACAAAGATCCACCTCGAAAAGTAATCAAAACACGTACTACCCCTGTTTAGTTTCACAACCAAAAACGAACAGCATTCCCTAAAACGGGTGTTTAGTTTTTACTTCGATGAAAATAGGTAAACACCACCTTCCAAATCTACAGTACATGAAAACAAAAGTTGCTTCTTACCTGGAAGTAGAGGACGATCTTGCAGAAAGGTGTGCCCATAAACCACGTCTCCGTAATGTCCCACAACACCGTCGGAGGTAAACACAATAAGATCACGAGGAAATCGGCCACCGCTAAATTCACTATAAAATAGTTGGTCACCGTCCGCATGGAATGGTTCCTATAGACTGCTAAGCACACTAAGAGGTTCCCCACCAGCCCCACCACGAACACCACGCCGTGGAGGCCCACCATCACCCATTCGTACGGAGTTGGGAAGATGTATGACTCTATCATCTCCACATACTCCTCGTCGGTGATGCAGTAGTCGTTGGTGCAGTTGCTGTGAGACAGGGACCCGTTGATCCCGTCCTCCAGGAGAGACTGGTTCAAGTCCGGAGGGACTCTGGTGGACGACGCTCCGGTCCCCATCTTGGCGGTTTCGTGGGACGGGTATCAGAGCTTTAATTGGTGTAAGGTCTTGCGAGGCGCCATTCCCGAGGTCGGCAACCCCGACCTTTCCGCCATTGAACGTCCTTCAGACTCGAGTCCGTGGTCACGCATCTGCTGCCATCTTAGGCACCCTGGAACAAGCGAGACCGGCGCGGTCAAACCACACTGTAATTTTTTAAGGTAGCATTTTCAACCTTTTAGTATAAATTTGGTGCTAACCTCCGTCGTTAAGCCGAGCGGAGCGATAGCGGAGCAAGGCACAAGCCACGTAACCTAACCTAACTTAACCTAGGGTTACCCAACTAAACGGTCGCCAAGCCTGATGCCGCTTACTTCTCGGCGCCCGCTCAGGGGCGCCGAGAAGTAAGC
>Ga0058701_10004541_pt1 | contig 11293 bp, 7 predicted proteins | sample AgamicOrMae_FD_97039 | JGI IMG/M metagenome (GOLD analysis project Ga0058701, IMG submission 97039) | Agave microbial communities from Guanajuato, Mexico - Or.Ma.e | ecosystem: Host-associated > Plants > Phyllosphere > Phylloplane/Leaf | place: Guanajuato, Mexico | collected 2012-06-04 | reverse complement strand
TTAGAGGAATTTTCGTTTTGTCGTAAGAGGCAATACTCTTATAATGAGACGGATGCTCTCAAATAAAGAGGAAATTGCGAGAGGAATTTTGATAGCGCAGTGTCGTCGTATTTTAAGACTACCTTTTTCTGAGTGTGAACTCCTCATTTTTGATCGATCAAGCGGAAAAAATTTCACTGATGGTTTATTTCACTTCACTGTGTAGTAAAGTTTGACACCTAATTTAATTTCAATGCAGAATGTGTTTTCTGAAAATTGTTATCAGTATTTTTTTTCTTTTTTTTATAAAGCTCTCTTATTTACCAACTTCCGGCAAAGCTAGACAACCCGCAGGATCTACCAAACGGGTTGCCTAGCTTCACCACCTGATCAGTGTCCTTGGCCGAGTCCTCGACCCCCCTCCCCCCACCAGCAAGAAAAAAGGAAAAAATAAAGGAAACGAAGCCAGAATCCAACGCCTACGATTAAGTGCGCACGTACCCAGTATGTAGCAACCGCCAAAAATATTTTTTGCCGATTAGGAAACAATCACTCGATATTTTGAAGGAGAAAAGTCTTGATTGTGTTCGCGTTATGATTTCACAGAATTGTATTTATATCCGAAAGTAGTAAGATAATTTGTTCTGGCTCAATGTAGGGGAAAAGTCTTAACGCTCACTGATGAAATGTCGTGCTGGCCTTAGGTATCAGAGGAGAGCTCCTTCTACACCAAGGCGCGTTAAATCCGTTAGGCGTTAAATTGCGTAGGGAAAGGGAATTGATTGGTAGGGGGTTAAAGGGGATGTGCAGAGGGAGGGAGGATTCACAGACGGGGTAGGAGTTAGGGAACATCCATAGCCGGAAAATAATATTTTGTGTCACGTACATCGATTAAACGTTGATTTAACCTTGAATCAACATAGATTCAACGCTAAATTCCTTCTTCCTTCCTCAAGGAAGCCAAATTGAAGCCACACTAAAGCTAAAGTGAAGCCATGCAGAGAAATAGGTGGGAAGACACGTTTCTCCCTTTTGACACAAAAAAAACAATCCGAAGCCACGGGGAAGAAAGATTAAAGCCAACTGAAGCCATCGGGGGAAGACGCTTTAAAGACAGATCGAAGACAGATTGAAGAAATCTCAAAGCCCAAATGAAGTCAATTTTTTTTTGTCACGGGCATCATTGTAGTATTCCAGTGAATCGCGTGCGCCATAAAGACACTTGCCCATTTCGATAATCTCTGAAGGCGGCCGAGCAGATGTGAGTTCAGAGGCCCAAAGACGGCTTTAGCGATACAGGGCACGTCTGCAGTGCAATGGGTGTCGGAACAACAAACTGCAAAGTGTCTAGGATACGCGCGTTTCTTATCAAGATGCGCGTTTCAATAATCTTACATGGCATTTATGGGGGTCATAAAGGCGGATGGCATTTATTGTTGTGGCACCAGTAGTGCTGTGCCATGTGCATCAAAGCACGGCCCCTAAGACCATTACGCGCAGGGAAGAAAAAAAACAACAAAAACAGAAAAAAAAACGAAGTCCAAAACAGCTCCCCTCCTCTTAATGCTGTTACAAAACTGTTAACGCGAACGGGCCCTCATGAACTGGATATATTTTTTCGGGGGAGGGGTTAAATTTTAATGGTGGTATTTTTGCACCCCTGGTTTCCCCCTTCCCCTCCCATAACGAGCGGCTGGTGGCATGTAACCGTGTAAGTAGGGGGCCCTACTTACGTGATGTAACCTTGTCAGATATCATCCGCTTTTCGGCGGCAGCAGCCTGCTAAGTGGAGCGGAGGCGAAGCGAGTCACGAGGTCCCTAAGATAGCCCGACGCCTCGCTTGTAACTCACGTACTATAGGCCTACGTACCGTACATTACGTAGTGTACTACGTAACGAAAAATTTGACTATTGACAAGTATAAACAGGCAACAATACGGTGCCCGTAATAACTTTCATTGAAGCATACGGAGCGAGCTACGCACGTATTGCGCATGAAGCACAGATAACGCAAAATCTAGGTGTACGTTGTTCTTTCTTTCATGAATTTTGTTACTCCTTTAATGGCGTGGCAAATTTGGTAGCCACATGCATTAACCAAATAGTTGCGAGTCGCATTTTTCGTAACCATCCAGTTTCAAAGGATGTGATCGTAACCATAAAGTTGCTGGGTGTCGCAAAACGGCCTTCTTTCTGTCTCTACAAAAAATTTTATCATGGCCAATATGCGTTTTGATGGGTGGAAACTGTAGACGGAAGTCTAGTTTATGGTTTCCACCCACCGCAATGCACTTTGGCATGATTTTTTTTTTGCTTTTGTGGTGGCAGAAATAAGGCCGTTTTGCTATGCGCAGCAACTTGATGGTTACGAAAACATCCCTTACAAACGCAATGCTAATATTTTCCAGATTCCCTCTAATTATTTTCTGATTAACTTTTAATCTGCAAACAGCAACCCTGGTAGATTTGAAATGACAGTTTTCTGCAATTTTTAGTTCAAAGAAGATTCTGATGTATGTTTTTTGGTCCGTAAAGCCTCGAGTGTCTTTTAAGAAACATTCATCAAAAGTTCGTATGTTGCAAAACTTACCAATCGATCGAATCCGTAGCAGGAACTTTCAAAGTTGTCAAACCTGTCATTAATAACTTTGGCGTTACGTTTTCCAAGCATAACATTTAAAGCTCTAATTCATATCATGTCCCAATTTTCGAACGGTGTTTTACTATGACAGCTTTATCTTCAATTTAAGCTCAAGTTTTCTCTAAAGCAAAAAAAAATCTTGAATGATCTCAAACCTCTTTGATCCCTCCCCGACGATTTGAAAAATAATATTTTAATAATATTATCCCTAAAACTGGTTGACGAATATTTTTAGTAAATACAAAAATAAGGAAGAGATATTTTCAACTGTACATTGTTTCCGTTCGTAGTTTATTGATTACGTTCCATGGTTTTCACCACTCGCCACACAGGAAGAGCAAAGTTTGAGGAGAATATAAGCACAAGGGAAAGGGAAAGACGTGGACACGAGCCAATTTCCTGCCTGCTCTTTTAACACCGCATGCCTTCTCGACCCCGTTCGTTGGCCACGCTTGCCCTCTAGCACTCGAACCGGGTACTACCTCGTATCAATAAGGCGCAACAGAATACGCCATTTCAGGGGCTGCATTGCTTTAGCTTTTTTGTTTGCTTTGTCACTTTACTCCATATTTGACTTAATTGTGGAGACAGTTTAAGAGGGTGAGCAGAAAACGTGGGAAATAGCAGCGAAGAGTGAATCAACTGCACGGGCCACGCTGTGCAGGGCTCGTCTTTCCCTCTTCCCTTTGCCCCACGCCATTCTATGCCATCAAGAGAGAGGACTCTCGAAATCCCTCCATCCATGACTGTCTGTTGAAATACGTTCTTTTTACATGGATCCGATGTTGAAGAGTCCTTCGTCATTCATTTTTGATCTTGATTTCTATTTCGTTGAAGACAATTATTCTCCTATGCACGTAACCTTAATAAAAAGGGTTTTCTGACTTAACGTGTTTGTGTATTGTACGCATTCGGCATATATAATCAAGAAAAATGTAACATTAGGCTCTTAACTTAGATGCGACGATCCTGTTAAAGTACACCTGAACTTCCCTCTCTGGTCTGATACCAACTTCTTGCGGTCGGGTGCTGCTTAACATTGTATACAACCTTAGTGCTATGCAGCGCCAAGGCTGCTTTCTGACATTTAAATTCTAAGGACTGGAGATGGACGATTCCCCGTTAAGTTGTCCGTAGACTAGAACAAGTTCATGTTTTTCGCATTTATCGTATGAATGCAATGTTAACTTCAAAATGTAAGAAAAACTTCTTCCTCAACAATATGTTACGAACACGAATCTACCCTTGAGCCCTCAACCATCTCTATTTTTCAGAATGTAGATGTAAGTAAGGTTCTTCAGTGTACGCGCGTCCACAGCGTTTCTATATTTCTGTCCTGAATCGTCTCTTTGAATGTACACTTTAAAAAGTACAGGTGGATAAAGGTATGTGATCTAAATTTATGGTCCTAAGACATCAGTGAACAATAATACCGAATAGTAGTTCACACTTCGTATGCACCGTCAATACGAAATACGCGTATTCGTTCTTAGTCGATGAACAACACAAGGAGCCGTCCATTAACGAACTCGTCTATTTTATGTGATTTAAGAGGGAATTGAGGCGATCTTCATGATCACGTTGCAAATGTTCACTATGAGTTGATATTATCAGATCAGGATCAACCTAAGGTGGCCTAATTCAGTTTAACCGAATCTTTAGTTTGACCTAATTTAAACAAACGTCTTTTAGTCCTATCTAGTTCGTTATAACCAAGGTTCCCCTAACCTACGTGGTTGTTTGCTTCAAAGCCTATGTTGCTGACGATTTTAAGGTGTGTTTTATTTTATCCGTGACGGAGGAAGGGAGAATAACCTTGGGATTTCGTAGTGAAGCAAGGTCATCAGGGAAATAGGATTAACAGAGCTGCAGTCTGGCCAGAAGGGAAGCGACTTACATTTGTGAACGTTACCAAACTCCATTCCTGTGCTTGGAATTCAATTAGAGAACAATTTACCTCTGTAATTTTAGGTTAAAAGCAATGAAACTTTGAGGAAAAGTTTTTTTCCTGCGGTCGAAGAAATGAGCATTGCGCCTGAGTGATTCCATTCTTTTCACGCGGTGGGACGCTCGCTTTTAGGAGGCTTTTGTGACAAGAATTCCACGATTCAACGCTAACAACTTCTCTTTTGTCTTATCATACTAATCTTTCTTGTTCAGGTATCAAACGCATCAAACAATATTGTCTGAAAAAACAGTCACTAAAGGAAGACTCAGTTCCTTTGTTATGCAGATTTTTCGTAAATCAGACTTTTTTTTTTCAAAACAAAAATGTTTAGAAACATTTGTTTTAAGGCGAGTTGTTTGAATTAACGTGGCCTTTCTTTTTAAAAATTAACAACTTCCTAACCTTCAAAGTGCTACAAAAGTTTATTGAGAATATTTAAAGAAAATTCCTTCAAAAGTTTCCTTGCTGTAGGTCAGTCCATTTAGACATCTCTTTCAAATATAAGGTTGAAAAATTACCCTTTCGATCTCTTTTATTATATTTTGTTCGTTGTCGCGCTAAGTAGACACAACATGCTTAACGTAACCTAACCGAAGTTAATGCAACCCAGAAATCGTGAATTATGATATCGTTTTACTTATACAGTGGAAGATACTGCCGACAAAGCCTACAAGAGGTATGCGGTTCGGCAACCATCGAACGAAGCGGTTGCTGAGCGCATGGCACATGGAACCTAATGTTTGTAAATGACGATTTTTTTTTCCTCAGCCTGTTTGCCTCGCTTCGTTGTCACTCCGCATAGCTTGGCGCGACATTAGGTAGAACACAAGAGGCAGAAATAACAGTCTTAAAATACGTATATGGTTTCATACGGAAGCGTCATACAGATTTTCTCGAAAGTTTGTTTATACACATTAGCTTGCATTGATATTTTAATGCTTTATGTTATTCTGTTACTCACCGTTAATGTAAGTTTAATGGACCACGCCGTTTCTGTCGGTTCTTGAATAGTATTAAATCGTATTAATGGAAGTTGAAGGGTGGTGCTCGCAAGCGAAAGCTGTTGGGCAGATATCAGTTAGGTGACGCTGATGTTTTAAGGAATATGTGCGCCGTGCCAGAAGGCGCTGCTTCCCGCTTTGTGCTCGTGCAATTCAGTTGACGGTAGCCGCTCCACGGGGTGGGCGTGACCGATCGACCATTTTGGTGTGTGCTCCCAGCTTTAGGTGAACCGCAGACTCAAAACTTCGAATTGCGTTTCATACTCTCCGGTGGGATTCAGAGATTTTAGTGCTCAGTGCAACCCCAAGTTAAGTGCATGAAGTCCCTTGTTTATGTAAACTTCCGAATTTTATAAAGCCCATTTGGGTTTTTGGTGATAGGTGATTCTTTTGTCCTGGAGTTGTTATTCGGCTGTGTCTCGCCGCGGTCATGGTATCGTTGATGGCGTAAAAGACTTTAAATTGTTTCTCCGTATCACGCAATAAAACCCAAAGGGTAAAATAGCTGATTGTCTCGTTCGGCCCAATTGTATTGATGAGTCTGTTGACAGTTGGTCTAGTTGATAAGATGTTTTCATATCCATTCTGTTTGAAAACTCCCTATAACTGGAAAGACCATATCATGCTTATATTATTCATAAAAGGGGTTATATATTCTAACATATAAGTCAATTGTTTTCGGCATGAGCTTATTTTTCGATTGCTTTAAAATGAAACTGTTCTCGTTAAAAATGCTCGTTCAAGAGTATACTAATTCCTATGCTTATACTGTGTATTTGTGTATTGCATGTATTGCAGTTTTGAAACAGCATTTTCAACGAGTACAGTTTCATTTGAAGCCATTGTAATTATTTTAACGGCGGGTTGACTTGATAGATTTCGGCAAGCGTGCAACCAGAACCATGTGTTACAGCTGTCTGATGACCGAATGCTGATGGCAGACAGAAACATACTTAATGGAATACGGAGAAACACACAAAATGACGGTTTTCTTCGTGTAGTCTCATTTTCCGTCCCTCTCAAGCAAAGGCTTACAGAGAGAGCTTTTTCTTGCTGTACAACTGTAATTAAGAAAAACAGACATCAGTTAGAATTGCTGTTTTAACAGCTGTGGAGCCGTAATAGGAGTGTTCAACTCGAATGTCCTATCACAAATAAAAACACTTGACGTTAACAGACATCGACCTGTCGTTGTAACATTGTGGGTGGCGCGCATTGAAGCCACTACACCGGAGATGTGTGCGCTATACGTGCTATACGGGCCTATGTGCAACTCAAATTTTCACTCCTGTTCTCATTAATGTGTCCGTCTCTTTCATTTGTGCGGTTCATTCAGAGCATTCAATGAAATGTGATTTCACCGGTCAGGTTTAACCTAAGTTAAGTTGTGGTTTGTCTTGTGCCTCGCTTCCCTGCCGCTCCGCTTAGCTGTCATCAAGTCTGATGCCACTAAATTGTCGATACTGTAATTGAGAATTAAGTTGCAACAGATCATGTGGCCTTCTCGCCATACATTCAAGCTCCCGAGTTCCTCATCTCTGACAGTCCCCGACTGATCTGTCAGTTCACCATCGCTCATGTTATTAATACTACTTATTATTAATACTCTGGTTGTATGCACCAGGTGGGGTTTTCGGTCTTACCTTTTCCCCCTCGAACACACACTCAGTACTGATTGTCCAACATCAGACAACCTCAAGAACAAGCACCCATAATGCTAACTGTTCAGACCGTAGAGGCAGACAGAAGTATAAGTATAGACTCATGTACAACCACTATAATCTAAGTAATTTTGTTTTACGCTGAACTAATGTTTCTAAAAAAATCGAATGCTGGACTGTTGCTAGACTGCGGGATTTTGTCATCCTAAAACGCACTTAATTTTTGTTTAACCAGTCAAGATAACGGAGTAGTGAAGTTCCACAGTTCGGTGCTCTGCTCAAGAACGGTCCAAAACATGCCAAACATGCGAGAGTCTATGTTAAACATCCTAAATGAATCCTGGTTAAATACAAAATCGCTGGGTTTGGCAGTGCTGCCGATAAAGCTGGACTCCTTGACACTAAAAGGTCTTCGGCCCTGTCTCTGTTTTCCTTGTTATCGCTTATTTCGAGTGAAGTATTTGTTCGTGCTGTCTGTGGTTGGCATGCTTGGCCTACCATACAAACTTACAGCCCAATAACCCTGTAGCTTTGACTTTTCCTTATTGCTGCGTACGATATTGCATGCGGGAAGTTCCTCCATCTTGTGAAAATATTGTATGAAGATCACAAAATATCTTAGCGGGCAGTACAGAGTTCGATAAAGCCGTAAAATTTTACTGCATGTTGCTTCACCAGCGCACCGTGGGGATCTTGTTCTCTCAGTGTGTAGCTTTCTCGTGAGAAACACTCAAAAGGTGGAAGCTGCCGAAAGTTGACAAATCCCTCTCGAATCGCTGTTGTCAAACTTCCTAGGTGACTCTGTTCGTCAGAACTCCGGAATAATTTATTTGACTTCCTTTAACAATCCTCCTCCATTTACATTGGTGTTCATAACGTTTTTTTGGATCATTTGTACTTTTTGCAGTTATAATTTTAACAGCTTTTCCTGGAGCATTCAAAACTCTTTTGCCTTTTCGCTGCTATAAGAACTAGATCTCGTGACACGAGTAAATTTACGCATATTTTATGTGGACATTGACCGTTTAATACGAGCCTTATGCTTTGCTATGGCTAGAGCTAGAAAATTCCTCTTAAGGAATTGTGCATAAGCGCTAGGTTTACTTATATCAAGCATCGTCTCAAAAGTAGTTCTATCCAAAATATTTTGTCGAAGTCACGACAGATTAGACACTAATGAAAGTGGGGGAATCAGGACACCTGGAATGAATCTAGACTGAGTAAAGCCTTCATCATTAGTTCGAATTGAATGTCGCAAGTCTTTGATTTGACTCTCGAAGCCAATGGAGGTGTACGGTGGCTTTGTTGGCACTAAAATCAAATTGACTGTGCCCCCACAGCACCATACTGAGGAATACTGAAGGTCCCGGCAATTAGTTCGTCCCGATACACTACCTTTAGGATACTCTTGAAAAACATCTAAAACCTTGACTACAATATCACGGATAAGAACTCATGAAATAGTATTCAATGCCATATAATGGAATCGTTTAAGTAGCCCCCAGTATTCCGCTTTTCAAAACTTTGAAATTCTTCAGAACTTCCCCTAAATTATTTGACATTTTTCTGCCTCCTCTTTTTTTTGTCTTCGGTTTGTCCTCTGTTTTGAGCAAAATTTTACATTGAGTGACTAAACTTCACCTCGTTATTGGCAGGATGATTTTTTTTTCTGTACATGGAATCAAATTTGGATACGCAGTAATTTTCATACTTGCATGACCGCAAGAGGTGAATATTCCTTACCTTCACGTTCTCGACAAACTTCAGCGGCACGGACCTAGGATCTTGTCACCTGCTTGCATCATTTCAATACTTTTAATTGATTCATTCGGGGTGCCATATGTTCCGAATTCTGTAATGGCGCATCCATAATTGATGTTTTGGATGACATGAGTTTTGAATTTCGATTCCTCTATCTTTCCTGTCGAAAGGTCTCGCCCTCCCCAACAGTATTTGAAGAGCAAGGGCTAGGTGACATTCAAGTCAAGCTAACCTTCGTGAAGTTTGGTTGCGTTTTTTTTTTTTTCTGTCTCGCCCCGCGGTCGCTCAGCTCGGCATAGTTACGGAACTGGAATTTGAGGTAGAAAAGTTTCACCTTTTGAGGTTAACAGTGAATGACAGGCCTTCTGAAGGAATAACGGATGTTGCCTCAGGATCGCTCCAGTTTCTCAATGCGTGGTCTCATGACGGTAGCAGGAAATCTGGTATTGGAGAAGTTTTTTACATGTCTGCGCATTCCGGCTTCTGCTGCGCTTTTCAATTGAGATTCTCGAGGTTGCTGTTGTTACATCGTGTTAGAGTTGACATCCTAAAGAGCAATCACGTAAAAATTGGCAAGATGAAATAGCTTGTAGTAGATCTCCGGAGCATCCGCTTTTCTACCTGTGAACTTTTCAAAGTTCAGTATGTTTCGTTGTATGAAGTGTTGAAGCATGAGCGTACTTGAATAATGCCAGAGCTCTAACCGATGTATTAGAAATTTAATGTTTAATTGATACATTCATTTAAACTACAGCATATCAGCATCTTTAGAAATGTCAAGAAAGAGATAATACCGCTACTCAGCAGCAATGCTTCCTCCAAATACGGTTCAACACAGTCTCTACATATGATTACATAAGAGGTATTTTTAAATCTGCAAAGACTTTAGGACATCTGAAAGGCCGGATTACCAAGTTTGTCGCGAGACACAACACCAACTGGGTATGCTTTTTATTTATAACAGAACATCCTGAATCAGTAAAAAAAAAGGATTAATCCAATTATTATTTTGATCGAAAACTTAATGAGATACCATAGCACAGCGCAGGTGCTCCTCGTGAGATATGAATAAAAGCCTACCCAGATAATAAAAAATAGTGCATAACATTCAGTAATCTCAAGAGGGCATTCAGACACAGCTCCCGAGTCTAATATTTTAACTAGATACAAATGAATGGCTCAAAAATCAGCCTGGTATTTGGGTGTACTTTGCTTAAAAGTGATCTGGCCATTCACGCTTCCACCAGCATGAAACATTTTCTCTAACATTCACTTTGCATATAGATTCCAAGTTGAATAATGCATAAGTTAGCAAACTCTATCGAGACTATTTCACTCGTTTTCACGTCTAGTCGATTCTTGAGTTATATAGGTTTAATTAAGGTTGAGACGTGGGAAGTGTGTAGGTAAAACGCCGTTCGGAATATGTGTTAAACTTGAAGTGTCGGGGATACCACAAATAACTCGGGAACGGGGCATCTTAGGAATGATGTAGCTATCTTGTGATGAGGAATGTCGTTTCTAACCACCACCTCTGCTTAGGGTGAGAGGAGTTTACTCGGTCCGCGCTGCGTAGGGATAAATTTCAAGACTTCTTTTTCAGTGAACTTCTCTTACTCAGGAAGAAGCGTTGTGGCTGTTGCGAATGTCGAGGAAAAAGTTCCGTGAGAAAAATTGTGCAGAAGTAGATGCAGCATCTAAACAAGCCTGTCTCAAAGGCTTCGTATCAAGTCACATACTGTGAAGTGTAAATGAAAGAGAGAAGAAACCCACTCAAAGGTGCCCGAAATTGCTTCTTTGGTGTCGGTCATTTTTTAGCATTCATGTTTAGTTTGGAAAAATTCTCGTTTCGAGGAATCGATTTGCATATCTTAATCGCAATGTATTGTGTTGATGATGATGTTATGGACGATTGTTCCATAAATATCAGTAGGGATATCTGTAAAAAAATGGGTACATGTTGATTAGTTCGAAATCCTTGAAAAGATATTAAAGTACCCTGAAATAATCTTTTTAATAGCTTCCATAAATTTCCGAAGTTTGGATTTTTTTCTTTTTAAAATCAGAAAAATGCCTATACTATTTTTGCGTAATGCGAATACAACTGCTTCACGACGCTTTGTAAGATATGCAGAAATTCTCCAAGATATTTCTTCTCACATCATTCCATCTCATCTTTTTTTTACCATTTTTTCTTTCTACTTCTCATGAAAACCAATGAATCACTCTTAGAAAAAAAGTGTCTGACTACAAGACATCTTTGCTTGTAGTCAAAATGTTAACACCTTTTTGTGTCTAACTT
>Ga0058701_10004540_pt1 | contig 11294 bp, 5 predicted proteins | sample AgamicOrMae_FD_97039 | JGI IMG/M metagenome (GOLD analysis project Ga0058701, IMG submission 97039) | Agave microbial communities from Guanajuato, Mexico - Or.Ma.e | ecosystem: Host-associated > Plants > Phyllosphere > Phylloplane/Leaf | place: Guanajuato, Mexico | collected 2012-06-04 | reverse complement strand
GTTGTAAAATTAATACAAGGTTCACCATCTGGTTTCCGAGCTTGTGCTTGTCAAAAGTAACAAAAAATACACGGTGATATATGGAGACCTCATTGAAGAAAGTGCTAAATCGAAAAAGTGGTTATAGCTAGTGAAGACAAGACAGTAAAAAACTTTTTCTGTCAGTTTAAACCACATTACCAAACTTTTGAGACAAAAAAAAAATGGAAAATTCTCCATTAATTTAGGAGAAATCCGCGAAAAAAACTCAAAAGAATACGCATTTTTCTTGAAAAAAAAATCTTGAAAAATGAGTCAAATCAAAATCTGCATTTTTTTTTAATTGGAAGTCAACTGATGTGATGGCAGATAAATGTTGGACCCGGATGTTAGTCTTGTCTTAAAGAGATTCTTGGCTCTAGATTATTTTTAAACTTGCATTTGACAGTTCCAGGTGAACGTGAATAGTTTGCCACGGGAGTATATCCTTAAAACTATAAAATACACATTCTGAACAAATGATAAGGTTATTCATGTTCAAGAGCCTGGCTGAAACATTAGATTTTCTTGAATATTAAACTGAAAATTCGTTGTTGTTGTTTAATAAAAACGGAACCTGAAAGTAGAGCCTCTTAGCTTAAAAAAGTTAAGAGGTGATCAGCAAATTTTTTGACTTTCACGTGGCTGAATTTTCACTCAAGTCTTGGGCCGTAATTCACTCCTGAAAAGGTGATTTTACTCCTCCAATTTTAAAAATGTAATACAACGATGAAAAAATGGCTTCCAGACATAGTGTAAGTCAGAAATAAAGTAAAAGAAGTAGAGAATAATACGAGGAGGATAAAGGTGGAAGGCGCCTGACAGAGTACGCATACGCCACACGCACGTCATGTATGTATCACGGTTGCCTAGCCTGGCGTTTCCAGGCGCTCTGTGGAATCGTTTCTTCAGTGTTCCGGATATTTCAGTACGATCTACCAACATTAGCGGACCTAACAATGACACATTCGCGAGTGACCTTCAAGATAAATTCGCGTGGTGACGGCGCTCATTTCTTGCACGATATGGTGCCAATATCAGTTATCCAAAAAAAATGCAATAACACACACATACACACAAAAAAAGATACAAATGCATTGATTTGAGGAAACGTTTTCTCTGGTCTACTAAACCCATCCACCCTGCCCGACTTTAGCAAAATTGTAAATTTTCATAGATGTTTTACATAACATTACAAATGTAGATGGTAAATTAGTTACCCTGATCTTGCGAAGGTGAGCATCAAAGTTAGCCCTTTCTCCATTACTTAACCCAATACCTCCCAGCGATGCCGTTCGGGAACACAAAAAAATTATTTTAGGGGATCTTTTCAGTTCAGTATTGTTATAATTTAAAAAATATCACTTCTCTAGAAAACTTATATTTAATAATTGAGGCATTTTCCATAGCTTAAAACTGCGTATTTTAGTGGAAAAAAATCCTTCCAATTTCATATAACCTATAAAAGCCCAAAGTATTTGGAGTGAAACTTTGCTAAAGAGGAATTCCGAAGTTTTTCTCATTAAATTACGCAATTTTAAGCTTTGGAAAATGCCTAAAATGTTGAATTTTATGTTTCCAGAGGGGTGATATTCTTTTAAAGTGAGACAATACTGAAATAAAAAGATCCTCTGAAACAATTTTTTCTGTTTCCGAACTGCATCGCTAGGCGGTAGTTCACTTTAAATACTTCGGGCTGTTGTGGGTTATCTGGAACTAAGACAACGTACTGCAGATTGAAAACCTAAACCAGCATAAATTGGTTTTGAAGCCTCTGCCTAGTTGCGATAATTTATAGACGCAATGAGAAAAGCTGAAAGCTGTTGTAAAAAAGACAAACAAAATATGATTTTGTCGTCCATTAACGAATACCTTCATGGCAGCGCCAAATTCCTGTCCTCCGTGTTGTCACACGCAATATTTCTTCAGACAAACGTTCCGGCGAGACAGTTTGTAGTTATCGGAGACCTTACTGTCACAGGAACAAGCGTTTGATGAGTAGACGAGAGTGCTTTAGGGCTGAGAAAGCGCCATTGGCGGCTCCCGAAGGAAACAAGGGGATTGGCTCATGGACTAATTCTAAATGGACTAATGATGCTGACTCAGTTCCCTTGCTTGCTTCCATGCCTGCTGCTCCCACGCACAGCCAGTCTATATTCAGCCAAGGACGAAACATGGATGGGTCACTTTGTGCTACATACGGTGGACCTGAGTTCCTTCGTACACAGTAGGTATACAACCATTTCATATCTACCTTTAATGTAGCACGCTTCATCCCCGAAATGAACGAAGCGAGGCACGTGTCACCGATTCTAACATGTTATCACCAAGCCTGATGCTGCTTATTTATCAGCAGAGTCTAGTCGCCAAGGAACAAGCTGCATCAGGCTTGGCAACAGACATGAGGACCGATATGGAGCAGGGCACCTAACCTATTTTCAGTTCTTCCTTCACTTTTCTAAATTTAACATGTCCTTGGTGGAAGAGTATCCTTAGGCCAACCAACGGTAGCTCATCGGTTAACTCTACCTCAGCCTTTGTATGTCGTTTGTAGTCATAACGGGTAGTACAAAAAACGTTTGTCGAACGATTAAAACTGATAGACTCTACCTCATGGACGGAACCTACAGGTCGGTGTGTGGACTGCAAAACGTTGCAACATACCTGAAAGAGAAAAAAATCATTAGCTGGTTTATCAACGCATTAAACATCTCACAAATCAGTCTAAACAAAATAAGTTCACTTATGTAATGCATCACACGAAACTATCAAGTTTTCTTGAACAGCTTCTTTCTACTAGACACCAACCCACCCATCTGTATCAAAAGCAGAGCCATTTCAGTTATTCGCGACCCTCCTTAAAAGATAACGACCCACTTATCTGGATCAAAACCGCTGATACCTAAGTTATTTGCAAATCAAATACATTTACTCCTTTTAAAATTGCAATATTTCTTACAAAATATTAAAAGTGGAGACCTTTCAAAATCACATTATAATTGAGAGCCTCGCGTAATCTTTTTCTTTTTCTTTCTTAAGCCAACTGAATTCACTTTAGGAATCTTCTGAACCTAGTACTCCGGCAACTTCCCTCCATTTTTCGAACGTACGGTGTCAACTTTCCCGCCATTTTTTTGAGTCACTTTCCTCAATTTTCAAAACCTGCCGCGTTCGTTTTCCCGCATTTTTTGAACCCACCCCGTCCACTTTCCCTGCTCGGAACATAAGAGCACTCAAAACGCCTACCCGAACCGTCAAGAAAAGAAGAAAAAAGACGAAAAAAACCTAAGGAGACAATAGTAGGATAATCGCAGTTTGGTGGTGAACCCGGCGAGAAAAGCGCTGTGGCGTTGGTGCTACGACGAGTATAATTCTGCTGGGCTTCTGGCTCCACCAATCATAAAAAGTGCTTTCTTGGCTTCAACTTATTGCGGTTCCTCTTCGCTCGCTTTTCTGAATACGTCTTTCTCCGTCTTTCGCCAGACTTGTGAATACGCCCCTCTTCGTCTCCCTGCCAGACAACAGACAATTTCCTGTGGAAATCCTTCGCCACGAAGGTAGACCTGCGCTACGTCTGCCCTACTTAACACACGATCTCTGCCCACGAGGGGGCATAAGCTCACCTCTGCGCTAGAAAAAAGCGACTTTGCTGCCTTTCAAGACAAGAAGCCTGTGGGCTAACTGCGAAGTTCAAAGGTAGCATCTCCTATTTCTTGTGTCGATATTTTCATGGTCTAGCCGATCAAAGTCAGGAACAGGGCACCTAAACTTGTTCACGTAATTAATTCTCACAACGCGAATACGGACAAAGATTATTGAATATTATTCTCGTGCTGAGTTAGTTTGGTAAGTTAGGTGTCAGGTTAGGTTTGTCTAAGACAAGTTACGTGTAGTTTTAATTAGTTGCTACGTATGATTAGGTGAAGAGTATAGGTGAAGGTGATTAGGTGAAGGGTGCGCATACACTGTTAATTTTTTTGGAATTTTACAATCCCGGATCTGGAATAAATATTCATTACCGGATTGTAAATTTACTTTCCTTTAAACTTGAGTTAAAATTAATGTTATTTAAAAATCGCTTTGGAAAATTCAACTCCCGTTAAGTAAAATGACTAAGGGAGAGTAAATTTACAATCCGGTAATGAATATTTATTCCAGATCCGTGATTGTAAAATTCTCCCTCAAAAAATTAAGTGTAGCTTAAGTGTTTTAAAAGGACACGAAGATTGAGGAAAACCACTGCGTGAACCCAAAGTCCTTTCTTAAACATGGCCCAAATAAAACAAATATTCCTAAAATATTAATATTTTAAAAATATACTCCTAAAATACCGTATTCCTAGAATAGAAAAAGATACGGCGCTGCTATAGGTCGCTTAAATTGAGAGCGCGCTCTGGAATGACGAAGGGGGGGCTCTTGAGTCGAGCGCTATCAATTAGGTGTTTCCTGGCTACGGATCTCGTTCACGTTCACCACTTTGTTGGCATCGCTGACAACGAATAGAGCTCTGCGAAGCTCCCCTCCCATCTATGAAGACTCTACACTGCACATTTCAAAGGTTGCAGCTCGCACCTCTTCAGTGGCCAAGCTAAGCACGGTTACAGAGGAGCGATGGAACAACGTAACATTACCTTCCCCTAACCGAGTCCCAAGAGAAATACTAAGGTTAGGTATCTCTGCTTTGCTCAGCTGTTGGCCAGCCGGGTAGCTGTCATAAGAGCCAAAAACCACTAGCGCCAACGCCGCAAGCGCCGATCCGTAACCGCCAAACGAGAAAAGTCGCAAACGCCAAAGGTCTTGACCGCAATACTAACCTTACCTGACCTAACTTAACCTAACTTAGCCTAACTTAATTTAACCTAACTTGACTTAACCTATACGAACTTTGGCGTTTGCGACTTTTCTCGTTTGGCGGTTACGGACTCGCGTTTGCGGCGTTGGCGCTTATGGTTTTTGGCGCTATCGAATGCCCCCCGGCAAGCCTACTCCTGATGCCGCTTTAGTTCTCGCGGTGGCATCGACTGCCGCTGGGCAGCGGCATCAGCAGGAATGGTGAAGAGTGGATGCCTTGTGCCTCGCTCTTCGCTAAGCTCGATTCGGCGATGAATAAGTAGTGCAAAAGGAGAGATAAAATACAAGCTCTTATATAGCGTTAGACCCCTTCGCCTGCGATTCCGCGTATGCAAATTGCGAATGGCGATCACATCAAAACTGTTTGCATGTTCGTGACAAACTTGAGTGTATACTTAAGACTAATAAGCTTACGAAAGAACGGAAGTATAAAATAAATCTTAATTAACGTAACGGACACAGAAAAAGACTTTTTTAAAATTATTGTTCCGCAGTAACGAGAGTATTTGATGAAATCGGGACGGCAAAAACTAGTTGTTTTTTTTGGACATTTTAAAAAAAGTTCTCATTTATTTATATTTTTAAAAATTTAAGTATAAACGCTTTTTGAGCAGCAAAATGATCAAGACCAAAAATATATACAAAAACCTTCGAGATGCCGAAGCTTCAAGTGATTTATTTTATTTTTTCTATTTATCTTCCACCTTTTTGTTGGGTAGCTGCCATAAGCGCCAAAAAGCACAAGCGCCAACGCCGCAAGCGCCAATCCGTAACCGCCAAACGAGAAAAGTCGCAAACGCCAAACTTCATAACAGCTACACAAACCTAACCTAACTTAGCCTAACTTAACCTAACCTAACCCAACTTGACCTAAAACCTAACCTAACCCAACTTAACCTAACCTGTAAAATGATAGTCCTACCGGTACATATCATTTGGCGGTTACGAATTTTGGCGTTTGCGGCGATGGCGCTTGCGGTTTTTGGCGCTATCGAATGCACCTCCTTTTTGGTTTAAAGAAAATTCTAATCAATCAAATAAAGCGTAAACCTAAAAGATTACATGAACAAAAGCAAATATATGCGTTTTCTCTTGAGAACAATATTTCAATCCTATTTATTTCAAACATGAGTTCGGTGTCAGTCGGTTTTCTGATAAGAAATGGATTTGGCATGTCCTACAGATCAAGCCACAGAAATTTGAAGTGATTCTGATCACTCGAACAAGGTCGATTATACTACCTTAACAAACAGAGCGACACATATTTCTTTTTCCGCGAAACACGGGCAACTCCACTACGTGGGACAGCACCGGTAAAGACTTGACATTTATGAATGGCGTGCATAAAACCTGTAACGCGATTTCCGCCTTATAAAGACTTGTTAAACACCCAATTAGAGCCTGTCTGCTGGCTGAACCTGAGGTGCAGGCATCGAGTTGCGAGGTCAAAGTGCTTCCTGAGATGGGCTAACGTATACTCGGCAACAAAAGTAGTGACACGCCATTAGCCTGCGCCGGGGTCACTATTAACACGCTTATGGTGTTAAGCGCATTTGAACGCACACACCGTCATATTCTCATTTCCGAGAAGACAGAAGCGTTTTCATTACTTAAATCAACATGGATTCCAGGTCTTCTACTTAACGTCTTATTTTTCAGATGGATCACAAAAAACTCTAAACGTCTTTTTATAAGACGTCCGATATTACAACGTATATGCATTTTTAAGCGCTTAAGAATTTCTCATAAAATAATCATTGCTGAGAACCTGTAATAACAACGGTAATTGTAAATTTCAAAGGTTCTTTTCTTACCTTTACTTATCTACTGTACCTGAACATTTATGAGGATAAAATACATAGAAGATAAAACGCCTTCACTTTAAAGAAAAGCGTGAATTCTGGGACTGAACGATTCCGCCTACGCATAGCGTAATAATTTACTCTCCGTCCTGAAACACGCGGAATTTTCGCAAAAATGGACGCAAAAAGAACACTGCTAGCTAAATTTACGCCCTTTTCGAGATTTTACTCGTTTCACAAGGCGTAAATTCCGCTGCACTTAACGGAATCGTCCAGCTCCGCAAGGGGACGTTTTTGTTTTTTAAGTGCTGTTAGATCTTAATATATTTGTGCCTCGCTTCGTTATCGTTCACTCGGCTGTCCCTAATAAGCCTGATGTGGCTAACTTCCCTGCCGCAGGATCAGCATCAGGCTTGCAGATTGTAAAGGTTAGCCTTATTCCCCGCGCTCCGTTCAAAGGAGAAATGTAGAAGTAGAACACGTAACTTTGAGAACTGAGAGTTCGCTAACGCCTGAAGAAAAGAATATTTTTGAAGTATAGGACGTTTTCTTGACCGTCAGCACTTCATTAAATCAAAGAAGCGGGGCAAAAAGAAGATCGATAACAACGTCTAAAAACATTCGCAAATTCTGAAAGGGACTCAGCAGATTATCGTCTTCTCTCTTTTTACTTGATTTGAAATGTTTCCTTAATGCTCGTTACAGACGGAGAAAGATGATTAAAAAGCCGTTTGGAGGGCTCGCTCCAACTCACTCTAATCCGACCGGAACTGGTTCTTTCGGAGCGCCGCGAAATGCACAGAGGGACGAGTTCATATTTCCGCGGTTAATAACAAGAAGAAACTCGTTCAAATTGCGCGAACTTCTTCAGAAGCGTTTGACTTGCATCGATGGTTCCGCTAGTCGATATAAAGTTGACAGGTTGCATTTTCCATGACTTCACAGAGAAAAATAAAACCTGTTTCAGGTTCTCTTGTCCTAAAACTAGTAACGTGTGCCTGTTTTCGTAAAAGCTATTTTTTTTTGCTTGTCATGTGCTTACTTTTTGACCAATTTTGGTTTAGAGGGTTGTAAAATGTTAATTTCGATGTAGCCTGTATTTTCCAGCCTTTGAATTGAAAATCGGTAAAAAACTAAACAAATGACAAGCAAAAAACAAATTTGCGAAAACAGGCACTCGTTACCAGTTTTAGGACAAGAGCACCTGAAACAGGTTTTATTTTTCTGTCGTTTTTTCACCTTTCATTTCCGAGCAGAGTGATGGCTTTGCAAGGTACAAGGCATCTAACCAAACCTATCATCGTTTTAAGTCTCTTACCGTCTCCCAAGATTAGGTAACCCGCCCGGAGCCTTGCTCCGCTACCACAAGTTAGGCGGCAGTTGGGTTGGGTTAACCTTCGCTAGGTCTTGTGCCTCGCTGCGCTGCAGTTCTGCTCGGCGTCTGACACCAATTGAAACACGAGGGAAGGAATTCCAACATTCAAAATTAGAGTAAGTCAGGTTAAGGTAGATTACGTTATGTTTGGGTAGCATAGGTTAGTTCAGGCTTGCTTTAGGTAGCTTACTTGTTAGGTTAGGATATTTACACTAAAAACGAAACACGTGTTTAAGGGGTTCTATCCTGTTTTGCGTGTGAAAATAAAAAGGATTTAGTTGCAGGTATTTTGATATAAACATAAACCAATGTTTAGCCGTATAATTCAATAGGTCTCGGCGAGAGCTTTCTATTGATGAAGCTGGATATAGGTATTCTTGAAAAATAAAGGAGTAGTACGTGTTTTGATTATTTTTCAAGACTGACCTACGTTCAGCCCTATAATTTAAAAGGTCTTGGCGAGAGCTTTCCATTGATGTGGCTAAACATAAGTCTATCTCGAAAAATAAGGGAGTAGTGCGTATTTTGATTATTTTTCAAGATAGACCTACGTTCAGCCCTATAAATCGAAAGGTCTCGGCGAGAGCTTTCTATTGATGAGGCTGAACATACGTCTATCTTTAAAAATCACAAACAGTGACAAAATACCCCGGTTTAGTTTTCAACCCAAAACAGGCAAGAACTCTCTAAAACAGGTGTTTCACTTTCACTGACTAGTTAGCTAGTTTGTAAAAAAAATATCATTGGGATAATGGGATAGAATTAGGAAACAACACGGGTCTTGAGTCAATCCCAAAGGTTTTCTTATTTCTGCGGAGAATAAGTTGAGGGTAAGATCGCTGTGTAGGCAGTGTGGCCGGAAAGAAGGAGAGAAAAAAAATGATTCACTCGGTTGAACAATCATGTCAGAAACGAATCGTTTTTGCCAGAACGTCAGTCAGGTCCTAGAACACATCCGCGTCGCAGGCGACGGGAGTTTTTCGGGTGGCTATGGCAACAGCAAGTGTCACATCTTGCTTCTTCGAGTTTGGAGGCGACGGAACGCTTGCGTCAGGAAAATGTTTGAGTTGCCGAGCATCAGGGAGCTCTTCTCCACCCTCTCCCCTCTCTCCCACCTCTCCCCCTCCCATCCACCCTCCTCTTCTCCAGGGAACCGACGGGGTGTATATACAAAGTTTGGGGCAAATTCACTTTGGAACCGGGAATGGAGTACCACAGGTGAAAAGTGCTCGGAACGAATTTTTGACAAATTTCCCACAGAAAAGAAAAGTCTTATTATTTACACGCCAAAAATGACTTTTTCACACTAACAAATGACACTGACAATCGCGCTTTGTTCCTATAGAGACTAAAATACCGTATCTGTTGAAATGACAATAATTTTTAGTCGCCTTTACTATTTTCTTGTCACCATTACAATTGTTTTAGTAAATTTAACCAAATAAAAACTGTCACCTGAAAATTGTAATTTTTACAAAGTAATTTTTTACGTGTATATCTGACGTCATTTAAGTGATGATCGAGAAGAATACAGCTGAATTTCGAGGGTCCTTTTAGGTATACGTTTAACGGTCGCAAATTTAACCTATAATCGTTTTTCGTCTCCAAGATTTGAGCGATGGAGAAGCTATGCACGAAGCACCTCACAGCAAATACGAAACACCTGTTTTAGGGAGTGCTCATATCCACGGACAGGAACAATATGCGTGACGTAATTTTTACACATTTGTAACTCGAAAACGGTTAGAGATAACCTAGCACATTGACCTATTTTTATTGGAACCGCCAGCTGCGTGCGCTTCCAAAAATAGGTCAATGTGCTAATTTATCTCCAACAGTTTTAGAGTAACAATCGTGTAAAAATTACATCACGCATATTGTTCCTGTCCCTACTCATATCTGTTTTGGGTGTAAAAGTAAAACGTGGTACTATTTTGATATGAAGTTCAGCAATATAAATCAAAACGTCTCGGCGAAGGGATTTCCATTGATGTTGCTGAACATTGGTCTATCATGAAAAGTCAACAAAATATCTACTACCCCCGTTAATTTTAGCCAACACAGGTCCGAACTACCTTATTCAAGTGTTTCGTTTTTACTGTGCTGGCCTCACCTCCACAAATAACCTGAAGGCATCAGCAGGGTTGGCGACAGCCGAGTAGGGCGATGGAGATGAGGGGAACAATTTATCTAATCTAACCTTAGTTAACTTCACCTAAACCTTACCTAGGTCAACTTAAACTATGCCGACATTGTCGTTAACAGGGACAGGAACAATATGCGTGACGTAATTTTTACACATTTGTAACTCGAAAACGGTTAAAGATAACCCAGCACATTGACCTATTTTTGGAACCGCCAGCTGCTCGCGCTTCCAAAAATAGGTCCATGTGCTAATTTATCTCCAACCGTTTTAGAGTAAAAATCGTGTAAATATTACATCACGTATATTGTTCCTGTCCCTAGTCGTTAATCCTCATAAAGAGATAAAATAAGCCTTTATCATAGGTAAAGGAACACGTAAGCAGGTAGAATACACATAACCCTCCATTCGCGGTCCAATGCGAAGATATCTACGTTTTGTGCTCGGAAAAAAGTATCGCCAAAATGAAGATATATGTCAGTGGACCAAAACGGAGTGAGGTATTTACAACAGAAGGAGGAGGAGGGCAGGGAGGAATACCAACAGAACATCGTTTCAGGAATTGAGATAATCCCGTGGCTTAATTACGCGCTGCTTCACCACAAGGCGCGGCACAGCGCTGTGAACACTGCGGCTTAAGACCTAAAGCGCCAGTGTTTCGAACCTACTACAGATGAAATACACTTAATCGCACATGGCGCCGACGTACAGTACAGTGCTTCCAACCGGCCCTTTTATGGTTAATCCTTCGGTTCCAAACCTGAAAGCAAGTATCTTTAATCTACAAAAAATTTTATGACCAATCCGTGGAATACATGTGATTGCTTTACAGGTAAACAATTAAATTTTTCCTATTTTAATTCCAAGCTTTTCGACTCTGGAAAAATATCGAATTATACTATTCTTTTCGAACTATTCGATGGTAATATTCAATTACTGGCAATTTCTTTCGTATATTCAATCGTCTATTCATGACAACACTGTAAATGTGAATGGGCCAAATTTGACTAAAGAATAGGAGCTGAAATTTTAATATTTCAATTAGTCAACTTTGACTCTTTTTTAGTCAAAAATGACTATTTAAGTAGTGAAAAAAGAACTCGTT
>Ga0058701_10004539_pt1 | contig 11294 bp, 8 predicted proteins | sample AgamicOrMae_FD_97039 | JGI IMG/M metagenome (GOLD analysis project Ga0058701, IMG submission 97039) | Agave microbial communities from Guanajuato, Mexico - Or.Ma.e | ecosystem: Host-associated > Plants > Phyllosphere > Phylloplane/Leaf | place: Guanajuato, Mexico | collected 2012-06-04 | reverse complement strand
TATATATATATATATATATATATATATATATATACATATATATATTAAAAAACAAAAAAAAACACGCATAACCGAATATTACGTACAAGTGAATAACGTAAAAACGAGACTTTACAGTATTTGGAATTTTTCAGTACAAAGTAAAGTGGGAGTTGCCTCTAATGCATCTGATATTCTGACGCATCGCACGCATGCGGAAGGTGTCGATTCCTGTTTCCACCAAGGAGAACGCCTGAAGTCACGGTGACGTCATTGTGACTTTGTCAAGATGACGTCATTTTGGTCCAAACCTTGACGTCGCTTAAAACACATTTTTGAAGGGTAGCAGCCATCAGAAACTCTTTTCTCCAAAAATTCTAGAAAAGAGTTTCTGATGGCTGCTAGCCTTCAAAAATACGTTTTAAACGACGTCAAGATTTGGACCAAAATGACGTCAACTTGACGAAGTCACAGTGACGTCACCGTGACTTCGGGTGTTCTCCTTGGGCAGGAGACGACTTTCATGGCTTCATCCTTCGTGTTGGGTGAGTTGCCTTACTGAATAGTACTAACGCTTTGGGAAGTTTTATACTCTGTTTTGATTATCAAAACAACAGATGTACCTAAGGCCCTATTCGTAGTAACAAACCAAGTACTCAAGCAGCATGAAGTAAAGGACCTTTAAAATTAGTTAACCTTCTTTGCCAAGTCACTTTTTTTAAAAAGAGATAGTCCGATTAGATGCTAAGATAAACAAAGACATTAAATAGCCAGTGAAACTGCTATGTCAATTCATCACGAATTTTCAGTCTTTTCAAACTTTATAGCCGTTTCTAAAAATAGCTTGAGATTGATCAATCCAAAAAAAAAACTTAACTTAAAGAGGATTCATCCCGTTTGACTTTAATTCAAAAACCAGACAATCTCTTGTGCCTTGTAGACACGTACCATGCGGGCGCATGGATTCGTGTGTGCCATGATTAGTGGCCTCACCTATTCACGTCGAGATTTCAAACCGTCCATTCACCATGTGGAGGCCTTTTAGTTGCAAGGCATTTCAATTAATTCACGGGGAGAAAGACTATTTTTTTTCCAGAGTTTCTGTCACTGCTCTGGAGAAAAAAAAAGCACACGCATCATAGGGTACAAGCTGCATAATCTAGGGCTTTGCATTAAATTTGAACGTACGTGAGGAGGAGGGAGCGGCCTTCATTATGCAGACAGGCACTTGTGGTAAGAAATTAAAACAAATCTAATCCAGGCCCTTTAAAAGCGCCTTGCTAGACGCCAGGCTGTTCTTCGTGAAACACGCTGGCAAAACGGGATTGAGGATGCTATAATATTATCGTGCTATCATGCGGCCAATATAACCAGGATATCGATTCGTCTGAATTAAACCGCTGGCGGCCATGCACCCTAAATCTCGTAGTTGGAATATCCCAACACGTGCATTACGCTGCTATTTGTTATTAAACAGAGCTACAGAAGATTGAGAGAGGAGCGAAACACAAGGCAAATTAACATTATGTTACTCTGACCTAAGGAACATCAAGTATACACAAGTTCGCGAACACCTTTTTCTGCGGGAGTAGCCTTTAGGTTGGCAGCACTCGGCGTTTTCGTCCGTGATTGGTCAGTTCAAGATCAACCTCCGGCGACGGCATCACCTAGTGGGCGACGGCTTGTGCTGCCAACCTGACGGCTACTCTCGCACAGAAAAGTGTTCGTGAACTTTTGCAGGCGATAGTACAATGCCGCTTAACGATTGGTGACCACACCTAACGTCGCGAAGTTAGCGGGATCACAATCAGTGAAATCTGAGAGAAATGATTATGAAGCATCATGTGAGGCAATTCAAAGTAAAGCGTGGCACAAGGAACTTCTCCAAGAAGCACATGCGACAAACCGTAACCTAGGTATACTATTTTGCTTAACCTTACATGGTCTGTAGTGACTTAAGGTTGAAAAAGAGAGAGCGTCGGACAAAAGAGGTGGAAAAACCAAACTTTTAAACCTAGAGCGCGATTGTTCTTCCTGCGTCACGTTACTCTAGGGAACAACTAACAGACCACCGGCTATCTGTACACGGCGGCTGTGGTCTCTCTCTTCATTTTATAGCTATTGAAGTAAAGCCGCATTTCTTTGCATTATCGCGTGCATGATGGTTTGATCGTTCCGGTCTTTCTGAGGTACTCGAACATCTTGGAGCAAGATATCATGAGCATAGTATTATTTCCAAAGAAGGTTGAGATAGAATCTCTCAGAGGTAAGGCTTCTTTGAAATCTATCAACGAATATCATTCCAAACTTATTTCTTGTGGCGCACCTGGACCATCTCAGCGCTACATTATTATTTGGTCGCAGCAAGTTTGAAATCAATTTAAATTGTATTGACACCGCTGACAGAGCTGAAATACCATTTGAAAGGGCGACGGCCGTGGAGCGGGCGCGCCGCAAGTCTTGAAGCAGACAACCAATTTCATAAAAGAGAATAATCAAGCAAACGGAATGCGCGGCCACCAAATCGACGTTTCAGACTCCTCTTTTTATAAAAATCAACCTCGCGACGGAAAGACAATCTCTGGTATCTTTCGAGATATTGTATTAGTTGAGACGATACTTTGCGCGGTCACGTTACAAGTTTCTTCTTCCTTTTCTTGAAGAATTAATGAGTATTTTGATTATTTCCATACCTCATCTATACCAAAACGCGGGTGAAATTAAATTGCGTTCAATCGGAGGAAACGGCTCCCTTTTCGCAATAGCAGTTCCGAAAAATATTCACCTCCGACGACTACATTAGGAGGGGAGAATCCATTAGGTACGCGACAATCAATGCAGCATTTTTGTCTCTTTTTTCATCTGTGTAATGTTCTCGCTGGATTCTCAAACAAAACTTATTTTGACTACGACTAATCAAACATTATCAGATGTAACCTCACTTCGCCTCACTAAACTTACTTTTACTTAACCTAGCGAAACCTAAGCAAGACCACTCTAAATTGGAACCAGTGAGTGTCCATGAGAGTGAGTTTTCAGTATATCTCAAATACTGTCACAGATTCAAATTTAGAGTGACCTTTTACCAAAACCTCACCCCACCGGAGTGCTATGCGAACTTAACCATACTTAACCCAACCTAATGCAGTGTGACCACACCAAACCGAAAATATTCACAACGAAAACTAACTTAGCCTTCATATCATTTTGAGGGAGTGCAGTATGCGAGTAGCCCATAGAAGCTCGTAATAAAATCTACGATTTCCTAGTCATGTTTTAGCACCATAAAAGTTATTACATATTTTACATGAGACGATTAGTATCAAAAACCATCCGCCATTTTGATTCTCAGTCAGAAGACACTGGAAACATCATGGCCGCCGGCGAATACTTGACATTCGCACGAATCGATGTCTCGATATAGCCAGCTTGTGTCACCTCGGCCGACGCAGGAGTTGGCAATAGTGGAAAGATGTGATCGTGCGCGGCGCGAAAGGGCTCGCTTTCCTTCCCCCTCCCCTGCCCCGCGCCCCACCCACCAAACAAGAGTGGCTTCATTAGCGCTGGGTAGGTACTCTGGAAACGACGTTTCGGCACGAACGCCAACCGTTTCCCGCCCGCCAGCTACGCACCGTGCGGGTCGCTCCTGATTTGTGGTACTTACATCTTCATCTGATCCATATAAAGGATGAATGACAAAGGTCTCGTTCCCAATGTGGATCACCCCGCTCAGGCCGTTGCAGGCGTTGAAGGCCCCTGCAGCCCCGGGGTAGTCCTTGATCGTACCGTGGTAAAAACAATGCTCGATCTCCTGCAAAAATCAGCCGAAACATTTTTTTTCTTTGCTGACCTGATAGTTCGATCCCTCCGATGAAAAATCGATCAGGTGCAAATGCGAGTATCGAAAATCGATCAAGTGAAAGCGTTGATTTGAAAAAAAAAAGATCAACTGCTATTTTTATGGTTCCGAGACATTTCGTCAGCAGCCTTTCGTCCACTTCGTTTTTGGACGAACGGTCCCGTAACCATTCTTATACATTGCAAGTTGATCGTTTTTTGAAACGTATTTTTTTACTTGAATGCTTTTTGAAACACGCTCTGTCACAAATTTGGATTTTCATTGGAGGTTTTTTTTAGGTCAAGCCACACCGTAAAATTTAAAAACATCTTATAAAGAACAGTTTTTTTTGTTGTAATTTTGTGGTATTTACTCAAACGTTTGATTTAATTTCAAATATAAAAATTCGGATGATTTTTTTTTCTTTTTTCAGTCTCCAAATGAGAAATGTTGGCTGATTTGAAGTCACATTGCTGGATACGTATAATTCAATACTGATGTATCTTGGCTACAGTCGGAGATGTTACGTGCCATAGAAAACAGTCCTATTGGCATTTACTGAGTCAAAAATTTTGAAAAGTGCATGCTGTTTGACACGAAAACCTTAAGTCTCCTGCTTTTCAGCAAACTGTTAATATTAAGGGTGGTTTAGTGTGTAGACTAACGATTAAGGCGATAAGAACAATACCCCAGAAGTGGAAAGCTAAGAAGAGCGTTATTTCCGTCCTTAAAGGTGCGGACTGCTTTTGCAAGATTCCCCTGAATAAAGGTAAGAATGTCAAGCTAAGAGAGGGAAACTCCCACAGTTTGTTCCGTAAACTGGAATATATACTATAGGATAAAGTACCGGTATTTAAACCATAACTAAAAAACACACCCCTAATGGATAGTTTTTGAGTGAAAAAAGTGGAACTAAGTGACAAACCCGCATGTAAAACTATGATAAAATTAACTTATGATATACATTTTAAACTATGAAAAAAACTTCAAAAACTGCGAGAATATACCACCGGTAACGTATAATCATTCACAAATAAGGTGTGTTTTGCTACCAGCAAAGGTGGGCAGACTTTATCCCTAACATACTGTACAGTGTGTACCTACTATGTAAGTCCGAGTGACCCCACTTTTAGCATAAGACACATCAGTAGGATCAAACCAGTTTTAAATTACAGAAAGTCTTTGCCCAAGGCAGCCAATTCTCTTGCTTTTTCAGCACAAAGTACTGTTTACTTAAAAAAAAAAGTATTTAAGAGCCGTATAAAACTGTACTTGATCAATAGTACTGACAATAAATAAATTTTTAAAAAATGCTCTTAGCAGCGTATCGTTTATGTTTCATGGTAGTGTACAGTACGTTCCCGAAACTTTGAACGGGTTTCCCCAGTGAGTGAAATTGCACACGTTCCGATGTTCAAAGCGCAAATACATATTCGCACAATCGGCAGCATTATTGTTTTCGTACTAATGACCGACGCATTTCGAGTAGTACCCCTTTCAACGTTTGGTTAGACTAAGGTTGAAATAAGTTGGTGAAAGTTTTACAACCAGACGTCGAGCGATTAAAGAGATACACAAAAACGTCACAACTTCCGCAGATGTAAAAAATGTATGTGAAGTTATCATGCACCTAATTTTGATATTCGTACTGACCTGCTTAGTAACCTGTTCGGCATCATCCTTTAGATAGTGTTTCTGCATTAGATTTGGCGCTAACAGTTGCCTGCAACAGAAACAACAACAAAGTTAGGAACAGCCAAACTTGAATGATGGCGCGTATTCCAAGATTATGCAGGAGCTGCGCGCGGAGAACAGGATTTATTTTTAAACGATTTCCTGCTTATAACGAATGTTTCCTCTGGCTTATTGGACGGTCGCCAGCTTGTAAATCTTTCCAGCCTGAAACGCTTCTTTTGGCCTAGTTCCTTGAATCAAGTGACAATGCACATACATCGCGCGCGCACAGCGACTTCCGAACAATACAAAACAAAAGTGCACATCTCGGAAGTAACAAACATTTGACAACTCCTTTGGGAAGCATCATACCGTTTTGGTAGTGAAGTACCAACAGTCAACTTCTTTTCTTTTCCTTGTTAAGTTTTAAGGAAAACAAATCAATAGCTTAATCCAATCAGAGTACTCTGAAGGACAATTGCATACATAAGACTACACTGATAGGTCCATCTTGACACATAAAAGTATGTAATATACTGAGTTGCATTCTCTGTACCTATTTTTTCCGCTCTTGCAATCGTTGAGCCAACTGGAGGGGCAAGTGAGTGTTGAGTAAGGAAGGAGTCAAATGTAACGTAACTTAAACTGACCTATCGTCTATCAGACTCATGACGAAGATCACAGAGGTGCTCCATGCGTTCTTTCGGTGCCACTCCCCTGGGCTCTGCTCAAGTCTGATGCCGCTCACTACTCGATGGCAGAAAGTGCGGAGAAGAAAGGGGCATCAAGTTAGGCGACCTTTAGGTTAAGTGAGGTTTAAGGCCTTGTGCCTCGCTTTTCTTGGGGGAGGTATACTTCAGGAGGTAGAGAGTGAAGACTTAAAAATGTACTGTGCACACCCGTCCTACCTCCATACCCTGAACAGGTATTTGTCGTCAGTTACGAGAAAAAGCCATTTGATGACGTGGACTCGAGGCGATAAGGGTTCCGAGAATCGCGTTCTCGTTTACCTCCGTGTCAAATGTCAGTGGAAATATGGAGTAAAAAATCGAGTTTTAGACAGGACCGGGTTCTGTTTGTAGACCCTTCAAACCGCCAAGAAAGTCTGTTTTAGCAAAACGCCTGCGGGTTTGTCTTTCCATTCGTTGTCCTTCTTTTCTACGTCAGATGATCACTTGCTGAAATGTTGCTGGAGTTTTAGGGTCATCTTTATCATCAGCCTTAAGTTTGAATCTGATTTCTGTGACAAGTTTGTAAAAACACATGGAAAATACCGTGGTAATTATACAATTTTCAGACTGGCAATTTCGATTCCTGTAATGAAAAAAAAAGGAAGATCACATGAAAGGGCACGTTTCAAAAAACAATCAAGTGGAAGAGTACGTTTCAAAACCCGATCAACGGCTATTCTTACTCATTGCAGTTGATCGTTTTTTTAACGTACTCTTTCACTTGATCGGTCTTTTAATTGGAGGGATCGATTTGATTACTGAAATATATTGGTTATTCATCAGTTTTCTATTTTTAATTATCAAAATGCAGTTTCATAAAATAATAAAAAGAATCATTTGTGGCGACACAAGAAAGCTGACTGTCGCAGCGTTCCAGAATAGCAATGATTCCCTCTTGAAAGGCCCCCAACGTTAAGATCTTCTTATATAGGGGCATAAAGTACAGTACAAATATTGATGCACAAGAAATTCCTTACAACATGTATGAAGATGGCACCGACTGTGGCCAATGAGTAAACCGAAGGAAAATTCTAAGAGCACTTTTCCCCGATGACCCAAGACCGTGCTGGTGATGAACACCGTCTTTAATTTTTAAGGTCGTCAGTAAGCGAGGTTGAGTGATGATGAAAAACAGGCGTTGGCGCGGCGGGCGTATTCGCATGCAGGCAGTGATTGCATCGCCAGGTGCGAGCGAAGCGGAGTCACTGCCTCTACGGTAGAAGTTAATCCGATTTACGACCGAAAAACAAGATTGATGCATCAAAATTTTACAACTCAGCTCAAGAGATTTCCTAATGGAGTCTCAACATGGATTAATAATAACAACGCCGAATTGAGCAAAAAATGGCGGATAAAAAAGGCAACGTGATTAATGAAGATATATTTATATGCCCAACAAGTAAATGGAAGGGAAGTCAAACTCATGAAGGATGATGTTTATATAAACAAACATTATTGTTAGCTTATGCGTAATTGCTTGCGTTTAGACCAGCTCAAAAAATGGTACGCCTTCTACGGAAATCAATCTAAAGACAGTATGCCCCTCGTTTTCAACTTTTACTTAAAATTAAGATTATCGTGCATTAAGATGAAGAGAGATAAAACATACGTAACTAATCACTTTTTTGGGGGGAAGGGGTCCGCAGCATATATAAGTTTCGGAGATTCGCAAATTTGAAATTCCTGACAAATATTCGATCTTAAGACAGGCAACCTGCCAAACGTTGTCATCAGAGTAAGGTCTTTCATTAAACATATTTTCGCATGTCCTCACCTTTAAAATGTATATAAACCTTCCTTTTTTCTTTTTACTTTTGATGAAACAAAAATGGGCTAAATGTTTTATCTTTTACACATTAAAAGGCTTTGTTGTTGCTACCAATAGATTTTGTTCCCTGAACAAAGAAAATATTTGCTGAGGCTGTCTTTGGTCAACCGAAACAATACTTTTTTCTTCTAATTTCGGTTTGGGATTCGAATGATATCATCTGTGAAAAGGGAGTGCTGCAACATGTTACGACATGCTGTACATCCCTGTGGGAAGGATCACAGACCCACTTCATGAAACACACATAAAAAGGTTTACTGCAATTTGTTACAAAATATGAATTCGGAGATTCGAGAAATAACAAGGAAGTCAACATAAACCCAAAAATCAATTGCAAACTAGTTTTCCTAATTTTTTAAAAAATAATTTGTTTTATTTTAGGTATTTCCAAAAAGAGTAGGTTACGTTAAGTTTTGTACGAATATGTTAGATTTGGCTAAGTTGATCTGCTGAGATCGCATTTACGATTTGGAACACCCAGTAAAATTATCATAGCACCATACATCGCTATCAAAAAATGTTGACACTCGAAGCAGTAAAAGCACATTCTGGTGACTAGCAGTGTGCGTCAGCCATTCCATGGCCGATAATTACGCGTTGAGCATGCATTTTGGATTGGCCATAGGGGCATAGCCCTTGGGGAAGTGAGCGGAACGTACGGCCAAAACCAATAATACAGCGTTACATAATACAACCCCGAGACTACGGTGGCTACACTGGTGACAAAAATCACCAAACGCCATTTGCGATTTAATCAGAGGAAACGCTGATCACGTGAAAGTTAGCGAGCTCGTCTTTAATTAGGCACCGCGGTACCCGACTTGGTTTGTCAACTAACTCCGCTCGCTTAGATTTACTAAGTAATTGGATCTGATAACCTGACAAACTCTCAGGAAGAAAACTCTAAAAAGAAAACATCATCAAAATCGAGATATTTCTCGACGATATTAAATGATAGCTGTTGCATTTGGAGCTTAAGACTGGTGCCCTCATACTCTTCCCCCAGTTTTATTGTATATTTTTCAAAAAGAGGTATTTCAACGAATCGCTTCTACATTCAGTTTAAGGCTATTTTTGACAAGCAAATGTAACGATTGACATTTCCCCCCGTTCTTTGTTTTTGTTTGGGGAAGTCGATGGGTCAATGTAAAATAAGGTTAAAAACGAGAGGATGCATATTCAGGTCATCGGGTATCTGGGTTGAAGTATCTATACGATGTCGATGGTAAAACCAAATCACTAAAATACTTAAATGGAAATCAATGGATCATGGAAATAGCATTGACAAATGGATATCCATTGGTGTATTTTCAATATGTGGTTACTTTGGCAGGGATATTGTATGAACTCTTAAACTCGGGTAAAGAGGCCAAATAAGGTAAAATGGCTGTAAAATTATATCTGCAGTAAATTATTTACATTAATTTCGAGCTTTTTGACAAACTAAGTGTTTGGTTGCAACTCTGAATCGCATTTCGTGCGAATATTTAAGTACAAAGCGTTATGCCTACCTTGAAATGAGCATCGAGAAAAGGCCTTCGCAGCTGTTATTGATTTCGCTACAAAAGGCTGCTGACTGCCAATGGAAAGCAAGATGGTTTCAGGAGCCGTTAAAAACGCTAATCATTATCTGTTGTTTAACCTTAGAGTTCAATTTCAGCAAAAAGCGAATGCTCTCACTTCACCGCAGACTATAGCTCAATACCTTGACTTGTGTTCTGAAGCTTAGTAAATCTTACGTCACCGCACATCCGATAATTTCCTTCACACTCACACAAGTAGTGTAATCTTACTTTGCATGATTTCAATGATTTCGTTGAGAAAATGCATGATTTTTAAGCAGGCTGAAGAAATCACGAGTTTGTAGAATGGGTGCTGAACACTATCATTGCTGTGCTGTGGTAACTCATCGCTGCTTGATACACAAAAAATCAACTTTTATTTTGAATGTTTCCAAGAACAGACCTAACTTTTACCCACGGTTGTCTATCATCAAAACCCAGATAAAGAAAAATCCTTTTGTTTTCTTTTGTCAGTTAGCTATAGGAGAACGCCTATAACCGTAGCGGCAAGCTATGGGTTGACACATTATATCTGGGCTTCGCGAGTCTTGCTACAACAGAAACTAGCAATCCGAATCAAACTGCTGGAAGGTATCAAAAAGTTCACGGGCGAACAGCGATAAAAAGATGAAAACCAGTCGAGTTCAGAAATAAACACTTCATTGCCCGCACTGAGCTTGTTCTGATTTCCGCGTCTGCGTAGAAATATCTCATGAACTCATTTTAGGCACTACTTTCTTTTCAAGGCAGGGCTAAAATAAATTACCTTTGCCAGGATTTTTCGCTGACACATCATGCCAAAAAAAAGTTCCACTCGGAAAATTTTAATCGTCACCTCCCTTTTAAAAAGCTTTTTCCCGAGCCTAGTTGCTAAATGTCTTCTAAGCAGACAAAAATGTTCTTAAAGTCCCATTTTAAGTGTTATTGGGCAACAGGAAAACGTCTGGATCACTGCTGACTCCCAATCAGATGCCCACCATACAGACAAGCAGACTACCAATATTTTTAGGTATAAAAGGCATTTATTACTGAAACATCAGCTTGCAGTTTCGAAGTCTTACGGCGACGTGCAGTATCCGAGTTACTAATTGCAGCAAACAGCACAACTATCTAACCCCAGACGTGAACCTCGCCGTTGATAGGGATCATTCCGATATTTCGAACGAAGTTTCTGAGTCACTGAGAACCTTATTTCAGCTGAAAAAAAGTGCTGTTCAATTAAGACGGAATCTTGAAAAGAACTGAACACTTCAAGCAAAAGTCAAGTAAAGAATTCGATTTTTTAAAAAGTTTCAGGCATGTTTGTGCTTTTGACATACCTTTGTTTCAGAAATGTCATCTTCCATCAAAAAGGTTCCTAACTAGAGAACAAAGCAACCGTACTGATCAGTTCATTGAAATAGAACGCTCTTGGCAGCAGCCAAGAAAAGTGCGACTGCAAATCCAAATCTCATTTCCAAACTTTTTTTTTACTTGTTAATAACCCTGACATAAAGGCAAGGAACACGAAGTCACGGTCAATTGGGATCCACTAAACGGCCCAGCATCGACGAGCACGTGTAGCCTTTTACGTGCATCTTGCCATTCGTTAAGCAATGTCAAGCTTGAATGTAGGAACCATGAATTCCAAACATCATTACAAGATGTAAGCAACGACTCCGAGGGGGTAGTAACTCATAAGT
>Ga0058701_10004538_pt1 | contig 11296 bp, 10 predicted proteins | sample AgamicOrMae_FD_97039 | JGI IMG/M metagenome (GOLD analysis project Ga0058701, IMG submission 97039) | Agave microbial communities from Guanajuato, Mexico - Or.Ma.e | ecosystem: Host-associated > Plants > Phyllosphere > Phylloplane/Leaf | place: Guanajuato, Mexico | collected 2012-06-04 | reverse complement strand
TGCACGAATGCAAGCTGAATGGGAAAAAGTGCAATCGTCACACCATAGTCCACCAGTTGTACTTCACTATGCGCAAAAGTTTTTATCTCGCACAACTAAAAGCATACTTCCAAAATTGTTACACATAATTAGCTAAAGGGGCTCCTGGATGATGAACCAGTGAGGCCAGAGGCAGCAACTTCTGTTGAGTGATGTGTAATAATGTACGTATACTGTGTGCAATATGAAAAATGTTCTCATCTCACTTGTTTGGTGCTTGAACTGGAACCCTAATTTCCACTCCAGCCAATCTAGTGCGCTCTCTAGGGTAGGCAGAGATTCAACTAATGCTGCAATCAATTAGTATTGCTACAGTGGATATGTGGCCAAAGTTGCATATCTCTATGGCAGAAGCTTGCTCCGCCACACTAGGTGAACTTTTTCCACACCCGCGGCCAAGTGAGCCAACTCGCGCAACTATCACATCATAGCTTCCACCACTTCTAGTGTAGCTAGTAACAAGAGATTCACGCACGAGACAAATGTTGTCACCAATACTTGATACAGCACGATAAAGAGACAGACAATCGCTGAACACAGCCTCAATGGCATTTAGACACCTCACGCCTGGTGGTCATTGGAATGGCCAATTTGCTGCTCAGACCAGTGTCCGCCAGTGTAATAGCTAGTTTGCGCTCTTTTGCAAGTCTGAGAGCAATTTCACAGCTCCGTGGCAGCTAGAACGCGCATTAGTTTACATGATGCCTAGCTAGTAGGATCCAGCATCCGCATGGTATGGGATCTCTCTGTGAGCTATAACGAGCTAGAGCTAATTACTCGGGTTCCGCAGGAGGCCATAGTGAGCGTTTGTGTGCCATTGGAGCGTCTGGATGGGTAGGCATCATTGGGCGAGGGAGGGATGATTGTCGTGCAATGGATAAGGTTTGTGAGAATCTGGCACTTCTACGAGGCCAATTGTTGCCATGAGCTCACCTGTTGCTTGCTAAGGGAAAGAAAGTGCGGAGCATAGAGCCTGCCAGTCAAATCGATAGCTGCCGGAAAGAAGGCGGCCCGACGGCTGCTGTATGGCAGCTCAGATGCGGGCGGGTGTCGTGCATCGGAGGATATTTGCAAGAATTGGAGCCTCTTACACTGCGCCACATTGCGGCTAGGCTGCCGGTTGTTGTGGCCGACTGACCCCGCAATCTGTACCAGGCGCCAACTGGAAAGATTTCTGCGAACGGATCCAGTGTTGATTCGATGAAAAATCCCATGGCTCGCAAACTCTCTCCAATCAGTCATTTAGTCAACATGATGGGCCAGCTGACAGTGCGAGCGGGGGATAACGGAGCGGCATGTCTAAGAGCTTCAAACGGTGGATCAAACTTCTTCAAGCTATCGTCCAACCCCTCCGGACAATACAGCAAGGCGGTTGAGCAGCTAATCATTCGGGTGGTCATAGATAAATGAAAGCGACAGTGGAACCGATAGAAGTAGACGCGCGATCAACAATGATCCCGTTGTGGAATGAGCGTGCGAAGTTCATTGCTAGTTGAGCCAATTTGAAAGAGTGCGGCAAGACAGATTTCGGCCCTGGAGAGACCACAAATCATTAAGGCTAAATGGAAAGGCGCATCGGGTGAGAGATTTATCCTGCCCACAGACATTCAGCCCGACATAAAGAGACGCCGGCTTAGTGAGACCCGCCATAGGAATGGTGGTTTCTGTCCCGGAGCGCACAAGTAGGCGGCGACGTTTACTTCCGTTACAACTTCCGTAACAAATTATGAAAAGTGAAATTCAAAACGTATCCACGTTAATATTTCCGATTCATTTAATATTAGCCGAACGATTTGATCGAAGCTCGCCACTGTGAGCTGCTCCTTTTGTCCGGACGTTCCTTCTCCTTCTCCTTCTCTTCCACTTCCACTTGGGCGTGGGCCACAAATCAATTCGATTGGCCGCCCATTCGGCCGCTCTGCCACTCGGCCGGCCAGCTGATTCGGACATCGTTGTGTCCAAATCAACTGGCGACCAGAGTGGAAGTGGAGCCAATCGAATTACACTTGGTCACCACCGCCTAGGCCCGAAGGCGGGCGGCCACTAGTTGGTTTTGGCCAGCGGCAGCTTACGGCGGGCCAAGAAGAGGCAGCCAAGGAGAGTCTATCTTTCGGGATGGATTTATTATTCGATGGTAGCATGATATTTAGGGGCGTCAACTTCCTGGCTCGCCATTTTGCTCTGTCCATCCAATTTCACGAAGGCTGCTCGATAATTATATTCGAGAAAAGATGAAGAGCATAAGTTGGCCGCTAGCTGCTGGGCTAGTAGCTATTTGAAGTTGTTGGGAGGGGCAAGAATTGCGAGATTAAGTCGATGCCGTTGTCTGGCCGCTCTGGGAAATGCAAAGTCGCTGCCGAAATGAATGGAGTTGCGGTGGCGCTGACAGGCTTGCACCTTCCCATCGCTGACAGTAGAGCGTCGGAGGTAGACTTTTGCGGGTGGGAGTCTCTCTCTCAAAGTCGATCTCTACAACAAGTTCCAGTTGCTCTCATTGTACTTGTTGACCAGACGGAGATGGGGGCTGAACGAGAGAATAGAGGGCAAAGAGATGAGGGGGGCGGGGAGTGACTTAGAGCAATGGGGTGTGCATCTAGTGGGAATTGGACGCTTTTGGTTGCGGTGGTGGTGAAGGGTAGTGGCGGAGGAAACGGGAGGAGGAGGAGGTGGGCAAGAGTGATGGCTTTCTTATCTCAATGCGCTATGCAAGCCTAGATCGTAACCTGCTGCCTCTCTTCCCGTTTGAATAACAATGGACACTCTGCAACTATTACCCGCTTGTAGTCGACTTAAATGATGAGTTATTCCTTTGGAAAAAAAGAAGAAGAAAACAGGCCGGCTAAAAAAGTTATGAACTGAAGAATAAAGAGAGTAAAATCATCGCAACAATGATTCTTGGCCAACAACAGTGCTGGTGAGCATCTTTATTAAAAGATTTCCACCAAAGCATAGTAGAGCTCAGTTTGGAGTGCGTATCTCATACAGCCATTGTAATGATTTCTTCTACTTTTATCAGATCCCCTTTCTGGATATTTGCCCACTGACAAGTGCCGTTATTATTATTATATCATTTCCGACTAACCAACCAAGTGTGCATCTATTGATCAATGAACCAAATCCTCACCAGAAAACTGAAATATGCCCGTCCTCAGACATCACAGACTGACGCCAGTTGTTGTCTCTTCCCTTCTAACACTGGTAGCCTTGTTGGGCCTAAGCCAACTATGCAGCTCTCAGGCCCCGCCGCCCCCATTCGCCACAAGATCTCAATCTCCGGTGCCAATTCAAGCTGCAAACGTCAATTTGAATCGTCAACAACAAGTTCCACTGATGAATCCCAATGTAGTTCAAGCAAACCAACAGCAGCCAATTTTAGCTCAACAACCCACTGTTGGAAGTCTAACGGCCCAAATCAACTGCAACAAAATCAGGGGCCATGTCACTTTAACGCCAAATTTGCAAACTGGAGGCAGCACTATAAGTACCTCAATCACCTCAGGGCCTCCCGACGAGGTCTACCAATGGTCAATCCATCAGTTTCCCATCAAGCCAGGTGCAGCTATGTGCTCATGCTCTCCACTGATCCTGGGAAGCAGGCTGATTGATTTGAGTGAATTGCATGGCAACTTGCCCTCGTCAGTCTCTCCATCGGGCAGCAGTGCATCCAGCGCCAACCCAAGCAGAGAGGGCGACGTCGTTACAGGAGGGGTGCAAAAGTTGGACAATCTGCAATCGGCTCAGGAAAGTCAGCCGGACTTTCAGGTCCAGTCGGCCACCTTGAACCTTTTTGGTCCGGACTCGCCAGTGGGCCACTCACTATTGTTGCGAGGACTCAAAACTGGTATGCTTGCCTGTGCCACCTTTTTGCCCACCAGTAGAAAGTCTAACTACAGGGCAAAATTCCACTCGCCACTTAGTGGCTCGGTTACCATGTTTCAGACGGCTTTTGGCACCTCATTCTTATCCCATTTAATGTACTCCAATGGGACCAGACGACACTCGACGAATCGTTTCGATCTAGTCCGCTCAGACGACGATCTACTCACTGCAACTCTTCATGCGGGCGCCTCGGTAAGTGCTGCTGCCAGTTTGGCTAATGGTGGATCGGTGGCCGGCAATTCACAATCAAGCATTGAGCAACGCGAGCACGACAACGAGCTGGCCGCCTGCAAGCTAGCTCTATCTAATGCGGCCTCCTCCAGCGGCCATGGAAATAGGCTGGAGCCAATATTCAAAAATTCAACTCTACAATTATCAATCAGCACGGAAAACTTCGGCATGCGAGGTAGAACCGCTCTAGTTCTTCCTCCAATTCCCCTGGAAACTTTCTCTAGCGTTTACATTGTTGTATATTCCGAATACGATCCACAGGAACCGATTGCCTGTGCCCCACTGAGATATGTGAAGCCCAAAACGGCGGCTGCAAAGTTTCAGACGGGCAGCGTTCAGGGCAGTGTTGTATTCACCCAAGAGTCGCCCTACGATGTAACGATGGCACGAGTGAACTTGAATTTTCCCAACAGTGATGGACACTCATACGGAATCGACGAGCTGCCCATGATTATTAGACGCAAGTCTGACACACGGGTTTGTCCAAACATCAGAGAGATCATCTACAATCCGCATCATATTGAACCCTCGTCGGTTCCACCTGAGGGCGAGGCAACAAGTGACCAGTACGCTGTGGGCGATTTATCGGGCAAATATGGATCATTGACTGGAAAGAGTGTGGAGAAGATCCAAGTGAGCGACTTCAATTTGCCTCTTTTTGGGCCAGTCAGCGTTATCGGACGAGCGTTAACTATTTATTCCAGCGAGGGTGTCGCAATTGCTTGCTCAAATATCGAGCTCACTCAACCAATGACCACTGCCTTCGCCACCTTCGACTACGGAATTCAAGGCCAGTTCATATTCAGACAACCAATGAACGATTGCAATAGTGACACTTATGTTTATATCGAAGTCAGCAAGCCAACAGCCAGCGGCTCGAACAGGAACACCCACGATCACTCGGAACGCTCACTCGATCACAATTGGCACATTCACGTGAACCCAGTTGATTCCGGCCTCGAACATCTATCGACCACTGATTGCTCGCCAGCTGGCGGACATTTTAATCCATATAACACAAGCACTACCTCGATCTATAGCAGAGATTGTACACCATTCAATGTGCTGCGATGCGAGCTTGGAGACTTGTCAGCCAAAATGTTCACTATTGAGATTCCTCCTTATCGAGTGAAGCCCAACGGACAAGAGCCAGACATAGGAAAGTTTTTCGGCACTGATATCGATTTGCCACTGTGTGGCCCAGTGAGCATAGTTAATCGGTCAGTTGTGGTTCATGTGGCCGACTTTGGTCCCCAGCGTATGGCCTGCTCAACAGTGATTGAGTTCAAACCTCGAACTTGAACATCTGCAATCATTGTAATCACTTGAAATCAATCCCTAGCCCCTATCAAAAGCCCTAGCCCCAAATAAAAGCCTCTCTTACACTCTATGCTGGGCAGTTTTCTGCCAATCCAGCAGGAATTCGTCTCGTTTTTTATCTTCTAGAAACATGGAGCTATGCGGCTAGCCGGCTGTTTGTTGTAGCCCGATGACCCTGTAGTCGGTATCAAATGCATGCCGAGGGCAGGCTGAACACCTTGTTATTCCAGATTCTTTGACAGCTTGATAATTAAGCATCAATATCTTCGCGACCAATGGAGCTAGGCGGAAATCGATCATATCAACATGCTGCAAAATATATCTGCTACATAGATATGCAGTCAGATTATGCATAATGTGTGTTGCGCGACCCCTAGTGGGGCTGGAAGTTGGAAAGTTGAGCTCTATTATGGGGAAAGTAGAGGTCGTATTGTGCTTTTGCAATTTGTTATGCACTTTGTAGACGTTTAGATTGTTGCACGCAAAAGATTAGCCTGCTGACATGTTTAATTGTGATACTGGAGAGATATTTGTCATTTTTCTAAATCGCACCAGAATACACGATGCACATGTCGTAGAGAATGCGAACTGCGACAACTGAGCCACCGATATGCGAGCTAAAGAGCGCCATCTTGCAAAGGCTGCAATCTCGACCCTTGTAGGCCCCAGAGTGTTGGGCCTCAAAAACTAGTGAGGCCGCTAGTGGAGCAAGAAAAGCCATAATAGAGCTGAGTGTGCTGTCAGCAGCAAACTATGCATAGATTAGTGTAGCTTGTGTAGAAAATTCAGTGGCCTGGCATGAGTGTTTGTATCCCAGATTGATATTTGACATTTTGACTATGTGACCATTGATGAAAATTTGCCCGAGAAGGTGGCGGATTGTGCTATCTACGCAACCTTCCAACATGGATACCTAAATACTCCACGACATGGTTGCCAAACTTCTGCCCTGAGTGTTAAGGCGTGAATGCTCTACAAAGACGTGTTCTGCGTAAAAGGTAGTGGGAGTAAGTGCAACGCGATGGTCAAGTTGCACACTTGTAACAGTCTGAGAGCAAGTTCACAGCTCTATGAGCACCAGAACGCGCATTAGTTTACATGATGCCTAGCTAGTAGGATCCAGCATCTGCATTGTATGGAATCTCTCTGTGAGCCATAACGAGCTTGAGCTAATCACTTGGGTCCTGCACAAGGCCATAGTGAGTGTTTGCGCGCCATTAGTGCGGCTGCTTGGGTTTAGTTGAGGTGAAAAGATGGGTAGGCATCAGTGGGCTAGGCGGGGATGGTTATGGTGCAATGGATGAGGTTTGCGAGCGTCTAGCACTCTTACGAGGCGTACTGTTGCCATCAGCTTACCTGTTGCTCGATCAGGGAGACAAAGCAGAGCTTAGAGGCTGCTATTTGAGTGGATAGATACAGAGAAGGAGGCGGCGAGCCGGCTGCTTCATGGTAGCCCCGATGAAGGCGGGTGACGTGAATTCGGCGCTTGTTGCACGAATCGGAGCCTCTTACAGTGCCCCACTTGGCGACAAGGAGGCTGGTTGTTGTGACCAGATAAGCCTGTAGTCCGTATCAAATGCATGCCAGGAGAAGGCTGAAAACCTTGTTATGAGGCTCGAAACCTCAGAAAAGCCACAAATTGGAGCCTTCCTACAGTGTACGGGCCCGCTCTTCAGCACTAGCGCATTGTTGCCATCGTGCGCTATTCTCCTATTGAATCCGCAGAGCGTCTCCGTTTCAAATTCTGAGGCGATTTCGGCACCTTAACGATGAAGCATCGATATCTTCGCAACCTGTTGAGCTAGACAAAAAATGATAATATCAACATGCTGCAAAATACATACACTATACAAGTATGCAGTCTGCTACATCATAACGCGTTTTGCGCGGCTCCCAGTGGAGCTCAAAGTTTGAAAGTTGAGCTCCATTATGGAGAAAGTAGAGTTCGTATTGTGCTTTTGCAATTTGTTATGCACTTTGTAGACGTTTAGATTGTTGCATGCCAAAGACTAGCCCGCTAACATGTTTAATTGTGAAACTGGAGAGATATTTGTCATTTTTCTGAATTGTACCAGAGTGTACAATTGACATGTGGTAGAGAACGCCAAATGTGACAACTGAGCCACCAATATGCAAGCTAAAGAGCGCCGTCTTGCAGAGGCTGCAATCTTGACCCTTGTGGGCCCCAGAGTGCGGGGCCTCCATAGCTAGTGGGACCTGTGGTGCAGCAAGCAGACCCATAATGGGGCTGTATATCCTGTTGAGAGTCTTCAAATGCATAGTTGTAGCCTGTAGAGAAAATTCAGTGGCCTGGCATGAGCGTTTGTATCCCAAATTGATATTTGCTATTTTGGTTCTTGGACCCTTGTTGACGATTTGCTCAGATTTTGTCTGGTCTCACCCCGGGCTAACCAGTCATGCGAGCTCAATAGAACTTAGCACACTTATGACACTATAGTAGCACTACTGATTGACTATTTGTGCTTCTTGGATCAATGATGCATCCACAAGAGAGCAAATTGTTCAAACGCTTTGGGGCCCCTGGTGCACGAATGCAAGCTGAATGGGAAAAAGTGCAATCGTCACACCATAGTCCACCAGTTGTACTTCACTATGCGCAAAAGTTTTTATCTCGCACAACTAAAAGCATACTTCCAAAATTGTTAAACATAATTAGCTAAAGGGGCTCCTGGGTGATGAACTAGTGATGCCAGAGGCAGCAACTTTTGGTAAATGATGCGCAATAGAGTACACGTACTGTGTGCAGTGCGACAAATGTTCTCATTTCACCTTTTTGGTGCTTGAACTAGAACCCTAATTACCACTCCAGCCAATCTAGTGCGCTCTCTAGGGTAGGCAGAGATTCAACCAATGCTGCAATCAATTAGTATTGCTACAGTGGATATGTGGCCAAAGTTGCATATCTCTATGACAGAAGCTTGCTCCGCCACACGAAGTAGACTCTTTCCACACCCGTGGCCAAGTGATCTAACTCGCGCAAATATCACATCATAGCTTCCACCACTTCTAGTGTAGCTAGCAGGGAGAGATTCACACACGAGACATATGTTGTCACCAATACTTGATACAGGATGATAAATAGGCAGACAATCGCTAAACACAGCCTCAATGGCATACAGACATCTCACGCCCGGTGGTCATTGGAGGAGCAAATTTGCTGCTTAGACCAGTGTCCACCAGTGTACAGTGGCTGGTCTGTGCTTTTTTGCAAGTCTGAGAGATAGTTCACAGCTCTGTGAGCACCAGAACGAGCATCAGTATACATGATGCCTAGCTAGTAGGACCACGTCGATATCGTCCGCGCGCACTGCGGGCTAACCAATCATGTGAGCTCGATCAAACTTTGCACACTTATGACACAATGGTCGCACTACTGATCGCATCAGTTGCTAATCGTTACTGTGTCCTTGATACAGAATGATAAATAGACAAACAATCACTAAACACAGCCCGAACGGCACCCAGACGCCTCATGTCGAGTGGTCCTCGGAAAGGCCTACACTGTATTTGTCTTTCAGGCTGGGGTGCCTGAAAGTCACAACACGCGAAAATTTTTGGAGAATTTCACTCTGAATGTGAGAAGACTGAAGAAGAATTAGATAGATCCAGAATGTACTGTGACTGTCAAAAAAAATTGGTGAAGGCTCAAAAAGAGATTGACAGGAAATTCAATAACCAGTACGGTCACAGTACATTCTGGGTCTCTCTTATCCTTCTTTGGTCTTCTCATATTCGGAGTGGAATTCTTCAAAAATTTTCGCGCGTTGTGATTTTCAGGCACCCCAGCCTAGTTTCCCACGTCGCATCACTCTATGATTAGAATGTTCAATGAAGAATCAAACGTGTCGATCAATCGCACAGGGCCCTCTTCCTTTTACGTAAATTCTGGTAGACGCGTAGGAATCAGTGCGTGTCTGATTCTCCCGCGAAAAAAAGTTCTGCATATTCAACGTTAGGCTGACCATCATTTTCTAGAGTTAAATTGTCCCAATAGCACCCGCCTGCTCTTTCTATCTGAAAGAGAAGTTGATTGGACCAGAAAAGAGCGCGCGAGGAGAGAGATCAGACGAGACAAGTGAAAAAAAAGAGAGAGAGGTCTCCAAAACTCACAACCCCCAAATTTTCTTATTCGTGTCTGATCCCTTTCCGAAGCCTTCAAATGCTCCTCTTTCCCCTTGTTAACGGCTAACATATCTAGCTTTTTACACATTTGCTTGCAGTCCTTGCGATCGGTAGATACGCCGCTTTTATCTCCCGACCCTGGTAGGTCTCGCTGTAGACGATCTATTTCTAGACCATAATCACGGGCAAGCTCTAATTCCGTCGGACGTTGGTCAGCCTCGGGTTTGTTTGCGATTCTCTTGGCTCGAGAGGCGTAATCTAGGGTGCTTAGGGTGACTTTAATATCCAGGGAGGAGGGGGAGATAGTGGCTACCATTGATGTTTTGGTCTTACCACCTGAAGAGCCTGGTTGGCCTTGTTCTGGTAAAACTTTTACCTTGTTCTCTTTATCGACATAAAGATCTTCTATTTGGGTAGGAACTAACAAAAATGATACGCCAGAGTCAGAACATACGAGTAATTGTAAGATGACCAAATAGAGGATTTTTCTGTCGATAAAGAGAACAACTGACTGGCAGTGTGAAAGCCGATGATGCTTACCTAGCAGGGTGCAGCATGGTATGGAACCTTCCTCTGAGATATAATGACAAGGAAACATTGGAATCTATGACATCCTGATCAGGTTGAAAACCATCAGGATGTCTTCCCCTCGTCCCCCTAAGATATGCTGTATGAGCGCTTTCCCTGGGAAACGAATTTTTTCTTGCTCACCTTGACACGCTCCACAAAACGTATATCTTATTTTTCCAGTTTGCGTGTAATCGATGACCAATGTTTCCTTGTGAGCGCGAATTGATGGATAAGATGGCGCAGAGGTCTAGTGTTGGCGATTGTGAGCAGTTGGAGCGGTTGCTTGCGTGTATTGGAGTGGAAAGATGGGTAGACATCAGTGGACGAAGAGGGGATGGTTGTCGCGCATTGGATGAGGTATGCCGCACGATGGGGATATTGTATCCACTCGATAGATTTATGTGTAACTCTACCCATCGAGAGGTGTGATGAACTTAATATACATGGGAAAACAAAAATCTTAGCACATCTAGTTTTCAATGTATAAACGCTTTATGGAGACGTTTCTGCCTTGGCTGCATTCGGCGCCACATTATTAACAATCTTGCCCGAAGTTCGTGGGACCCCACCGTCTCGAGCAGAGGAATAGTCTTTATCATGATGGTCGGCTGTCAGCGAGTAGGACTCGCTCGTCCCACCAGCAATTTAGTCTGAGAGCTTCATTATTGGGCTAGTTACATGATTCTGGTTGCACGCATCGCAGATATTCAACAACCCCAAGGATAGGCCATTCGTCAAACGAAAGGGTGTGACCGAAGTTAGTGTTAGAATATGTCAAACTGCCCGACAATTGTGGAAGATATGCATCGATCGCAAATGTGAAAGGGCTGACCGCGAACTAGAAACCAATTTTGAGCACCGACCGAGCTAACAAATAAAAAATTTCCCCCAATTGACCGGACCTTGGGGGAAAAATTACCATCAATTTATGGTTTGTGAGTGTCTACCATCCAGGCCAATGCAAGTGAAGTAGAGTGAAGCAACTCTCGTTCGTTTCGTGACTTATGTGCTTGATGTCATCGCTAGTTGTCAAAGCTAGATTCCATTCTGAGGGCTGACCAGTGCTATCCGAACAAAAACTAGATCTGAGCTCCAATTTGCTGGACAGTGCAGG
>Ga0058701_10004537_pt1 | contig 11300 bp, 6 predicted proteins | sample AgamicOrMae_FD_97039 | JGI IMG/M metagenome (GOLD analysis project Ga0058701, IMG submission 97039) | Agave microbial communities from Guanajuato, Mexico - Or.Ma.e | ecosystem: Host-associated > Plants > Phyllosphere > Phylloplane/Leaf | place: Guanajuato, Mexico | collected 2012-06-04 | reverse complement strand
GCCCTGTGCTTTGGCAAAACTAATTTTATCTACTCCTACATTTAAAAATTGTACTTTTCTTTAATTGCGAATGGGAAATGCTCGAACAGTAAAGTTATTAATTTTTTTTATTAGTATCGGATTTTTCAGATATCTCTTCCCTCAAAACGCTTAGGAATCAAATTGGAAGCTACAAAGATTTGAAGTAAAAATCATGCTGAGCACTTTTGCAAAATGCACCCAACAGGAGTTTTAATAATCCAAGTAAAGTTTTCCGCTTGTGTTTCCACCCACATGCTTTCATTACTATAATATGAGTATCGATAGACAATGACGGAGTTGGGATAAAATTTCGCAACTTTAGGTTAGGTTACGTGACTTGTGCTTTACTAAGTTGCCGCTCCGCTTGGATGGCGGTGAAGGGTAAAACATAGAAGGTGGAAATAGCACCTTTTTCATTAAAAAAGTGTACTCTCCCACGACAAAAGCTCGCAAGGTGGGACCGGTGTTTGCGGCGGTGCGATCAAATCTGAATAAATTACAGGTGTTAATTACCATTCAATCGTCCCTTTAATATCGACGAGCCCCGCGACAGCGTCTGTCTAGTTTGGAACGTCTCGGAACATCCCGTTCGGAACCTCTAAATAAGCTCGAAACCCCCACAGCTCGGAGTGAAGAGGTGCAAAGCGGCAGGTTAAGCCAACTTAATGTGGGCCAAGGTCACCCGATATTCTCCTTCGATTCTCATTACCTATCTTAACAACACACTATACGTAAAATGGTAGTCGCCTGTACTGTACAATACTGTCAATGGAGCTATCCAACAGTTAAGTAAGATCTCTTAAATTGCGAGTGACTTCGTTTCAAGATGCTTTTTATTTTGGCAGCGCTCGAGATAGATAAGCTGAGAATGGCGGAACGGGGAGGGAGGACATGGCGTCGCCTGGCATTATGGGAAGAGGGGCATACCAAGGCGAAGCATCTCTGCTAATGGTTTCTTGGAGGAAATTCAGTTACGATAGGATCACACCCTTATCTCCTACTGCATGGTGCATCCTTGGTCGATAGGCTTCCCCGAACTCCAACCTCACATTTGCACATAACATACAATATCCTAAGTTCTCTGGAATTGGCATAAAGTGAGGTTTGGCTAGGCATTTTATGACAAGGAAACTGAAGCTAGGTAAAGTCGTAGTTAGTTTGGCAAAGTAAGATTGATGAGGTCAAGCTAGGAAACGTAGGGTCGTTCGATTAACTTAGGTAGTAGGAGCGACCTCGGTCGAGTAATCAGAATCGCCGAAAATTTCTGTGTATGCACTCTAGGACACGCCGAATCCAGTTCTTACAAGAAAGCCCACCGTCACCAAACTCAATTTTGAAAAAAAAAACAACAACAAAAAAAACAGCATTGGATTAGTATTCTCGTGGGAAAACGCACATTCTTGCTTTTATGTTATTTTTTAGGTTTACACTATGTTTGAGTGACTAGATTAGTCTCCAAAACAAAATCTAAGCTCTTTCCAATGAGGTAGATATATAGAGAAATAAAATGTTGGTGTCACCGACCAAATAACGACAAAAAATGTAATTGAAAAGTTTGTTTTTGCCATAGTTTTGTAAAATTTGCATTAGACGTGTTTTGGGAGCTCTAAACCTCGTCTGAACGCCACACAGGATGAACTTAAAGACCTTAAATGAAAGGATAGACACTTAGTAACACACACAAACTCTCACGGGTTTTAAAGCAACCTTTTTATTTTTTTTAAATATATTTTTTTGTTTAACTTGTCCTGCGGATTTGGCCGATTGCGTCTACTACTTTGAGTTCAAGTAAAGCAATAACGTCTTTCTGAAGAAATTTTTACAACTCAATAGAGATAGGGTATGAAAACATCATAGAACATCTTCAGATGATCTCTGCGAGGACGGACGGACATTTGGCATTTCTTTGCGAAAATGCTCCAATTGCGTGACTGACGTAATCATTTCTTGTTTCGTCGTTCCCGAGCACACAAACACTCTTCAAATAAAATCAGAATAAATAAATAAATTGGTACTTTTTATAAAAAAAGGAAAAGTGAAACTCCTAATTCGATGCTAGAAGAAGCGGAAAGCCGAATTCCAAATAATTTCCAACTAAAGCGTATTCTTTGGTGGGAATTATTTAAATTTGTTACAATTCTTTTTATTTATTAGTTTTCACTTGCTATATTTTACAGTCAACAGTTTAGAGTTCGCTTTTTTCCAGAAGTATGTTTTTACTCGCTTTTGGTTTCATTTGCAGAAATCGAGACAGTATTTCAGCCAAGGTTCTTTTTCTTGGCTTGACAAACTCTTCCTTCAAGAAATAGTTTTGAGACGACAGATAAAGCCTCCCATTTCAAAGAGAAAATGGACACTTTTGCTTGATTTGATTACAGTAACTCCCAAACTTTAGCACAAAACAGTAATATTAACAAATCATTTATAGTTTGAACAGATCTTTTTCCAATAGTCATTGAAATTGAAACTGGACAAACGCCGAATTCTTATCGGCGACAATGACGTCAGTCCTCTTAGGACCGATTTTTGCATTCTAAAAATGAATCGGAAGGTGGTTCGCCGGAAACCCAACGCAAGAGAGCTCTTGAATGATTTGTTGTTTGAAAACAGATAACCGTCAACTTTGCTGGTCGCGTCACACTTTCAAGAAATAAATTGTCAACATTTCGAACTCAGCCTCAATTCCGATTACTCTAAGAATTTGCTGCATATTTGCACCAATATTTCACTTGTTTACCAACGAAGCCGCTTTTGATTGTTGCTGCTCTGGAATGCAAAGCGAGCCGACGGTGAGATTGCGCAAAACAATTTTACATACCCGAATCCCTGCTTTTGAGATAACATTCAACTCTCTTAAAATTACGCCTCAGCCAGTAAAATGCACGTTTTAAGCAGTTTTAATGATGTATTTCTCCCCATCAAAATATGCAGAATGTACTAAAAATGGCTGTTTGCAATTAAAAAGCTCGGAGAGGGTGACATCTTTTTTTAAATGGCGAGAGGGCTGTTTGAATTAGGGTTCTTTTTCAGCTGACATTTCGCTGCTCTCTAAAAAGCTTACCATAAGCTTGAAACGCCCGTAATTGGTCAAACACAAGCACGAGCTTCTCGAGCTCCTCAGTATTACCGTTTGCTTAACAGTTAATAAAAAACCCTCTTTTGAGACACGCTGCAAAATGCCTGGGACTCGCGGTGGCTCTGTAAAATAACACGGTCTTTTAAAGGACCTCTTGTTTGCGAGTCGAGTATTTTCTATTAAAACTTAATAATCATAGAGTGGTAAAGTCTCGTTGAAACGTTATTTACATTTGAGTATTATTCGGTTAGACGTATTTTTTTGTTGCTCCCCGGCGGAAACACCAAAAAACCAAGACTTTTTCTATTCACTTATACGTTATTCAGTTATACGTTTTATTCATTCATAAGTATTAAATCAGGCCACCTTTCGGAAAAAATCACCTATACGTTAAGACATACTCATAGCCGCATCGCGGGCATCAATTATTTGCGTCGCGGGGTGACACTGCTCGTCTTCGAATGGGTAAAATACGCGCGGTAAGTTAGAAGCTGTCCGCTGAAGGGTGGTAGCGCGTGGTTTCCTTGCCACTGTAACGGCCATTAAAGGGGCAAATTTCTATAGTCGCGAAATGCAAAAGATTTGTCTACTTACAAATTAAATCCAAAAAACACTCAAAAATTGACATTATTTCTTTTCCTTTTTTTTAAAAAAAAACCTTGCTTCAAGAATGCCTGCTCGTTTGCATAAAATATGTGTCAGTCATGTTTTTTTTCTTACTTTTTTATTTAAAAAAAGGTTAGTAGCTATTAGTAAATTGAAGTTATAACCAATTATCAGGTTTCTAAGGTTTTAACAATATCGATTATCATTATAAACAAGAGGCCGAAAGGTTTTATTTTCTTTACTTTACTTGTCCAATATGCTCTATGTTTTAATTAAACGTTGGCCACTTTGTAAAACTTTGTCATTTAATTCAGAAGGTCCCTAGTACGTCTTATGTGCCAAGATATTTTAAATATTCACTTCTGCGTTTTATTCACTTACAAGTATTTTTCCTCGTTCGCCTTCGAAAACGTACAAGTATAAACGAGACTTAACTGCATTACTTTTTTTTAGAAAAAAAGTGATTGGCATATCGGGGCTGGACCGGAAAGGATTGAGTGTTAGAGTGAACTACTCAAGTACACGTAAAACGCGACTTTAGAAAAATCACCAGTCAAGAGCAAAGATTTGAGCCACCGCAATTCTACAGGTATACCAGCTAGTCTTATTTTTATCACCAATAACGGTTAGGAAAAGTCTTTCTCAGGGATGAAAGGAAGAAACAGACTGCTGATTGTGAGAACGTTAGCAAGCCAAGTTCGACTTACAACGATGAACTTCTTCCGTTGTGACTTCTAATACTCCAGTGTTCCTAATGGTTTGTGGTGGCGCAAGTAAATAGCAACGAGCAAACAAGAAAACCAGAGCGACCCTTCCTCGACCTCGCTTGTTGGTATTTCGAACTTTTAGGGCACATTTGAGTATGAAATGAGCATAGCAAGTTGTGTTACCGCTGTTTGGGTCCGAATGTGTTCCAAATACAAGTAAATTTGAAGTTAACAACGTCTCGCTCCGTATGACTCAGAGATAGGCATGGCAGTTACATGTATTTATCGCAGCACTCTTAGTGTGTTCCAATGGTGGAGTTTACCGCCTTCCTTGTTCCTCCTGGTTTAGTCTCTCATGATATTTTGATTATTTATGACCTAGAACAGATAGTATTCAACCCCAAGGGTCAGCTCACGTTCACCCAGGTAGTCTTTTTAAGTCACGTACCTTGCGCCTCAATTTGTTATATCTTATTTCACTCGTCTTTCGTCACATTTTATTAACCATAATTTTGGGTTGACCTAGATTATTTCAGGTGAGGTTGTGCCTTACTTCGCAAACAGGTAGAGCACAGGAGCTTCTTTAATTTCATATCGTAGACTTTGTCCATGAGTCATTTTTTTTGACTTTTGAATGGGGATTGGATGAGCCAACTATAGCCTAAGGGTGACCTACCGGTACTCTTTAGTGCGACTCTCAGGCTCTTTTGGTCTATATCTGCTCATGAACATGAAGCTTGGATAGCGACCATACGATTATGAAACCATTCTGACGTCGCAAAAAAACAAAAGAACAACAAAACAAAAACCAACAAAACAAAAACAAAACGAAAAACAAAAACAAAACAAACGAAAAACTGGAAATATAATAATTTGGACATCTGATGCTAGCTGCTCATCTACTTGCAGTTCGACGATACAACTCGACCGTTTCCAGGTCAAAAAGGGTTCCGCATGATCCTATAAAGGTTCTGTTAGCTAATAGTACCTGATGGCATCCTACCGGTGACGTCCAATTTCTGAGGTAATTTCACCTTATCCTGATGCACTGTACAAGGTTCAATGTCAGATTCTCTCGGATTTCAACATATAATTTCAGCCCCAAATTTTCTAACTATCGTTTTAGCCTTTATTTCATATTTTTAGGAAAGTCAGCTGGAAGGGAAGCATGGCCCCATGGTCATATTCATGAATCCGAACCTGGGCCGGAATAGATTAGAATAGGCTTGGTTAGTCTGGGTTTAACTTGATGAGGCTTGTAACTTTGGTTCTAGAGTAGGAATGAGTTGGAAAGTGTTAAGTTAGATTAGGTTATGTCAGATTAGAGTACATTGGGTTAGGCAAGGTTAGGCTTGGTTATGCTAGATTAGATTAGGTAGATTTAGGCTAAAGTTAGGTTTGACCGATATATCGGATTAGATCAGGTGAGTCTTATGGTTTGGCTAGTAAACAAAGTAGAATGGGGTTTGGTTGTCTTTCAGGGAGGGCGAGTGCACGTGTATATGACTTACCCCGGGCGGTGATCGCGCCCCGGTGGGGCTGGGGCTCTTCTTGATGTAGTGCGGCGGCGGCGGGCCGCCGGCGGGGCTGCGCACGGCCGTGGGGCGGCGCGGCTGCGCGCACGCCACGCCGCTCCTGGCCACGCCGCGCTCGTGCTCCACGAACTTGTCATGCAGGCCGCCGACGGTGAGGCGCCGCTTGTAGCAGAAGCACGTGGCCACGGCCGCCGTCAGGAGGAACAGGGTCGCGCCCAGGCAGATCCCGACGATGGCCGGGATGGTCACTGCAACACAAACCACCGCCGCCATTAGATAAGGATTACGCATGCTGAGCACCCATGCAGCGAACGTCCGCACGCATATGCATTATGCGCGCATTACCCTGTGAAGGGAGGAAATGAATCAAATGTCCACAGCCGATACGGCCGCCCGATACGTCCTGACCGCTACAAATCGGACGATCTATGAGCAACGATAGGTCAGCAGGGGCTATTCAAATCCAAGTCAACAATCTGGATCCAAATTCCAGCCCATGACTGACTCGAAACAAAATTAAAAGAGAAAATCGTTATGTACAACACAAATGGCAAAGACAGGAGCGTGGGAACTTTGTTCAGTCATTGACAAAAGGCATTACCTGTTTTGGGCCACCACCTCACCTTTCCTGGGTGTGATGGTAAAAGCAGGTAAAAGATTGTGTATTTTGGATAGTTTTTACGATCCGCATATCAAGGTACATATGTACTGAACTGGATGGGTTCAAAAGGCACTTTCCTAATACGACGCATTGATGTTCTCGAAGAAACTAACTTGGTATCCTCGTTCCAACTTCCTACCCAAAATACACAAAGCCCTAAACGAGAAAAGTGATGTTTTTAGCGGTGTGGTAAGAGGTACCTTAGTTATGAAGGTTTTAAATTTCTGGGATCCACCCTGATTCACTTTTGCATTAGACAATGAGGATAAACGTGTGTTGATGGATAAGTCAGATTTAGGTTGTGTCATGTGCCTCGCCCGAGTGCATTCAGAGTCACTTCGCTCCATGTCCGCCCGGCTGCTGCCAAACCTGCATGCTGGTGGGTAGGCAAGTGTAAGAAGTTTTCGCACATCATCTTCCTGTATGAAACTAATAGCTCTTTGTTGTGTAGTTCTGCCTTGATGCCACATTTTTTTTTTCATTTGACAAGAGTGTCGCAAAAAGACAACTTTTTTTTCTCAACTCCGGCTCCCGGTGCCATCCCGCGGTTCCGGCAGAAGCATCCACCAGCCATGGATTTCTTCTAAACAAAGTAGAACAAAAGAAAAAATCTGCTTCGCTCGCCTGCCATGCGCACTTCTAGTGGGAAAAAATCGCTTTGAGAGTGAATTTCCACTCATAAAGCGATTTTTCACTTCTAAATTGCTTAGCGTGTGGACCTAACTGAACGGCAGGAGTGACAACTGCTGAGAAGTAAGTGGCATCTAGCTCGTCCACCGTTAGGTTAAGTCAACGTGAACTATTGAGATGTTAGGTTGCGCACCAGGTGCCTCGATTTGCTGACGCTTTGCTCGGCTTGGCGACGGAACGTGGAGCAAAAGACGACGCGAATGCTGCCCTCCAACTATACAGTGTTTTAGTAGTCTTCTGAAAGTGAGCATAAAGAAAGGTAAAGGCAGCAGTCTGAAATTTCGAATCTGCTCGACGCTGCGCGAACGGCAACGAATGTGTATTCCCTCTCTTCAGGGACAACGTGCGCTAAATCGTTACGCTTACTCTAATATTACTCTTCCTAATCATTACCTGTTGACTGCTCTGTTTGATATACTTTTATTTTCCACAAAATGAGACGCTTCCTTATTCTTTTTTTTGGAGATCCATTTTGTAGAACAACAAACTAAACGTTACATTCAGGCATGGTTTGTAAGGTACCCTTGAAATAAATGCACAAGGTGATCGCTTTCACCATGAGACTGATTCCATGCCTTCACAGTGTCGGTTTTAGTCCCATCATGAATATTTTCGCGCTAGAATGTTTCTTCCACTCGGATGACGTCATAAATTATTTTTCTTATAACTGTGATATTTGTCCACAGAAGAGAGGAAAATTTCGTAGATTGCACGCCCCGTGCCGAGCCTCTCCCGCATATTTCTTCCTACGTAAAAATTCGTCATTTTTAAACAGAAAATCTCTTTGTGGTGCTAGTGGTAATGCTCTGGGCATATAGAACATATAAAATATTCGATGTCATTCCGCCAAAATTATGGCCCTCTTTGCGAGTTCCTATGCGCTGCGTTTGGTTAGTAGCCTACATTCCGAATTGCGAGTTAAGAATAGCGCGCAGTAATTCAAAAAACGCTCGCGCAAAAATTCTTTGTCCAACGCCTCTTGTCTCGCACTTATTTTTTCGCTGCTTAATTATTTCGAGCGCTAAGTTCGAAACGCGCTGCAAAAAAGAAGAGTCGCGGGAATTTATGAAGACCCGCGCCAGCGAAAATTAGACTACAAGGACGTGTTTGAGGTTTGCGCTGCTGGTGTCCTCTTCTCCACGCTGAACGTTCCACTGCCTTGCCAATAATGATTTACTCGCTCGATTCTTCACTTCTAATTTCCATCCGAATGGCTGCGGCGTACCGAGCAATATTTCTTTCGAAACAATCGCCAGAGAAAACAGCTGTTTTGCCGGAAGCTGTTTCGAAACAATCCCTGATTGTCAACGGGTTTCACTTCCAATATTATGTTTCTGGAACGACGTCAGGTACCATTATTGTTCTTTCAAAAAAGACAACAAAAGATAGATTTGACATAAAAATAACGCAAACTCACTTCGACGTCATCTGTTACGGTTTTAACCGTAAATAAGACAAATGACGCAGAAGCTATACGTAAAAGGCGGAACAAGGATGGAAATTAAAAATCCATCTTATGAAATTGTGAGTGAATTATTGCATCGTAAACTTATTGAGCCACTGATGACGACAGAGGATAACAGCGGAGAGCGATTGGATTTTGTGTCTCGACCATCTGTTAATTACTTGACGCGAAGACATTGACGCGTTAAGCATAATCATTTTTTTCTCTTTTTTAAAAATATGTCGGAGATTTTTTATGCGACTCCAAACGAGGTGGATTGCCAAAAAATACGCACAGAATGTGTCGTGCGTGCAAAGTAAGCCCATGAGAATCATACATATTTACCTCTCATTCGGTCAAAATGGCGGGCGTCCCTGGGTGTTTGTCTCGGAACAACAGCGTCATCCAATGTGTTTGTTCACTACAGAGGCGCGACCAACAATTGTCAATCAATAATTTCTGGTCGGTAAAAAAATCTTGGCCATTTTTCGGTAAATATCAAGGGAATATGCCAAGCAGTCATTTCGTCAGCCATTTTCGGCTTCTTCGCACATCAAATTGCGTAAAGCTCTCGGCAAAACTTTGTATTGGCCATACATCGATCATCACCCATTCGTGCAGATTCCTCGATGTCTTCATCTTCCCACTGCCCTCATGCCTTTCAGTCGATATTTTCCTACAATCAACATCTCACTACCTAAATCCCGTACTGTCCTCACCCCTACTGTCCATATAGGCCTACCCCTCTGCTGCTGTCTTCCACCTCCCAATATCAACATCCTACTATACCTCACCACCCCTAAAACTCCACATTCTCCCATTGTCTGCACAGATTTTTCACACCTCAGTAACCACATAGGTATTTCACCGTTCCATTATCTCTCCAGATATTCCACTGTCCGCATACCCGAACGTCCACCTACCCAACTGTCCACATAAGTCTCTGTCAACAGATTCCCATGTCAACATAATCTACAGAAAAAATCCACACACTCTCCCTCCTGGTATCGACACAACCCACTATCTGCACGCTTCACTGTCCACATCCACGTTTGGTATCCTCCTGCAGTCCAAATACGTCATTTTTCTCTTACCCCACAGTCCACGATCCCCCAATCTGCATTCCCTATTTTATTCACATTTCACTCTCCTCCACATACCCTTCTGCGCTTACGTCTCCCATTGCTTACATTCCTCAATGTCTAGATTCCTTATAACCACACTACGCCGATTCGGACATATCTTACGAAGAGGCTATAGAATCGGTGACCGGTGCTTGAATTTAATCTACGTTGAGTTTCGCCACATTACTTGCCTTGTGTCGCATTTCGCAATCGCTCGGCTCTCTGGTCAAAAACGCTATAAGATGAACCAAAACAGGCGGGAAGTTTCACCCTTCAAATTTTCGGCGAAGTAATAGTCACTCGAAGCATACAAGTAGACGCAGTTGGGACATAGTGCGATCCCGGCACACTTAAGCTGCCGAGTGTTTGATCTCAACGTTCGTGGCCTACTTGATAGAATATCATAGCATTCGGTGTTCCAGATATTCACGATACAAAAAAGCTTAACTATGTACCACCTGGATCAAGAGCCACTTATTTTGGCACAAAGTCGCGTGGACGAAGATACACGATCTCTCCGGCGAAAAGAAGAAGAAAACGAGGAAAAGAGGCTCAGGAGACCTAATCAACGAGCCTATTTGCGTGGCTCTGCCAAACGGGAAGGATCCTTGACGCCTTGTTTCGGCAGATGAGCCTTCTCATGACAGCAGGAACACTTGCAAAGCACGCTGACATTGACAGCAGAGATCGCTGTATATATTTGAAAGAAGTTTTATCTCTCATACTCCACCTTACTCCTCACTACCGAGCCCAGCGACAGCGGAGCGAGGCAGAGGGTGCAACCTAATGTATGTGAAACTCACACAAAATTGTGTTTCTTTTATCATTAATAAAAAATTGAATCACAGGACCTGTGATTCAATTCATCAAACTCTCTTAATATGGAACTCTCTAAATACATACCTACAGAAATGATCAATCAATCTCAAAGCTATGGAAACACCACATCGATGAAATCGTGTCCATGCTTGCAATTTTAACGTTCACACCAGGTATGAACGTTAAAATTGCAAGCATGGACACGATTTCATCGATCCGGTGTTTCCATAGCTTTGAGATTGATTGATCATTTCTGTAGGTATGTATTTAGAGAGTTCCCTATTAAGAGAGTCTGACAAACCTCTTTGTTGTTTTATTCATTTTCATATCGACGACGGGGATCATTAACACGTGTCAATTAGTGGCTATGCAGAGGTGTCTTGGGAACAGGTATTCCTTTAATAGGAAGAATCTGTACAAAATCCCTTTGGAATCGCTGGGAAACGAACGCATGTCTGGCGGACGAATCCAGGTCAAGAAACTGCTTAAAAACTGATCCGGACAAAAAACATTGGAAATGTAAAATTTGTACGTCGCTTTCGTGCGTTATCTTTTTCCTATGAAAAAGTAATGATATCGGTCGCCAAGAGACCGCGTCCTTCTCTCCGGGCAAAAAT
>Ga0058701_10004536_pt1 | contig 11301 bp, 13 predicted proteins | sample AgamicOrMae_FD_97039 | JGI IMG/M metagenome (GOLD analysis project Ga0058701, IMG submission 97039) | Agave microbial communities from Guanajuato, Mexico - Or.Ma.e | ecosystem: Host-associated > Plants > Phyllosphere > Phylloplane/Leaf | place: Guanajuato, Mexico | collected 2012-06-04 | reverse complement strand
TCCCTAGAGGATCTAGTTGAGAAAACCATGTAGTGAAAAATCACTAGAGATGATGGCCTATATTCTAGGTATAATAGGGCTAGGCGTGGCATATGTGTTGTGTTTAACTTGAGTCACTTAGAATCCCAATTTGCTACCCTTGAAAACATGATGAAGGAACTAGTTCTACAACAATCCTAACGTTCCAAACTCCTAAAGTGTGCTCCTAATGCCATGCATTGGATCATACTTGAGCACATGCCCCTACTTCACTCAACACTTGGCCTCAGGCCAAGAATAGGTGAACATGGCCTATCAAAGACCAAAGAATGACGCAGATGCTCCTACGTTTAATCTTAGGTGGCGTAGTCACCCTGATTTCTCTTGAAATAGTAGATCTAGCATGGTACGTCCCAACCAGTACAGAGGGTTTCCTGCAAACCCCTCCCAAACTATGTAGAGGCCAATTACCAAGGTTGTTCAAATGGGTCTAGGTAACTAGCTCCTCCTCTTGATATGATACATGTTGTCCAATTTCAGTCTTCTCCTAGTTACAGTAAATTTGATAGATATGAAAGTAGAATAAAAGTGACATGGAAAGTATGTTCGGAGAGAATAATAAAAGAATGCTAATAGCGATAATGGAATAATTCTCCTAGTCTGCCATGACAAAAAGGGAGAAAAGAAATTTCTTAGTGAGCCTGGTACTGACCCTAAGGATGGAACCTCCTCTAGCTCTACTCTTGATACTTTCGGAAAGGTTAATGCTGCAATAACTTTAAGATGAAAGCAATAAATTGATAATCATATGAGGGATGATTTCAATAAAATATTGGATACAACCCCTACTATTAGTGATGATTCTAAAGAGTCTAAAGAAGATGAGCCTACTGTTATAGTGACTATTACTTCCCCCTAAGAGCACTCCTACCCCTCCCATGCAGGTTTAGAGACTTATAGCTTCTTTCCCAACCGACTGAAAGGAAAGAAGAACCAAGCTCATATTAACAAGATTAGGGCGACTTTTGCCTAAGTCAAGATCAATATTTTCCTACTAGATGCTATTCAGCAGATACCTCAATATGCTATATTTTTAAAGGAGTTGTGCACCACGAGGAGAGTGACTGCTATACCCAAGAGAGTTTTCTTAGTCTCTAATGTTAGTTTTATTATCTCCAATTAGATTCCTATCAAGTACAGGGTACCAGATTGCCCTGCAATCTCCATAGTGATAGGTGACCATATCACTACTGTAAAATTGCTTCCTTTCACTATGTATGAGAGACTTGGATTAGGTGAGTTGAGATATACCAAAATTATCCTCCAATTAGCTAACATGTCTACTAGGCTATCTCGGGGCGTGGTGGAGGATGTTCTCATTAAAATGGGAGAATTCATCTTTTTTGTTGATTTCGTAGTGCTTGACACTAAGAGGGTGCCAATCGCTGAGTCTCATATTCCTGTAATTTTGGGGCACCCTTGGTTAGCAACATCCAATGCTCTGATTAAGTATAGAAATGGTATAATGAAACTGTCTTTTGGCAATATGACTCTTGACTTGAACTCTTTAATTTGGAAAGACACTCTGATGGTTTTCATGGCGTGGGTCGTTCTACCCTTAAGTCCTGATTTTACTTGTAATACTTGTGTTATTCCACTTGATCTAAAACCCTTGCCTAACTCCCCTAAGTATGCTTTTCTGGGTCTTGATGAATCTTCACCTATGGTCATTGCTTTTGATTTGGACCAAAATCAAGAACAAAAGTTGCTTGACTAACTTAGAAAAAATAAAAAGTGGCCTTAAGATGGACTTTAGAGTACACAAAGGGTATTTGCCCTATAGTTGTGCAGCACAAGAGCTATTTAGAGGATGGTGCTAGAGCTTACCAAGACTGAAAGAGAAGGTTAAATCTAACTTTGTGAGAGGTATTGAGGAAAAAAGTGTTGAAGTGGTTGGACCACGAGATCATATATCCTTTCTTTGATAGTGAGTGGGTTAGTTCCGTTGAAATTATTCTAAAGAAGGGTCTCACCGCTATGATTAGAAATAAATAGAATGAGCTAATCCTCACTCGAGCTCAGTTTGGATGGAGGGTTTGTATTGATTACAAAAAATTAAATACCACCACTCCAAAATATGATTTTTCACTCGCTTTCTTAGACCAAATGTTAGAAAGGATAGTTGGATATTCATCCTACTGTTTTCTTTATGGTTACTCCGACTATACCCGGATCTCTATTGCTCTTGAAGATCAAGGGAAGACCACCTTCACTTGTCCCTATGGCACAAATGTTTTAGGAGAATGCCTTTTGGTTCATGTAATGTCCTTACTACTTTCCAAAGATGCATGATTTCTTATTATCTTGTTAATGTATGGAGATTTTCACAGATGATTTTCTGTGATGCGGTATTTTTTCAATGATTATTTGACCAACTAATAGAAAGTCGTAAAAAGAGGTAGGGAGAAACATTTGACTTTAAATGAGGAAAAGTGTCATTTCATGGTAAGAAAGGGATTTGTCTTAGGCTGTGTAATTTCTAGTGATGGTATTGAGATTAATAAGGACAAAATTGATTTAATTGCTAATCTTTTCCCTCTAACCTATGCCAAATTTCTTAGGTCTTTTCTTAAACTTGCTTAATCTTATCACAAATTTATTCAGAATTTTCGTAAGATTGCTAAGCTCTTATCTAGTCTTCTAGCTAAGTGTATGCCCTTTCACATCTCTAAGGAGTGTTTAAAGGCATTTATTAAGCTAAAAGAAGCTTTAATCACTACCCCCATTCTACTTCCTCCTATCTGCAGTACACTTTTCAAGTTGACATTGATGCTTCTGACTAGGCTATTGGGTTTAGGACAACATATTGATAAGAAACCTCATGTGATCTATTATGCTAGCCACGCATTAAATGATGCCTAAATGGATTATAGTGTGATTGTGAAAGGGTTTATAGCTATAGTATTTGCTTTTGAGAAGTTTATACCTTACTTGATTGGTTCTCATATCATTGTTTTTATTGATCGTGCTGCACTTAAGCCCCTTCTTTAAAAGAGGGATGCTAAGCCCAGGCTTGTGATATGAATGTTCCTTCTGCAGGAGTTTGATTGTGAGATTAAAGATGGGAAGGATTCTGAAAACCCTGTTACCGACCACCGGTCTAAGATTGTGTATATTGCGAATACTGAGGCTCCTATTTTTGAGTCTTTCCCTGATGAGTAGCTGTTTGTAGTTTAGTTTTACCCTTAGTTAGACTTCATGAGGGTTGGAATACGCATGAGAAGGATAGATTTCTGCACTTAGTGAAATTTTACATCTGAAATGACCCTTTCCTATTTAAATATTGTTCTATTCAAGTCATTAGAAGACGTGTTCCAAATTATGAGATTAGGAATTTCTTGTCTTTTTGCCATGATCAGCCCTATGGATGACAATTTAATAGAAACTCAAATGCATCAAAGTGCTCTAGTGTAGATTTCATTGGCTACTTTATTTAGAGACGCTATGTGTATGGTAGCCTCTAGAGGATGCCCTAGATGTCAGCAATTAGGTCGTAGCACTAGGAGGGATATGATGCCCCTCAACCCCCTTATTGTTGTTGACATTTTTTGTGTATGGGGTACTGATTTTATAGGACCAATCCCCATATTTTTTTTGGGAATGAGTACATTTTTTTGGCTATTGATTACGTGTATAAGTAGGTTGAGACTATACTTACTAGGGCCAATGAGGTTAGAGTGTAGTGAAGTTTTTGAGAGAGAATATATTTTCTAGGTATGCGTGTGATCACTAGTGATTAGGGTACCCAATTTAGCAACTGATCTTTTGATTCATTACTGAAACGATACTCTATTATCCATATCATGCCCATATCAATTGGCAGGTTGAAGTTTCTAATGGACAGACCAAGCAGATTTTAGAGGAAAATGTCCACAGGAACAGAAAGGATTAAACAAACAAGCTTATTGATGCTCTATGGCCTTATAGTACGACTTTCAAGATACCTTTCGGTATGTCAGCTTATAGGGTAGTCTATAGGAAGTCCCATCATCTCCCAGTTAAGATTGAGCATAGAACTTCGTAGGCTATTAGGCCCCTCAACCATGATTAGTAGCTGAGGAGAGGAGATTATAATTAAGTGAGTTACAGGAGATCTGATCTGAGGCCTATGAGAGTGCTAGATTGTCTAAGGAGAAGGTGAAGTTGGTTCATAATAGGATGAATCTTAGGGAGGACTTTACCCTAGGCATGAAAGTACCCTTATATGATTTAAGATTGCACCAATTTTTAGGTAAGCTTAGGTCCGGCTGGATGGGTTCTTTTGTTGTTACTTACATATTTTTTATGGTGCAATTAAGATATAGGACCCTGCTACTAGAGCTAAACAAAAGGTTAATTATGAAAGATTAAAGCAGTTCCTGGAGCTCCGTAGAAAGGAGGAAGTGGAGTGCCAGCCACCCAATGATAACTGATAGGTGGTGAGGTAGTTCGGATACATTTAATATCTGACCTCATAGTGTTGTTATATCCTTTATATATGGTGTATACGGTGCATAGTGTGATCTTTGTGTGGGGAGGAAAGATATGCTTCAAATGTTTGAAAAAAAAAAAGAAGAAATTGACTACTTGTAGCTTAATATTAAGTTGTATATGAGTATTGTATACACTATAGATCTTAGTCTCAAGTATAACATTTATTACCCTAGTTTTAATCTTGACATTCCATTATAATTTTGAATCAAGTCCTTATTCACATAGTATTATTGTCTTGAGATTTTATGCGTCCATGGTTAAGTCTTCTACTTGTCATTTCCTTGTTTCGCTCAGATAAAAGGAAAAAAATGACAAAAACGAAATAAGAAGCAAAAAGCAAAAATAAAAAGTCCTAAAGTTAGCCGTGACAAATATCCTTTGAGGCATGCACTATTGGATACTACTCTTTAAGGCAATATTGCTATTGAGAAAGCTTTCTCTAAAAATAAATGACTCAATAAAATAGTTAAGTGGGAATGGGTCAAACCCTGGTTAGCCAAACTTCTGGAACGATTGCACACTAGCACATTGAGCATAGGATGAATTCCCTGCTATAATGGCTTATAGAGTGAAAAGTTGATATATAGATGTCATCTTTAGAGGTCAAGAGTTTGATATATACATTGGGCTTATGTATAATTTAATACTTAGGTTACAGGGGTGAATTGTCGGTTAAGGGTGTATTTGGTAGGGATGAAAATCATTTTCTCAGAAAATAATTTTTCCATTTTACACTGTTTGGTAAAAGATGGAGAGGAAAATTATTTTCAGGGAAAATCTATTTTCCCTATCTGAAGGAAATTATTTTCCTTACAAAAATACGGTAAGTTGGTTTTAGCCTGTTCCCTCCCTCAAGCAGAGAGACATGTCGACATCCATCTCCCTGACTCTCTTATCGCTTCTTCTCTCAAAGCAGCCATGGTGTGCTCCCTCTCTCTCTTCTAGATATCTCTCCCCAATGCTCTTTGCTCGACATTCATCTCATCTCTCCCGCATTCCAGTGTTGAATCTCTATCTCGCTTTTTTGGTAAGCTTTAAAATATAGGGTTTCAATTTCTCATAATTTTTTTTGGATTGGGTTACATATTCCTCCAATTTTTACTGTGATTTTGGCATACTATGGTTTCTAAGCTTGAGAAATTAATTTGCTTGTAAGAATTTCTCCATCGTTTCTTGCTCTCTTCTGTGCCAAATCACATATTGCTACTCAGGTATCTTTCCCTATTCTTCTTGTTGATGGGTCTGATGATGATTTGTTTTTGGGTTCTACTATTGTTGAGCCAAAATCAGTTGTTTTTGGGATCTTGATAATCCGTAAGTTGAAAAGGATTTGGTGAGTATGATGTACATGCAGAGAAACAGGTTCTATAGTTGGGTTTTTCTTTTTTTAAGACACAATGACCTGTGAAATTGTTGGTTAGAATTTGGAATCAGGGACTTTTGTGATTAGGGAAGAAAATGTATATTTGGAAATGAGTTGATTTGGTGCTAAAGGGAGTTGATTTGAAATTTGGAGGGGAGTTGCAAAACAAGACAAATTTGGGTGACACCTTGTGATCTTTACTTTTCTTCCTGCTGCACTCGTGTCACACTGTTTTTCTTTTTGCCTAATTTCATAGCCAAATTCATGAGAAAATGGGAATTGCGGGGTATGTAGCACTTTCTTCGATTAATCAGGAGGGATGGCTCATTGGCTTAATGATTTATGTTCACAAGTTTGTGAGACACAATGGCCTGTGAAATTGTTGGCTATAATTGCTTATAAATTGTAGTCCTTTATGTAGAATTGGGCTTTTATTTTCTAAATTATAATTTTTGGGATGATTGAGAATTTGTTTCGTCAATTTGGGTGGCTTTCTTGACAATTCAGTTGTAATTGTGGTAATGGGTTGATCGAATTTCTGTATGGGAAGAATACAAAAAAGCAGAGTCAAAAAGAACAAGTTGTTGAATTTGTTATTTTGATTATGGGCTTAGTTTTGATTGCTTTCATTTTGTTAAGCCACTAGAAAAAAAATCACAGATGTTTTTCATGAACCTGGAGGACAATGTAGTAGTTTGAGTCCGTTTTCAGTTTTTTCTTAGACGTGATTTTACTATCAAAATCATGTGCTATTTCATCAGCAGAAGTTGAACTGATGGAATATGTGTTATCTCTCTACACCGTGTCCAAAATGGGTTGGGTTCAATAGCAAAATTTCATATTTTGTAATGTAAGATTTGGATATCATATGGAGCAAGGAACATCTGTGTCTGTCCACTATATTTGCATGGTTTGCCCTTTCTTAGTGGTTAACTAATTTTTTCTCTGAGTCGATTCTTTGGAGTTGCACTCCTATTTATCTTTAAGTTATTTCTAGGTTCAAGGTTAGCTTTGAGATAAGAAAATTCAATTATGAATAAACTTGTCGTAATTTTTAGCATTCTCATTTGCTTCCTATACGAATTAATATGCAAACTCTTTGTTAACATCTAAGCTACCCATTTTTATTGTTTCTTTTACTTACAATTAGGATTCTTATAATAATCAATCATATATCAAGGATCATTTTAGGTTGCATTTTTCTTTGTTCATCTTGGTTAGTTTATCTTAGTGCTTAATGGTGCCTTTTTTTTTGGCTAGATTTTCTAGATGGCCAATGATCTAAATGAGGAGGAAGCTGTGCTCATTGGTGCTACCATAGCTCTTTTAGGGGCTATGTCAGCCTTTCTTAGAAACTATAATTGTGGGGGCACTAATAGTGAAATTGGAGTTCCTTAACTCCCACGTCAGCCTTATGTCAATAGAGATGTTGACAGAAAGAATTATATCAATAGTGTTTTGTGACACTCACTGCCTTAACCAAATTCGAATGAGGCCTGCTCCTTTTTCTGAATTGTGTGAAGTACTTGAAGAGAGGGAACTTCTTATGAACACTATGCATGTGAGTGTGAGAGAGCAGGTTATGATGTTTCTTCATATATTAGTTCACAATGAGAGGTTCAGGGTGATTGAAGGAAGATTTTTCCGTTCTACTTGGACTGTTCATAACTATTTTCACATGGTTCTTAAAGCCACCTTGAAATTATATCATAATTTTGTGAACCCTCGCTCCTTAAGGCCTTCCAAAATCTTGAATAATTCTAGATTTTATCCATAGTTTGAGGATTGTATTGGGGCTTTAGATGGAACGCATGTGAGGGCATCTATCCGTATTGAAGATCAAGATAGACACAGGAATATAAAAGATGTATTGTCTCAGAATGTCCTAGCCGCCATATCCTTTGATGACCTTAAATTCATGTATGTGCTAACCGGTTGAGTCTTATGATTCTAAAGTCCTAAATGATGCACTATCAAGAGGAATTCGTGCTCCAAAAGGTATGGCTTAGAAATTTGTTTTGTTTTATAAAATTTTTCCTTACTTTAATGAAAGTTTTGAACTTTTGCAGGAAAATACTTTTTGATAGATTCTGGTTATGCCCTTCGAAAAGGCTTCCTCCCACCATATATGAAAGTTCATTATCATCTAAATGAGTTTGATGAGAGCTTCCCTCCAATGAACTCTAACGAATTGTTCAATCTAAGACACTCTTCCTTGAGAATTAGCGTAGAAAGAGCATTTGGGGTGCTAAAAAAGCGATTTCGTTTGTTGGATGCAGAGCCATTTCCTTCCTCAACACTCAGGTGAAAGTTCTTCTTGTGTGTTCTGTTTCACATAAATTTCTTAGAGGAATCGATCCAAATGACCAGATCATAACGGAAGTGGATCGAGAGTTTTCACGTAATATTCAAAGACCAAGACTCTCACAAAGAGAAGAGCAAGAAGAAAATCTAGCATGGAAACAAAGAGAGATGCTATAGCAAATGCAATGTGGCAAGATTATCAAGCTCGTAGATAATTACACTATTTTTTAAGCCCTATAATGCTGATAGTAGAGAGTATAGTACTGCTTATTTTGAGGTGTTTGCTAGTTCTGTAAGCTCGGTAGTTGCTTTTTCTTGGAAAACATACAATTGCACTATGTTTAGGCTGAATTATATGAGTTTTGTTGGTAGTAGTAGTGTCCTGTTCCCAGTTTGCTAACATATCATGTTCTTAGTTTTCTGGGGGTTGAATTACTATTCTTTTTGCTTAGTTTATATATGTTCTTTCTTACTTATTGCTTGTCTCCCACCAAGGTTTCTTGTTACAGCATAGAAAAGGGGTAAATGAAAGAGATTAGCGAGGATAGGAAAACTCAATTTTATTGGTCTAAGCTAATGTCGAAGGAACTACTCAAGTTTTTGGCCGATGAGATTAAAAAGGATAATCAGCTGAACAACTTCTTCAAGTTTAGTTCTTTTGTTGCAGCATCAAATATGATATCAAAAAAGTTTGATGTCAAATGTCCACTTGATCACGTTGACAATCATTTAAGAACTGTGAAAACTGCTTGGGGCATCATAGCAAACTTCGAAACCAATCCAGTTGTGGGTGGGATGAAAATATGAAGATTCGCATGTCTCCCGGTGTGTATAGCACCTATGTTGAGGTATGTTGATTGACATGTTTACTATTTTGAGGAATGCTGATTGACATGTGCATGTTTCTTATGGATTAGAACATGCTGCATTTATGCTGAATTGGTGTGCATTTGAAGTGACAATTTCAAATTGAATTGGCTATAACAGGCTAATCTAACACATGAAAAGTTTTTTAACAAGAAAATTGATATGTATGACAAGATGGTCGTAGTTGTCGGAAAGCAAGTTGCCAGGGGAAGTTGTGCCAAATAGTTTGATGATATAGCCCAAGCTCGTGAGGAGATGATAAATTTAGAAGAGAAAGTGATGGTGATAGCGAGACCGTTAAAGAGAATGATAAGCAATTAACATCAAGTGTACCACTGGAATTAAGAAGAGGGTGAAAGAGGGCTCGCGAAGATGATTTCGATCTTCATAATATCTCTACTCAAATGGAAGAGGCTGATGCAGCTCTTCAGAGGATATCTAAATCCAAGCTCGATGTCGACCTTCTTTATCATATGAGAATTGAAGGGTTTGAAGAGGAGTTCTTGGGTATCACTTTCTATCGCTTAGTGGAGTGTGAAAATCAAGCCGAAGGTTTTCTACCAAAGAACGATAGACTTAAGAGGATTTGGCTTGAAAAATTCAAGGAGAGCAATTGAAGTTATATTTCTCATCCCCCTAACGCAATGTGCCCCTATTTTTTTTCTTTTTTCTTTAGATAAGGAGAATGACAATATTATTACTACTTTGCAAGGCCTCTTTAGTAGCTAAGACGATTGGTTATCCATTACCTTAGCCTATTAGTATCGAACACTTGGAAATTATTGTCTTAGAAAATGATTTTTCATGCTACCAAACATCAGAAAATAGAGTGAAAAGAAAATGATTTTTCATTGTACCAAACAGCAGAAATGTGAGTGAAAATTATTTTCCTTTAGAAAAACATTGTTCATGGAAAATCATTTTCGTAGAAAGTGTGTGCATATATTTTTTTCCTCCTATATACTTGTGGGTGTTTGAAGAAACAAATAATCCAAAATGGGTGTTTGAAGAAACAAATAATCCAAAAAGCCTTTCTCTTTTTCTTTCTCTTTTTCTTTTCTCTTTTAAAAATTTTGTGAGCATATTTTCTACAAATTCTGATGAGATCACATTAATCTACTAGTGAAAATCTAGAATTTAAAGGGCTTGTTATATATATTAAGTGCAACTGTGATTCCTATGAAAGTGAGTTAGATGTCTTCATTAGACTTTTATTTCTTTTACTCAAATACAAGCAAAATCTAAATGTAGGGGTATTTCTTTGAGCACTAAAAGTGTCCAACTTAGTGTGTTTAATCACTTACTTTTGATTCGTAATCGAGGTTATGTTTTAATTTTATATGCTTTTTTGTTTGATTTTGTAGATATACATTTTGAAAAAAATATAATCATTTGGGTTAAATAAAAGTAGGGAAGAAAAAGAGAAGAAAAGGGAGACAAAGTAGCAACCCGTATCCTTAAGACCAGTGCGGTCTTGAACAGGCCCAATGCTTGTGCAGCCCACTAGCTTGTAAACCCTCAAGTAGCTCACACAACCTGATTTGGGCTAATCTCTCCCTCAGCGGCCTACTCTCTCTCTTCCCTTAGCCCCCGGTCTCTCTCTACCTTCCCCCAGTGCCTCACTCCTCTTCCCCCCTCCTCCAGCAGATCAGCCTGGTTGGGTTTTGCGCGAGGCTTAGATGCACAAGAGCAGTTGGCCTTCTCCCCAATAGCAACTTCCCCCTCTAGCTAATTAGGCTCTAATTTTACCCCACTCTACTTCCTCGAAACAGAGCAACTTAGCAGCCCAGTAGTAAGAGATTTGGCAAGAGTTGGATTATTAGCAAAATTGAAAATTGGCTATTATTACAAAAGTGGAGAAATTTGATTCATATTAGGAAATTTTGTAATTTGGAAAGTAAGGGACGTTAGCACTAGTATAAATAGGTGTCCTAGGAACTCTTTGCAAGTCATTAATTTCTGTCTTTCTTTCTTCTAGCATTACTCTAGCAATTTAGAGATTTTTTGTAATTCTTCGGAAATGAGGTTAAATTTCAATTTCTTATTCTTGTTACAATTTAATTTTTCTAATTCTAGTTTTAATCCAAATTTGTTAGTTCAAGTTTTATTTTTTTAATTCTAGTTTCAATCTAACTTTTCTACTTTCACATTAAGATTTATTTTCTCTTCAAGAATTCTCTCATCTAAGACTCGACCTGTATTACTTGTTAGGTTGATAGTGAATATATACACACACACATCTATATATATATATA
>Ga0058701_10004535_pt1 | contig 11301 bp, 5 predicted proteins | sample AgamicOrMae_FD_97039 | JGI IMG/M metagenome (GOLD analysis project Ga0058701, IMG submission 97039) | Agave microbial communities from Guanajuato, Mexico - Or.Ma.e | ecosystem: Host-associated > Plants > Phyllosphere > Phylloplane/Leaf | place: Guanajuato, Mexico | collected 2012-06-04 | reverse complement strand
GTGGGCCTGTGGCGAAGATTAACGCCAACTGGCCAACCAACGAGTGCAGCAGAGGCGCGCCAAGTGGCTTGTTTTATCTTCGGCCCACAAGCAGACAAGTTGTTGCCTGGCTCTCTTCGTCTTCGTCTTCTTCTTCTTCTTGTTCTGGTCCTTTTGCGCTGCCACAATGCACTGAAGCCAACTGCTGGCTGCAAACCGACAAACCAAAGAGCCAGGCCCACAAGGCACACCATTGGATTGGACGAAACCCATTTGAATAACACATGGCGCTGTAACACGAGATGAAATCTGTTGTTTTGGTTGTTTATTTGCTTGTTTTTGGCAATTTTCGCTCATTTTATTGCTTTCTTTCTCGCTCTCTTCATGCAGCCAAACTCTGAGAACCAGGAGTTTCCAGTCTCAGCCCCAGTCTCTGGCCCAGTCTCAGTCTCAGCCTCAACCTCAAGCTTAGCCTCAGTCTCGAGCTCAGTCTCTGCCTCTGCCGTCGTCGCCGAAGCAATGCCAGCACGAGTTACGTGCTAGTTAGCAGCAAAACGATCAACTCAGAGCAACGAGTGACGCAAGCAACAAGCCCGAACGCAACTTGCCTGCTAGCCACTCTCTTTTTTTCCAGTTTGAAACGGCTAATTTGTGCTGGTACTTGTTGCCGCTCGCTGGCTCATTTCTTTTGCTCCTCCACTGCTGGTGGCCCCTCCACTGCGAACATTAGCCCCAAATTTACGAGCTAAATGGCCGCATTGTTCATGGTCACTCGCTAGCTCGCTCGCTCTTGCTCCTCCTCCTTCTCTTGATTGTTTCACATCCAAACGAACCAGCACTGGACACAGCCAGTGGGTTTTCAACCATCTTCCAACCATTTTCCAACCTTTTCGGCCACGAGGGGCCCCCCACTCGCTCGCTTGCACAGTGCAGCCTGTCTTGGCGGGCAACTTTTTGCCAAAAAGCCCAACTGTGCAATCGGAACTGCTTCCTCAGCAACTCGCTTCCTCTCGCCTCACACTCTCAGCCATGGAAACACTGGCTCTCGAGGGCCTAGTGTCCGACAATCGACTTTATGTGCATTACGAGGACCCTCCGGATCTGCGCCATGTTTGGGGGCCCCGCGGAACAAGTGCTTCTTGGGCTTGTTGTTTGGCGGCGTTGGTTGGCTGAGCAAACCAATCGACAAACGAGATCAACCCGCTCAAATGGTCCAGTGCCAGCTACTGAGGCAAACCATAGCAGGTCGATATGGAGGCCTCCTGGTGGCATGCGCGCCGCTTTGGAGTTGCGCGGCTCCTCGTGTGCGATTTTGTCATTTCGTCATTTTACCCGCTCCTTTTTGACTTCAAAATCGGGAATACTATTACTCCAGAATAGAAGCTCGAAAAACAATCAGATCAGATCAGGAACTAAAGAATCTCGATTGCGGTATTAGGATATCAGTTCGGATATTCAATCCTATTTCAGGAACGTCACTGTACATAATGGCGCGACAAGAAGGATAGATTCTCCGATTCAGAAATTGGACTCGTCGGCCTCCTCCAGTCGGATAAGTGTTAATCTTCCACTCAGATCACTTCACACTGCTCGCCGCTGAGACACTACTTGATACGCGTCTTCAAGCTACACATGAAAGCAAAGTGGCACCACTGATGATCGTCTAATTACCGCTGGATTGAAAGCTTTGCCAAATTTAGCTCATTAAATTCTTGCCCAACATTTGGCCAGCTTGGCTTCTCAGTTCCACTTGTCAGAGGCGTATTGTTTTTCTCACCATTGTCGCCTCTTCTGAGGAAGATCCAGCGGAGACCATTCGAGACAGTCGTCAAAAATGGGATTATTGGATTACATGTGGCCCTATGAGAGAAAGTTCATCGAGATTCCTGGCACCAGAGAGGCTGGAATCGTCGCATTCATCGCAGGCCCTAGTCTTGGTGCTTTGACCATCATCTTGAAAGGGACACCTCGATATGCATTTAAGACAACAACATATTCAACCTTTGTGATATTCTGGCTTTCGTTCATCTACGCGAGAACGCAATATGCTATACAAACAGTCGCTCAAGAGAACTTTGTTAAAGCTTACAGAGCGGGAGAAATAGACTGATGTCAATAATCTATCGTCAGAAAGTTACACACAATCCCCAACTAATTTGTACCTCAGTCATTTAATTTTTCTTAGGTAGCTTATGATGACGAGAATGATTGAGTCAAGGTGGTGACTTTCTGACTGCGAGAATCTTGTATGTGACTCATCCTCGTGCCCTTTTCATGCTTTTGTGCGATTTTTTAATGTTCTTTCAGTCCTGTTGTTATTCAGTCACAACTCACAGGAGGCGAATGTGCGATGTGTTTTAAGGGAGTGAGGAGAGACAGAGAGAAAGGAAAATCACAATCCGTAATTCCATGTTTCTCCGGTCAAATGACCTCCATTTAGCTATTCATTACTTCTAACTTTGGATGGCAAAAGTCAAATTGAGATAGCCTGTTAAATTAACACTTTACACGAATCATGGAATTCTTGGGAGTCTACCGCGGCTGTACTGATCAAGAGGCCGATGGCGATCTAGATTATTTGGTCGACGATGAAGACTATCCCAAGAAGTATCAGAATGAGAATGTCTACAATCGATTACTGCCTTATGACATCACCAATGAGTGTCAGTCGCATCTCATGAGGATAAAGGCATCCTTGGCGAAATGTGTCCAATTAGATCAAGAGACAGTCTATGAATGGTTCATAGAACTGGAACGATTTGTCGACTTATATGGACTTTCGTTCACTAAAGAGGATCATATTTACTTTGTTAAATTACAGTATGAAATCATGATTTGTAAAGACAACATGGACTTATACTATATCACAGATGTTGCTAGATGCTTCTCCCGATTGATGCGTAAGCGGTATCTCATTGGTGTCGATGAATTACAGCTAGATTGGAGGCCTTTATATGAAGCGTATGAAAGATTATTATTTAGTGAAACGGAAACATTAGGTTTGAGATTTGTTCCTGAAAATTTAGAACCGAATCTAAGCCAAGCAATAAGGTTAGCACGGCCACAATTTTCCGTTGAGGCAACTAAAGAAATGCTCGATGAATGGCGACCGATGTTGTATCCCTTCGGTCAATATTCAATCCAAAGAACTGTGACATATTTGAACTTATTCTTACCCACAACACTACCCCCCGAACAGCATGATAAAGGATTCAAACTGTGGTTTGATGAGTTGATGCAATTTTGGTTGAACTGCAAAGTAGGTGTTTCAAATGAATCTAAGCTCACATTGTTATTATCACGCCTTAGTTCTGACTGCCTCGGTTTTGTTGACTGGGAGCCATACATACCGATGATATTCAATCAATTCAAGGCTAATCTGAATCTGAATGGTGCAATGAATCGTAATCATGCTCATAGAAGGAGCAGTGATTCAGCCGATGTTGGACCTTACGTTCAATGGATGGTCTACATGATCAATCGGGATGGATCGTGTTTGGATTATATCGAAAAATTATTCAAGGCCATAGAGAGCTTTTACCATCCGTCCAACACTGATAGAAGATGGCATAGTAAATTGCAACAATTTCTATATAAGTTGCCATCTTGTTACGCCAAGAGGCTCTACAGAGAACGTTTCAAAAAAAATATTTGGTCCAGGAGGTTACCAGAGTCTCACAGATTGACTGACGAGCAGACATCTAGAATTGTTGATGCCCTCCTTCCGGTAGTGGTCACTTCGATGTTCAATCAATCCGGTGTTAGCACCGCTGCACTAGCTTTCCGTGAGCTAGCAGTTCTCAAACCAGAGAAAGTCATACCACCTCTACTCGAACGTTTGTACGGATCCTATGAAACGCTCACTGAGCCACACAGGCTCTTAGCTTCGATAAATTGCATGGCCTCTGTTGTACCAGCGATGGTTAGGCCATCCAAGAACTTTCAAGGAGGACAAAATCACGTTGTTCCGTTACTACTGAACTCATTACCTGGTATTGATTCGAACGACATGAGAAAATGTATCACAGTATTCAGGTTCATTGCCACCTTAGCTGCTCACGTTAGGATGAAAGACTATTCATATCTTGTAAACGAAAGACAAGATTTAACTGCTGAGGAACAGCAGTTGTGCCTGTCCACTAGCCAATTTGAAGACTTCGTGATTCAATTTTTGGACAAATGTTTTGTTCTGATTGAAAACTCGACATCCGCTCATACCTTTTCAAACCCAGACCTTGACAATCAAGTTTTTCGCAGTGGCGAAGAGGGTATAATTGAAGCAGCCATCAGTTCAGTAACTCTGAGCATCCTGGCTCAGGCATCGAAAGAGATTCAACTAGCTGCGCTGGACAAGCTATACTCTCATGTTACCAGGCACCTTTTTGATACGAAAACTCAGGGCCAGGCCATATCAACTTTATGTCTGGCTTGTGCTAAGGTCCTACCACGTGAAACATTGGCCAAATTCGTTCCACACTTTGGTCGACTAGTCCTCACTCTGACTGAAAATGACGATGTTTTCCAAGAGACAAATTTGGATCATGAGCTCACTTTCAGTTTACTCTTACTATCAGAGATAGTTAGGTGCAATAGTTCATATATACTGGAGCATAGGCAATTGATAGTCGAAGTCTTGCAAAGGACATTCAAGCTAAAATCAAAAGAGGGTTATTTACTCGGTTGCGCCATCTTGAGGCATCTCTTGAGAGCTCTCACAAATATCACCTGTTGCGATTGGCGAAATGTAGATCCCGAGGATGAAGCAATCAAGAAGATAGAGGAAACTTGGCCCTTCGATAATTGGGGCTTTGCCACGAATATCAAAAATTTGAAGCTCAAATGGGAGATACCCGGGCCCGAGTCTAGGCAGTTTGCGCTAGAGCTACTGGAGATTTTTTCTCGGGAGGCGATCGAGGGCTTGTTGGCTTGGATTGCGGGAAAACAATCAGCAACTCGAGAAGAGGTTCAGAGGTCTCTTCATGTTGTTTTGAGTAGCCTTATTGGCGCTGCCTCCGTACTGCCATCCATAGATTCTCCAATTATTGACCTAAATCCAAATGAAGTCCCAGTCGTTCCAATGTGCATATCATACACAGGAACCGAACCCCTTTATTATAGGGATAATGAAAATATCAGGAATTATATAACAGAGGCGATGAAAAAGGTGCTAGATTACATAGTGAGAAATTATCAAGATGACACAAAGAGCCTCGGGATCATATGCGAAATATTCACTACCTCTATATCTTATTATGGGTACAACAAATCGGAGCTCCGTTTGGCTGCCGAACGAATCAAGTCTCTCAAGTTAAGTACACAGAACAAGCTGTTGGGAGGAAAGCGTCATCTCAGGTACCTACTTGTTGAACGAGTTGCCCAACAGCAGAGAGCTATGTTACTGAACAAGGGTGATCCGAATTTCACTCAGCTCCACTTAGACATTTTCGAATGCTTTCTGAATCTTTCACAGAGCCATTATGTGAACGTTCGGATATTGGCACAAGATGGAGTATACCTAATGTTGAATTATTTCCCATTCTTGGAGACAAAATTGGTCCCTAGGCTAGTTGAAGAATTCGCAAAGCCCGAGATTGAGCACAAAAAGTTCAAGGGACTACTATATCTAGTCGCTGGACGTAGATCGTTCAGCCCTATAGTGTTGGATCCAAATTGGACAACTTTGCGTCAACTTTGGCCCGCATTTATCTCTTCTCCACATTCAGAGAAGCCAAGCATCGTTCGACTCATCGACCGGATCTGCAACTCGGTGGGAAAGGGTTTCGATACTTTCCAGCTAAGATTCAACTTCTCCAAAAGAATCAAATCCATTGCCTCCGAGGTCTGGTCCTTTGAGGGTGATTCTCGGGTGGACCAATCCCTATATCCAGCTCCCGACGATAAACTAATCGAGGAGGTGAATCAGAAAGTCAAACTACGCAACGACAAACGAGTACAAAACTATGAGGAGTTGGTCGAGAAGATGACTGAGCTTGTGGATAACCCTCTGCTGCATTGGCACCGCCGCGTCGCTGCATACACTTTATTTGCGCAGCTCTTGAGGGAGGATTATCCACTTCCTTTGAACTGTTTAGAGTTGTGTTTGAACTATTTGATCAATGACAGATTGTCATTCCGAACCAAAGCGGTTCAACTAGTTTCTGCCCAATTGAAGCTTCATAAGCGCAAACATGCCAAAAGGGTTATCAAAACCACTCGCTCCAAAGTCAGAACACCTGAGTTGATGTCTAAGGCTAACCAGAAGATCATTGGTCATAAACCAATGAGCTGCAGTCTAACTGAACTTGAGGAAAACATTGAGAGATTATCATTGCATAGCTTTGGAGTACAAGAGGAGGAGAACCTGGACTACAAGCCGCAATTGACTGATGAATTTGATACATTAGGGTTGACAAACAGATGGATGCAGTACAGGTTGACCGATGTTGATTACACTAAAGAAGAATGGGAAAAGCTCATTTTCATAGACAAGCCTTATATCGGGTATTACGATTGGCCCCAAAAGTTGGAGATCTATGAACCGTATGAAAGGCAACCTAAACTCGATAGAGCCATGCACGAAATGACTGCTCATGAGTCACTGGTATATCAGAAGTTCACGGATCCGAAATTTGTCCAAAAATTAATCGAGTACTTTTGTTTCGAAGACACCAAAGGAAGTCCAGAGAATAGAAGATTCGATAGCAAACGACCGACTCTCTTCAAGGGCCTATTTCGCAACTACGGTCCGTGCTTGATAGAGCCGTTCAGGAAGTATGTGCTTGATTTTGCCAAAGACGATTGCGAGCAAAAGCAGAAGTTTGTCCTAGAATTCTTTGCTGGCTTAATGAGAGGGTCCAAGCACTGGAGCTACGAGATGTTGATGGATCTGAAAAATTTTGTCTTGCCAATACTTGATCAGATGACAATTACGCAAAAGAACTACAATGATTGGATTGGAATGACGAACTTCGTTTTCAAAGACCGTGACATGAACAGACTACGGTGGCTGCTCAATTATCTGATCACTAAAGCCACTGCACCTAAGGAATTGAGCGCACTGACAATGACACCTTTCATACAAGCCAGTCGGCTAACAATTGCCCATTATGCATTGATCCAATGCGAGTGGCGCGCTGTTAGTTATGTGTTCCCGAGAGTTGTTGAGAATCTTAGAGATCAGGACCATTTATTAGCGTATGCTAATATAAGAACCTGCTTGGCAAGTATATACTCACTGATATTCATGTACGATGATCCGAATGCTCTAAGTTTGATACCTGGAACGCTAGAGAACGTTCCTAGGCGAATAGAGTTCACGAATCGTATCAAGTCAAAATTAACAATACTGGAGAAAGACAAACTATCTCTTCTGGAGGAGGAAAAATTAGCCCAGCAGGCTAATTTGAACAAGGAGAAGGTAGTAGATTCTTCTTCGGACCCGCATGGATCCGATCAATTAGCTGATTTCAATCCAAGAGGCTCTTTCGTATGCGCGGCCAGTGTTGGTTCACCAGAATCTTCGGGCGTTGTTCTGCCGACATCGATAACTTCTTCCTCGCCTGATGATATGCCTCCAGTTTCAGAGGACACCGACTTGGAGTTGATCGCCGATAGCTTAATGAAATTCAGCGCCAGCAGTAATAGCGACACTACTCTAGACTCACCAGCAAGACCGTCGCCCACGCACGTTGAGAGGGCGAGTCATGTCTATCATCCTCATCGTGATGGAACAAAAGTGGAGGAGAAGGCATCCGGTCAAGCTGTTGTGGGACCCGAGGTCACACGAGCTACTTCCTTCGTCGACAATCTTCGTAACAGTATACCAAACCTGAACGTACCAACCGCGCATTCTAGTAGCTCGTCAGTCGACCCAAGCGGAGACACTCCAGAGAGGCGCAATGCCATCAAATTGATGAAGTTGTATTGCTGTTGGATAATACATAATGTATTTCGCATGAAGTCTCCAGTTCCAGCTGACTTCTTCAGGCTATTCCCGTTAATATGTGAAATGGGACGTGAATCTTATGATCCTGAGCTAACAACTGAATCGCTCACAGCGGTTGCCGTGCTCGGTGGTTGGACTCTAAGTCCTGAAGCTGTTGTTGCATCACTCAAATGTATCAGAAAGATTGTCTCTGATCATTCATGGCATGCTCGTGTGGCAGCTGCCGCGTTCATGGAGATTGCTGTCTCATCGAATCTAATACAACTGATATGCTACGAGGAATGGCGTAGTGAGATTGAGGATATCATTATAAATCACCTAATATGTGATGAAAGGATTGAAGTACGCGAGTCTAGCTCTTTGACACTTAGCGGAATGATACACTGTCAGTTTATCAAATTGAGCCCAGAGTTAATCGAGAAGTTCAAGGAGAGAGCCAATCATCAATTAGTTAAAAGGAAACAAATTAGTGGAACAACTGTGATCGATCCTAAGTCTACTGTCATAAGACATTCGGGTGTACTGTGCCTTTGTGCATGCGTTGATGCCCATCCATATACAGTACCTGACTATTTACCGAGTATTCTGACCTTCCTCTCTGACCATCTGACCGACCCCCAACCGATATGCGTAAGTACCAATCCTCAGTTCTGTCTCGACTCTTGGGATGTGTTTGCCTCATAACACTCATTAACCTCGCTTGAATCATCCAAACATCAACGTAGACCACCATCAAGAAGACGATGTCGAACTTCCGTCGGACGCACCACGATAATTGGCAAAGTGATAAAACGAAATTCACAGAAGACCAATTGTCTTCTCTCGCGGATTTGCTTGTCTCACCTAGTTACTACGCTTAGTTTGTATCCCTCAAGTTAGGCTCACAATTAGGCAAGATGATCAACTCTCAAGAGCATAACTCAACTACACAAGTGAATGCGCGCAATCTTTCAGAGAAAGAATCGTCATGAATAAAGAGGTTGAATAGTAGTGGTTAACTTCAATAGAACCAGACTCAGAAATTTTTCGACCGTGAGTCGGTGCACCACCTTCAGCTCAGTGTGGGTAGTGATAGAGACTTTTCGGCTTTATTTGTCTCAGGAGATATTGATAAGATAAGAAAGGTTAATATCCTCCTTGTTGCTCTTGATATACTTCTATTGTGTCCTCTTCCTCCATCTCCAGCTGCTTGGGGGTGTCCGTGTCATTTATCCTTTTTCCATCGAATAAAAACCTGAGGGATGAGACTGGTACTCCGACCCTCTCTGAGTAACTCTTCTTGATTTTCGACATGGGTGTCGTGAATTTCACTCTGAAGTGGATCTCGGATGAATCTTGTGAGACCACTTTAAGTTTGATGTATTCATTTGACGAGTCACCACCGGACGCGTTAGCGGTACCTGCGATGTTGGCCTTTGCTTCAGCAGGTGTATCTTCCGACATTTCGAATGCAGTAATTCTTAAATTCTTCTAAAGCTAGAATATGGCGAGCTGATAAAATATTTGTTTTGTAAAGTCACGAAGAGTGTTTCTGCCGATTTTAGCTTGGTTAGCACGCGCGGGATCGTGCCATGCGCAAGCGCATCCTGGTAGCGCGCGCAATTTGCATTGTTTGCACTCCATAGCCTAGCGATAGCTTCCTCGCAGCCTGGGCTGAAAACATGAGCCGTCACTCTGAACGGGCCCAGATGAGAAAATTCTGAAGCTGAAACACGAGCGAAAGCAAGATGCAAGCTCCTCCCATTGCGTCAACAACACATTTCGCCTTTGAGACCCTAGTGGCTCTCCAGCCGAGCCCTTTATTATGACCAAGAATGATAACTACCGGCATGTGGCATCTTCGCGGAGGGCTCCTCCAAGCAATCAACAGAGTAGATCTTGCCGCCGTCTGCTCAAGCAAAAGAGCCTCGAGCACTCAACAACCAGTCTTTAACAAGCCGGTGAGAATAAAGCATCTAGATGCGAGTTCCCAGAAAAAGGACGCCCATGTCTACGACTATTTAAGGGAGCATGTAGCCAAGGAAGTCTGTGACCGAGTAGAAGACCTGAAACTAGAGAGGAAGCTAGACCTAGTGCTCAATTTGGGCTCCTGCTCAGGCCTAGTTTCGAGGAACCTCAATCCCGAAAAGTTGCGGACCCTTCTGCAGACAGACATATCTTCAGGTGGACTGACGAGGAGTAGGCGACTTGACTCGACGCTACCTCTCAGATTTCCTACGAGCTACATACAATGCGACGAGGAGGCTATCCCACTGAGAGAAAATTCGATTGATCTTGTCATTAGTTGTCTGAATTTGCATTGGGTGAATGATTTGGTGACATGCTTCAAGAATGTCTACAACTGTCTCGGCAATGATTGTGCGTTTATTGGTGCCCTAACAGGAGGCGACACTCTATATGAGCTACGGTCCTCGTTACAACTAGCAGAAATGGAACGGCTCTCAGGATTTTCGTCTCACATCGCTCCGAAGACGACAGGCCAGGATATTGCTACGTTGCTCCAAGTGAGTGGGTTCAAACTGATAACAGTGGACATTTCAGAGTTGAAGATATACTACCCCTCTATGTACGAGCTTATGTTTGATCTCCAGGGCATGGGTGAAAACAATGCATCATTGATTGGAAGCAATCACATGCATCGCGACGTCCTTCAAGCTGGTTCCTCAATCTATCAATCTCTATATGGAGGTGAAAATATCGACCAGGGCGTGCCGGCCACTTTTCAAATAATACATTTTATAGGTTGGAAGAACCCTAAGCGATCGACTCCTCTCCAATCTGGCGCCATAAACTGAAGCTCCATCCGAGTTACTTGTCATCCCCTACCAGAATGAATAGATATGAAACGTTGTTGTGATTGAAAGGACAGGACGTTCATTATGATTGAAACATTGCATTCAGAATCTCTTGCAATTCGTCATCTTGAAAATTGTTCTCCAAGCTTGGAATGAATACTCTCGCCTCCTCCGCCGTATCCGGACACAAGTTTGCCAGCTGAGCTAGCTCAAACTTGTGCAGCTTTTTTGACTGCAACATTCTTCGAACTGCCTGAATCTTTTCTCTATTGTCACCTAATTTATTGAAAGTGCGACAGTGTTCTAGTGTTTTCAGAAACACCTCGTTGGGTTTTTGAACAGAATCCATCTTTTTTGACTGCTCCTCTCGATTCTCTAAAATTTTTAAAACTTCACTTATCGTGAGGGTTTCGGCATTCTCGAATTCTTTAGGAAACTTTAGTAGTGCACTATCTTCTTCCTCAGCCACAGATATAAGTCTAGAGGCCATGGTTACTTCTTGTTAGATCCGACTATGGACCAACTTAGGATATTGTTGATGGATTGAGCGATGGGCGATGACATAAACCTATGGTATTTCTT
>Ga0058701_10004534_pt1 | contig 11303 bp, 8 predicted proteins | sample AgamicOrMae_FD_97039 | JGI IMG/M metagenome (GOLD analysis project Ga0058701, IMG submission 97039) | Agave microbial communities from Guanajuato, Mexico - Or.Ma.e | ecosystem: Host-associated > Plants > Phyllosphere > Phylloplane/Leaf | place: Guanajuato, Mexico | collected 2012-06-04 | reverse complement strand
ATGTTATTTCGTGCATTTGAGGTGCACTATTCAGAGACACGTCAACTCGTGACGTGCGTGTCAATACTATGACTGCATGCTCAGGATGACGCCTCTATGCCAGTTGGATCTCTCCTCTCTATTCCCTGTAATTCTTTACATATCCTGCTTTGTGAGGAGGTAAAAATAAACGCGACGTTGAGGGACTTGTATGCATGTCAAGGACTTGCTATGGTTCCCCTCTCCAGGTTCCAATACGACTTTGACAACGTCGATACGTGAAGTTCCTCGAAATCTGCCATCTTTTGATTTGTTTCCCTTGTCAACAGCCGTAGCTCAGAAAAAAGTAATTCATTCGCCATTGGTTATTTTGGAAAAGATTTCCAGGTCGGGAAGAGTAGTGTTGCCAAACAGACCGGCGGCGACTTCCCTCTTTTCGTATTTTTTTTTAAAATGTGGATCGCGATTGGGGCTTTTTATCGGCTACAGCACCGTTTCTGCTGCAGTCTAAAAAGTCAGCGAAATGGCTCTGTACCCAAGTGGTAGAGTGAACCCTTTATGTTGAGGCCAAAGTGGCTGAAAATACTCGCCACAAATCTCTTTTTTTTTTCAAATCCGGGTAATTTGGTTGTGACGTCTGAGCTATGGTGCTGCTTTCTGCTATATGGCGGGTTGAGTGTGGCATATGCATCAAGTCTTTTGTTTTACTTCGTTTGATGTTATGTTCAACTTTATGTTCCGTTGAAAAAAAGAAAATATTAGAATACCTATGAAAAGTTGTTTCTTCTCCTATTAAACCGCCGGTATTCAGAGTAATCTGAATTAATAAAAAAAAGTAGGGAGTTCCAAACTGACTCTGAACACGTTTTAGGAAGCCAATGTGCGTTCCAAACCTTCATTAGGAACTTAACAGTTTTTCGTGTTCCTTTGCCGTTCGTTTTTATTGTTTCCTTTTATGGTTTGATGTTATACTTCTCAGAAACATTAAAAAAATGGAGCTCCTGTACCTTTTTTTTAAATTGTATATTTTATTCCAACTCCTTAATTTTTTTAAAAAAAAGATTCTCGAAAGATTGTAAAAAAATTCTTTAAGCTGACTTATTCTCTTCTCAGCGTGTAGTCAGACAATAATCTAAGTTTTTAGTAGCTTTGAATATACCTTACGTGCTCTGCCATTCTCAAACGATTCATCTTAACATATTTTCAAAGTTTGTAAGGTTAGATGCGTAATTTGCTCAGATACATTTGCTGCTGTGTTCAAACCATCCATTACGAAAAATACACAACATATACACACAAATCGACAATGAGTGTCCGTCAAACACAGTCGTGATATCAAAGTGCATCGAATATGTTTGGCGATGATTCCTTATCGGCAAAATAAGTTCCTCCCGCGCAACGTTTTCCAGTGGGGTGCCGCAATGGATTTACACATTAAGTGATATGATGCCCCTGCAGTACATTCAACATCACGTCTTGCTTGAATCGTTCTCATGCCACAGAATACTGTATCGGCCTTAGACAAGAATAGCAAATGTTGCTAAAACAACACAACTCGATCGAATGTTACCCTGTGCACAAGACCGGGTTTGTCACTACAGCCGTTTGTGCCCCGTACCGTGAAGTATCGAGAGTTGCCCATCCTACTATGCTTGGTTAGGCAACTCAATAATTTTTTATGCTCAAGCCTGGTGATCGCCAATACTGTAAAGTTAAAAGTTAACATTTTCTACCTCTTGTTATAAGCTTTTATTAATAATTGAGGATTAAGGATTAACAACCGCGTTGGCTAGGTCGGGTTAAGCTCGGTGATATTGATCGAATTTTAGATCAGATCACCCAGCTTGAGTCAGATGTTATTGCCTAGTGAGCCACCACTTCTCGGCGGCAGTTGCGGTCGTCAAGATGTAGGGTAGTTCAGGATTAGGTAGATAGATCAGGTAGGTAAATCAGGATAGGCGACCATTTGATTAAGTTAACTGAGATTAAATTAGCCTCTCTGCTTGGCAACGAAAACGGAAGAGGTAGGAAATGTCGCTTTTGGAATTGTTTCGGATGAAGTGACAAACCCGAATCGACATTACGATATTGTAACCATCAAATGGTAGAAATCACATATAAGTAAACATCCTCAGAGAGAAATGAGCATAGTTGTATTTGAAAATTATCAAACGTAAAATGTTGTTTACTCGAATGCCGCAACTGCAAAGTCCGTGGGTCTCTGACGTGAAGTGGTCACTGTCGCTAGCCTGTCGATGAATGTGGACATTAACATTAACATGCTGATGAAGCATTAAGAAGACTGCCGAGTCGTACCTCTTTTCACGAAACATTCAAACCAAGAAGTTGAAATAATGTGAATGTTAATCACAATTCGACACAGTGCAATCGCACACAATGAAAGCCAGTGAGACATTTAGGACAAATGACAGACCTGCCTAACTTTTCATGCTAAACCCAGTTGTGTAGTTTCTCAGGGCACGACAACAAAAACAAGTGGGGAATGTATTTCAAATTTCCATCCCAAATCTGGAGGAAATCTTGGAAGAATAGAAACCATAAGGAAGAGTATGCTTTACTTGAGCAATTACTCAAAATAGAAGGTATATCTCAATCTAGGGATAAGGAACCAAAAGAAATATTCTTGAACCTTGGAAAATGAGCTTTGAAATCGTTGACATCCCCGTTTTAAAAGAATGATTGCGCGGTTTAAAAATTTTAATTGTACGAAAAAAAGAGTAAATATGAGGGGTAAAAACGGGCATGCCTCCAGACTTAAAAAAAATCGTCTTTTCACGAACCTACTTTAAAGTTTAAAACCTCTCGGTTATATCATAAACCTAGGTTTGGATAAGGCTACTCTTTAAATTTCAAGGGTTTCCCTTTCATTCTCTCGCGTTCTACCTTTGGTCTTCAAGTCGAGCGGAGGAGGTATCAAAACATCTAACTTTATCTATCTTACTACTTTACCTTGTCTAACCTTATCGTCACCAAGTCTCAGGTCGCTTACTAAGGTGACGTCTTATGATCCTCTCGCTCGACCTGGCTACGAAAGGTGGGACTTATTAGAGGAATTCCTCCTTTACCTAATTTGGAGGAATGTGAATTCCACCTTTAAGTTAGAGAGTGGGTTATGTAGAACCAAACATTCGGCCTGTGTAAGATGTAGCCCATCATTTGTCGTGAGAAAAGAATCGTGTTGAGAAAGAGGCAGTGTCCTGTCTTACGGAGATGATATGAGGTCTCCATGGCGACAATGCGCTCGGAATGCTGCGCATCTGCATCCTCGGAAGTGCACCCGATGCATTAAATGCGGATGCATGTGCGCATGCCTGCATGTTAGGTTCATGGCTTTGAAGACACCGCTGTTAACCGAATACCCCGCACCACTCGCAGCTCCCTGGAAACGATCTACCAGTCATGAAAATGGCCTGTTAGTCATGGAAATGATAGGTTAGTCAAAAAGGGTTCCTTAATGAGGACTACGCCACACGACGTATATTTCCGTGTCATGGGTTTCTGGAGTAATAGGAGCGTTATTATTTTTCCGCTAAGGGTAGGGCTTGGTGGTACTCACCCTGTGGTAGGACTGCAGCGCGCTGGGTGTTGTTCGAGAGAGCCGGGGTCGATCGCGCAGTCGTCTTCACCTGGTTGGCTCGATAGTGATAATGATAAAATCGGTTTCGATGGGAAGACGTGTTGCTGCAGGAGCATGACTACCATGAGCAGTCTGCTCTTGCCTGGAACACCCAACGAGAAGTGACTTTAATTCACCTTTCAACATCGATTTTTGGTTCAAATTTTCGTCGAAGTTGAAGAATTGGCGAGGTTAGCACGGGGAAATTCTACCTTTAAATTGTTCAGCGCACCGGGAAGTGGTGCCAAAACATATCTAATGGTACCGAGGCCAAGGCGACGGCTCTGCGGCAAGCAGCCAAACGCTGGTGGGGCCAAACCTTTCTGTTCCGTATTTTGGTCCGTGTATATTCTTCGAAGCGGCAAATGGCATTTCGTCGCCGGCGAATGCATACCGAGATTGTCGACCGCAGATATATGGCTGTCAAGCTAGACTTGTTTTGTTAGCTTTTAAGAAACGCGCCACCGTCGGAGGAGATCTGACTGCTTGAAACCTCACGGGAAAAGAGGTTTTGTTATGCTAACAAAATCATTTCTTAAAATCGGGATAACAAAAACATTTTGTTACAACAACAAAGTGTTTAGTTCCGTCAACAAAACGTTTGGTTACAGCAACAAAAATTTTATCTGTTGTCCCTAATTTTGTTGCCGTAATAAAACCATTTTTTCTGCGCGGTGCATTCCTTGGCGTCAGTGAAATAACCGTGTGGCTTAATTTATTACACTGTTCGGTAACTGATGAGCTAAGTGCCTGGATCGGCATGTGTTGCAAACTAGGAAATTAAATATAACGAGCCAAACACTAACCGATCTGAGGATCAACTTAGAACTGAACTTTATTTTATACGTCTCTCAGCCAAGCGATAACAGCAAGAGGCAAAAGAGGGAAAACCAAGTAGGGATAACACAATATGGGAAATGAGAAACACGACTGTGCGGTATGAAAAATGACAGCTGAGAACACAGTTGTTATTAGAGCACTTTCTAAACTCATACGAATAGATTCTTTGGAATCCTTTGTTGTATTCACAAGGCCAAAGTACCTCTCTTTAATGTCTACAATTCTGTTTAGTCCAATACCAACTCGACTTTAGAAGTTTAGTTAGTGACGTAAATCGCTTAAAGTGAGATTCAGCGCTTGAAATATGAACAATGGAAGCGGGTGTTTAGTTTAGAAGAGGTTTCTCCTTTAGGTTCCTCTCACTTTTTTGCAATGTCAAATACAGCTGTTATGAAATCCTCGTATAAACTTGAAATAATAGTCGAAAAAGTTATATTAGTGATTCAAAGTAATTCATGAGACTGATTTTCAAATTTTTGCTGGACACTTTTCTCCCAAGGAGATCTGCTGATCCTCTTGTAATCTGCAGAAGTCGTCTGCGATAAAAACCGTGATTAATGCAGCTGAATTCGAGTGCAAAATGAATAAATTCGCGACGGTCCGTTACTCCGCTTGCGAATTTTTCAGACAAGTTGTTGCGGCCACACTGGAATAGAGCGGCCGGCGCCTCAAATATTTGCATTTTTTGCGTGTGAATTGGCCGCTGCAATTCGCAATTTTGTCCCCAGTTGCACATCTGCGCCGGGCCCCGCCACTCTACGCACGCCACCCACGCCGGGGGGTGGGAGCTGCCACTGACATTCACAATATAACTTGAGAGCTGAATTCGCTTTACAAGATGAAAAAGCGGTCGCAGGCTCACATCGTCCTCCACCGTGCAATGCTATCCGCGAAAACCTGAAAAGTACTCTCTTACAAAGTATATCTCTTTTAGGACCCAAACCGAAAAAAAATCAGCTGTCACCTTGAATTTGAAATGAAACTTCGGGGGGCATTCGATAGCGCCAAAAACCACAAGCGCCAACGCCGCAAGCGCCAGTCCCAAACCGCCAAACGAGAAAAGTCGCAAACGCCAAAGTTCGTATAGGTTAGGTAGGGTAAGTTAGGTTAGGACAAGTGATGTTAAGTTAGGTTAAGTTAAGTTAGGTTAGGCAAGGTTAGTATTGTGGTTAAGACCTTTGGCGTGTGCGACTTTTCTCGTTTGGCGGTTACGGATTGGCGCTTGCGGCGTTTGCGCTTGTAGTTTTTGGCGCTTATGACAGCTACCCGAAACTTCTCTTTTTTTTTGCTGTGGACTTTGAGCGCAGATAACGTCGTTCTTGCATTAATATAGTGATTTTTATGACAGTTGCGATGACAGCATTGAAACAGCTTTTAGGCACAAGCAGCGTCTATTGGGCTGGACATTTGTGATTCACGTTCCGTTCCATATGCATTTCGCTTTGCCCTTTGATGTATGATTCACCGTGAAAATGCATCAGTGCAGTGCTGCCACCTGTGGACAGGTAAAATTTGACGATCATTCGTCGCACGTTCGATGCACTCACACAGCATTTGAAAGCTACGTTGCAACGCGGGATTCTCATGATTTGCATACACTTTTTTCACGTGTTGCATTCCCCTCTTTTTTCCTCTCTAAAATTCGCCCAGACATGGGAAATTGAAAGGCTTGTCATATATTTTGTAAGGAAGTTTGATCGGAGGAGATTACGCCGGAAGGGAAAATTATAAAGGCTAGAAGAAACGCTTTTTATTTTATCTCTGTTGGGAATGTTGGCCTCATCGGGGTCTCTGCGAAAAAAAGGGGAGAAGAAACATTAAGATTATCCTGATCATTAACCCACTACCGCCCAGCGATGGTATTAGGAAACAAAAAATCTAATTTTAGAGTATTTTTTCACTTCCGTTTTGTCACAATTAAAAAAATATCACCCCTCTGGTAACTTGAAATTTAATTATTTAGGCATTTTTCAAAGCTTAAAATTGCGTATTTGTATGGAAAAAAATCCTTTCATTTTCTCTTAAGCTAAATTTCACTCCAAATACTTTGGGATGTTATGGGTTAAAGGATTGTGATCAATAGTACATCGCACGACTCCCGATTTTGACAGCGGACTTCGTGACTACAAAAAGGTATGTCAGGAAGGAAATATCTTACCACCTATCCATGTTCGAGCTGACGCCCTTCCTACCCACAAAGAATGAAACCCGCGTAAACAAACGGGTAACATAAAATCAAAAGCAAAAGTTACCCCGGACAACACCATACTTGACATCTTCATTAAGTGCGGAGCGAGAAACCTTGTAACTCGCTTAGAGCATCGGGAATAGTACGGCACTACTCTTGTGCTCATATGTCTGCTTCTTTGGTTTCCAGTGCCAATCGTCGACGAAGGTTTTGGAAACCGTGATCGCTCAACCCACCAGTTTAAATAACATTAAATAATAGAAGATTCATCTACCCTTTGTCCCTTAACGCACTACCGCCCAGCGATGCCGTTCGGAAACAGAAAAAAATATTTTAGAGGATCTTTTAGTTTCAGTATTGTCGCAATTTAGAAAATATCACCCCTCTAAAAGCTTGATTTTTAATAATTTAGGCATTTTCAAGGCTTAACATTTTGTATTTTAATGGCAAAAATCCTTCCAATTTCTCTTGAGCTAAATTTCACTCCAAATACTTCGGGCTGTTATGCGTTATAATCATTACATTACATAATGAGCATCAACAACGTTAAATCGCAACTTTTAGGTGAGACACTACGTACTGACCTTGTTAATGACGCGGAGAGAAACCCAAAAAGGTTGGCGAAAGGAAAATATTGTGCAATACATATTAGTGTGAATCAGATGTTGGCTAACTCAATATCACCCACGATGAATTCGTAGATGGACTTTCCACCTATCATGTTCCTCTCTTTTCCACTCCTTTTTTAATTTACCTTAAATATTTTTTTTTGCTAACTTTATCAATACCTTAAAAGCGGATTGAATTTGTACAATCTTTCAGAGGAGAATGCGAAATAGCTAATTTTGAATTCCAGCAAATTATGCAAAATCTGTTTCCACGGGTGCGAAGTAAAATCCTAGTTTGATATTAATCAAGGTGCGAGAAAAAGTATTGAATTTCCGGGGTAACTCACAATCAGATGAAATCCCGGTTTGTTTGGTTTTACGGATGCGCGAGTCAGAAGAACGATTTGGCTTTTGAGAGTTGCTATGTTGCAGCTTGTTGCGAATGTCTGCCCAGCACAACCGCTCAATGTTTTCAGTGCTAACAAATCGGCTCAAGTGCCCAGACTGTGTAGTGGCCGGCAATCGGGCTGAAATTACTCTTGCATCGCGCCTCACCACGTTTATGTAGTACCAATACATTCAGCGGTGTAAAATCGACATAAAACATATAGCCTTAGTTGCCTGGGAAATGCTCAATTCAGCACACAGGCGATCGACAACTGTCTGATCCAAAGTATTCACACGACAGGAACTCAAACGGATGTCTTTTAGGTGAGCATGGTTATCATATCATCTAGACGGATATTCAAATTCATTCCAATGACATCGACGAGTGCATGAATAGCAGAGATATTGACATGGATGATCTAGATATCGACGTGAAAACTATTGATGCCTATATAGATGACATGGATGAACACCATTTGTGGATGTGAAGAAATAGTGGTCATTGGACGTTGAGTTTTATTTAATACATATGGTTACTTACATTAGTATTGGTACTGACATAACGTATCTATATGTAGGAAGACTTGGACATGAGATTTTCCTAAGCTTGTCGCAAAAGATTGAATGGCCTAACATCATGAACGATATCATAGAAACTTGTGGGTTCTATAACCGAATTAAGGATTTGCCAAAAAGAAGAAATTTTAGGAGCGAAATCATTATTTGATTCGAGGCACCTCACGGAAAAGGGTGAAGTATTCTATCTCTTCGTCGCCAGCTCAATCACGAGGAGAGGCCATATCGGGTTGCGTGGCGATATCACCATACACCGTAAGCGAACTGAATTTCACACTTGAGAGAGTTTGCTAATTCTTTTACTGCCTCAAGGGAATTCCTTTAACCTACAGGTTTAATCTACGTCTCTGTAAAGCCGCATTTCCGGGAGAGTAACCTACAGGCCCAAAAAAGGCGTTTCATGGATCATTTTCCGCGAATGCCGTTGGTAAATCGAGGACGGCGTGATCGGTGGCTATTTCCATGATGGGTCCGCAGCGGCAACGTGGAGGTCTGCAATGGCCCGCATCGAATTTTTCGTCCGTTCCACGGTTGTCTGTCATCTTCAGACAGCCACCTACATAAATCATTCTCTCATTTCCTTCTCTGCACAGTTATTTTGGTGAGTGCTCTCTTATACATCAGAAAGGTCATAGAAAGTGTGACCCGAAAGATCTTGATAGTTCAAGGAATATCAAAAGTCGCGTCACATGCGTATCTAGAGACTTTTTGGTTTTGGAAATTTATGTTGGTAGCATTAAATTGAGGTGACGGTCTGTGAGACCCGATACGTATTTAGATGCATTACTTACAACTATAAAATATCGAACAACTAAAGAAACCAGATTCGAATGACTTTAGACTTTGTAAAATTCTTCCTCGACAACTAAAGCTATGATGTCGATATTAGAAAAATACCCGACACGACTTTAGAGTTTGACTGTATACGGTTGTTTACATTCGATATCGTGCCCATTAAGTCTTACATGTTGCAATTTTTAGCTCATACGAGAGTACTACATACTGAGAATCAGAACATAAAACCGCAGATGCTAGGTTAAGATACGGTCAGTGGCATAGGGCGAGTCACAGCCGAGCGTAGAGTTTGCGAATCGAAGCGCAACATAACTATTTTCATTGGAGGGTATAAGGCTAAAATACGATAGGTGTGGCGAAATAAGGTTAAATTGGATGCCCTGTACGTGCGGCCGATTGGGACGAATACAGTCGTCCAAATCGGCTTACAAGTTCGCAAAAATAGTATAGAAAACTAGCGCTAGAAAAAGCAGCCTCTGAAATCTACAGTGTGCTCTACCAAGTAGGAATCAAGAAGGACTGAGAGGGTTGAGTTACGATGTCAATCGGATTGGGCACCAGTCAATTTTCAGTTCCACTTTTACCTAAATAAAAGCTTTATATTTCAAAGACAGGATTTTCTACCTCTTGAGTTTCTTCCTCACTCATATTATGCAACAAACTTAGCAAAGAGGGAGCGAGCACGAAAATAACTTTCAAGGTTGAGCTTGGTTCATCCAAAGGTAGTAAAATATTGAGCCAAGATAGGATACAAGACATGGAAAATGAAATCTTTAAAGCAGGTACTGATTCTTGCTGAGGCAAAGACATGCGTCGAAACAGGTTCACAAGAAGGATTTATACATTCTCCTCGCGAGCAAGAATTGTGTCAGTCAAGAAACAATGCTGTCAAGTCCGCTCTCTCATGAATTTTATTCCACGTCCAGGGACTTGAATGCTTTTCAGGCGATTCGCAAGACCCAGTCTGAAAGAACGCTTAGCAAATTTCGCATGCTAAAAAGCTGACAAAAATGACCAAAAACAAAAAAGGAGGGTCCTCTGTACTAAAAAAATTAGCCCTCGTTTCAAAAGGGCTCAAACACAAAAAATGCCGACACCACAGACAGCCTGCAACCGATGACCTTGACACACAGAGAGCAGTCGGAATTCCACCGAGAGTGGGGAAACTGGCCGGTCAATACACTCCCGCAGACTATGCGGTTATTTGCATACATTTTGTGTTAGACACGAGGTAACCCAGTATAGTTGGGAGACGGAAGAGCCGCTGCTGTAAAGTTGCCTCAACTGGATGCAGTAGAAAATTAACTGACTGGAAACTGAAGTGACCTCCACTGCCTAGTCAACTAAAGAACTATGTCCTCCACTTTATATTTTCAGGGTACGTTTTTTATGCATTGAGTATCTTACTCTCATCAAGTAGAGCGGTGTGATAGCGTAATGTAGGGCACAGGGCACTTCCTCGCCACGAATTGATCTTAACCTTACGGTCGTCGATATTCTGATACACTGATCGTCGGCAGTAACTGCCCCCGGTAGGTAATGGTTTGTCCAAACTTAATATACCATAACCTTACCGTATCTACGTTGCTGTAGGTCTTTCATCCTTCTTATGATGAAGTAGAGGGTTAAGGTAGAACAGGGGTTAAAAAAATGCCACCTTCGTCCATGGTTTGTAGACTCGAAAGCAAAGAGATTACCTAAGAGGCCATTTACATACACGATTCAGGCCACTTTTGGACCCCCCCCCTTCCCATGTAACAGACCGTAACAAATCGGTAGACCAACCCCTCTCCCCCAAGTTTATTATGTATAACGCTATTATTTTCTCGAAAGGCAATCTTTACGTTCATCCTTTTTTCTATCATGTCTTTCAGTACATTAACATTTCTTTCGTTTTGTAACAACGGTTCAAATCCCCTCTCCCCTACGTAACAAACCCACCAACCCCCTCCCTCTAACCGTGTTACGTAATATGGGAATGGTTCCTAGGCAGTCCCGTCGAAAGAGTCCTGACTGGTGTAGATCGCTTTGCCTAGCCATTTCGTTTCCGACTCGTAAGGTGCAATGCAGAATCGAGGTCACCTTGTCCTTCTCGTTTGGGGTATGGATGAATCTCCCTTGATAGACTGCTTCTTTTGGAGTATGGACGAGTCTCCTTTGACAGACTGTGCTGCCGCGGGGTCGTTTGAAATCGTCGTTAGTTGCCCAGTCTTTAAAGCCATACTGCTCCCATACCGGCTTACCTCGTTCCAAGTCTCTGAGAGACTCAAGAGACCGCTAGCAATACCGATGT
>Ga0058701_10004533_pt1 | contig 11305 bp, 6 predicted proteins | sample AgamicOrMae_FD_97039 | JGI IMG/M metagenome (GOLD analysis project Ga0058701, IMG submission 97039) | Agave microbial communities from Guanajuato, Mexico - Or.Ma.e | ecosystem: Host-associated > Plants > Phyllosphere > Phylloplane/Leaf | place: Guanajuato, Mexico | collected 2012-06-04 | reverse complement strand
AAGAAAGAGGAAAGACAAAATCATTCTAAATTTAATAAACCTTGTCCCATCAAAGGTATATCCATTAAAAAGAAAGGGTCCCAACAAAAAATTGCCCTAACGAAAACCGTATTATTCCAAGTCGTCCTAACAAACCCTTGCCTAAAAAAAAGAAAAACAAATAAAAAAACGAACGTGTTTTAGGGCAAAAGAGAGAAAGACAAATAATGCATCTCAAAAAAAAAAACTGTCATGTTCTACCTGGGAGGTGTACCGTACAAAACATTCCCCAAGAATCTCATCCCCCGGCAAACACTGTCGCAACAAAACCTATCCCAACAAAGCCTTGCTGTATATCGAGACGCTTGCTCTCCAGGAGTGCCTCGCACTTGTTTTATTCTGAACGGGGAACCCCTTTTCCCTCTTAAAACATTGGCCTTGTGGCAAACGTAGAGCAAGGACCCATTACCGTTAATAGTAAATTAGCAAACTCTTTTTGCAGTATTCCTCCGGGCTGATATCCTTGAGGTTATACATTTATAAGAAGCGAAAACACATTGAGACGTTTTAATAGGATTCCTCCATTACGCTATCATATGGCAGCCGCACGGGCTATCGCTGTCGGGGAGGAGGTAAAAAGAATGGCCTCTTCATTAAACATTCTTCGATGTTTTTTTTCGCCACCCGGTTATATTAGCGGTCGGACGCCGCGCTGCTGTAATTTACGCTCTGTTCATTAATCCTTTCCGGGAGGTTCATTCAATTCCCGCGACAATTTGAAATTTAAGTCACTACCGTAAAACGAGTTGGCCATTCGTTATAAAATCGAAACGCAATGTCTCTGATAGGGTAGGACGAATAAACTTCTTGAATGTTCTTCCTTTACGGCGATGAGTGGGAGAAAGAGCTTGAATGGATTGGACACGAAACAAAGATATTGTAAAAATTAGATATTTTCGTGACGGTCACGAGTTACGGTTGTTCTCCCGCTGTCGGTTAGCCGTTGGCACTTCGTTCGTTCCCGGATGAGGTCGGGCCCCTTCGGCCAAACTGAAGGTGGAGTGGGGGAGCGTGACAAGCAAGGGTGGGAGACAGTCGAGAAGGACCTGCTGAGAGGTTCGGATCAACGAAGGAAAGCTAGTTATTCTGCGAAACTTAAATTGCACCAAGCCAGAGATAGCGTCGCTTGGGTTAGTTCGGTCCCTGTGAGTAATCCACAGCTTTCCTTCGCCGTGAATCTTTCCCCAATGAGGTCAGGGCGCGATGACTCGGGTGACCTTTGCCGGTTCTCTGATTTTGGCTCAAACTTCCGGAAAATGTCGGGCAAGTGAACGGTTGACCTCTGTTGGTTAACTTTGTGAACTAGCTGCTCTTTTAAAACTAAACCGCGTTAGAACTTTTTTTCGAAGGACTAGATGTTTAGAACCTCATAAAAAAGTTTTATTCGATCACGCCGTAGTCCTAAAAATTATTACGGGCTGGAAAGTTGAAAGTAAAAGCGGGGAAAACCTCACTACGGGGAACGTTGTGTTCAACCGCGAAGTTTATGTAAGATCAGTGTGAGTTAAGTGGTGTGCCGTTTGCCTCGCTTCACTAGCGCTTCGCTCGACGGACAGTTTAGCCGCTTTTGTGGAAGTTGGCTGCCGCCAAGGAGGATCCTGTACAGGCATGACGCTTCTTGACTGTAGGTTAAGTGTATCTTCGCTTGGCCCGACCACGAAAGGTGAACAAAAAAAGTGGAAATTCCAACTCTGACAGTGTAAATTGGCAAAACGACTATTTATAGACATGTAGCTCTGTAAAAAGCTCGATGGTTTCTTGATTTGTTTAGGAGATGGAAAGCAAGTAGCATTGCTCTCCCCAAAACAACAGTGCGTGTTTTCGCACAAGGAATTTGCCCTAGAGGTTTGGTGGGTTAATATTTATGTAAGTTATTTGAGTCGGATCCATCGGATATTTTGCTGCAAACCACTTTTGCGTCACGTTGGAGGAAACTGGATTTTATCACGGCTGTGATGACAAGACTGTTGTGAATTCCATTGGTTGAATATTCTACCTTACATGCACCACCTTTCGCCACCAGATACGAACTGCATAATTATGTGGCTAGATGGCATAACTGACTGTCAACATAAGCAAATACGAAATCGTGAAACATATTTCGTTTAGTACTGTATATCTTTTGAAAGGTATGAACTTTCAATCAGATGAAGGGCTTGTTGGAGTTGTGGAAGAACCGGTATGACGAGCGTGTAAGCAAGGAATGATCTGGTCAGGATGATGAGCTTGTTGGAGGAAGGAATGATCTGGTCAGGATGATGAGCTGGCCGGAGCAAGGAATGATCTGGTCAAGATATTAAGCTTGCTGGTGCAATGAAAGAAATAACATGATGAGCTTGTCGAAAGATCTTTAGGTACTTCGCTCGTGATTCTGACTATTCAAAAAAGTGATGTAAGAGCCGCTTTGGTGTCTCCCTGGCAACGTTGCATTTAGTCGTTCGCTATGAGCTCCTCCTGAAATTCCATTGCATCATTCCCTGCTATATGTTACGTACAATATTCAAAGACAGTCAACACACGAATACAAACATTATATCTCCGAATCATTCCGCTTAAAGCAACGATCTCACTTTTGTGTCCAACGGAATTTCAGGAGGATCTGATATCGAATGCCAACATTTGTTGCCAGGTAAGAGACTGAAGCAGCGCTCGTATCAGTCTTCGAAATCATCTCGGCAAGCGTCGCTGCTTTTCACATTGTTTAAGTTGTTCGTGGTTCTATATGTTATCGATAATTCCGCATATCATATCTGTATCATCTTGTACGCTATATCCTCTTCTGTGTGCGGTGCCTTGTTCAATGACGCCATTCTAGCCTGCGTCTCGGGGTCGCTAGCATGTCTGCTAGCGGAATCCGGTATAACCGTTGCCAATCGTGTGGATTTGAGCGGCGAGCCTTGGAAATCCAACAGCCGTAGCGCCTCTCTGAGTTTCCAGTTTATCCTCGTCTCACTTCCGCCCTACTCATGCTCTTTCGCTACCCAAAGCATCCGTTTCTAGGTAGCGTGTTCCATACCTGTTGACGTGAATTCTGGCCTGAAAAAGTTCCCTCCTGACCAGCTTTAGTCGGGGCTTCTCTTTCTTTTCTCTTTTTGTCTCTCTCTCTCTCTCCGGCACAAAGATGACTCTTCAAACGGTCAAGCACTGCCCTTAAAGCGATTCTGTTGAAATCGGCAGCGTTTAGCTCGGTCATTAAGCAGAAAGCCGAAGTGGAGGCAAGATTAAGGACTCTTTGTGGTTTTTACTTTGGTACCCACCATCAGTTCGATTCTTCCTTACTTCTCCTCTCGCCTTCTTGTAGAAGGCAATACGTAGAATTGTAGTCTAGCTACTGCTCTGCCCGTTTTTACGCAGTAAAAGCAAAGAAAGTGGAATGGACTTTGGCGTATAGCGTTAGATCTAGCGACAGCATATCAATGGAAAGATCTCGTCTTAAGCTCTCCCTTATAATACGAATGTCTTTGATTCTTCCTTTTTTAAAAAAATAGCCTCACCAGAACATATTTTATTTAAAGCTAGATAAAATAACCTGAAATGGAAACACTTTTCTGGCATTTAAATTTCCATTCATAACGAAAAGAAATACTCTTATAACGAAGTACTCTCGTTTCACGAGAAAAGATACTCCTGATTCGAGGGTATTCCTTTTCGAAATAAGAGAAAATTTCTGTCTGTGAGGAAGTATTCTTGATGCAAATATTTTCAATCAACATTTTGCGTCATCATTTTTGGAAGCATTTCTCTTAATTTAAAACTATTATTTTGATAATTACTTCGCTTGAATGTACGTTGATTTTTTTCTCAAGAAACGTTGAGGGAGAGAGATTTTGGCAAATCATGCTCTACACACCGCTCTGCAAAGGCATAGTGAGGATCAAGAGTTTCAGAATTCGACCTGTAATGTTTAGAGTGATGAACATTCACCACCACTTAAGTATCTGACGAAAACTCCAAATTCGATGGGACTCCTTACAGTTGACGGATTCGTAACAATAAGAGAATTTTATCTCTTTTTGGCTAAGCCTGCTCCGCTATTTGCATTCACCCCACAAGACAAAAAAATCCTACAGAAAGTTTTGTTTTTTACCCCATTAGTACCAGAAGTTTCATTTGCTTTTTTTCATTTTCCGGCCGGAAATTAGAACGTTTTCAGGAGGAGGAAATAAGTTAGAAGGTCATTAGAATGAGGTGTCGTTGCGCGATGTCAGAACCTTATTAGACTGTTGGAAGTGTTAAGGGCCCTGAGGAACTTTCCAAACCGGTAATAGATCACTTGATTAATCGTTTTTTCCATTCGGATGATAAATCTAAATGCATTATGTTGGAGCACGTGACAATAGGCTTTGCCTGAGAACTAATTATGAAGGGAAAGACGAGAAAAGAGCAGTAAATCTTTATGAAAATATGCGTTCCTCTCTATGCGGCTCAAAGTAATTGTCGTTATATCATAACAACGCGACTTTTTTCAGTGATATTCACTATACCTTTGTTGATTTGTTTAATATAATAATTTGCCTCTCGCTTTACCTTCTGCATTTTTTAATTTTTTTTTACTATAAATACTGGTTTGTTTAGGCTAAGTTACGTGGTACCTTGTTGTTTGCCCCTGTTGGATTGGTGACCGGAGGTTTCAAGCAAGAGAGAGAGTGCAACCTTTATTCATAATTTACCGCAGCCTCCAAGAATTCTAGTTTTGAGGATTTGTCTCGATCTTTAACGGATTGAGGTAAATATTTAAGGCAATTCTCTTTATCGAATGTAATTTAAGGACAATGCCTTTGCACTACTGTTGAAATCCTCCTCATTAGCATGTCCCAGCGCAGAGTTTCCTGCTCGGATGTGCTTTAAAAATCTTGGACGGGGAGTTGTCATATCGCAATAATGTGTTCTTCCGAAAATTTAAATGCACCTTTTCGTATATAATGACAGTTTAACCATCTCTTAAATCTCCCCTTTCCTTTTTTTCTAACTTTTCCTATCCATTTTCCCCTATTTTTTTAAAAGTAATTCCATAAGCTTTCCGAGGCAAGAAATGTGTTTTTCTAATACTCCTTTGTAGTCATCTCAATTTTAATTCCCAAAATGAGTCCTTATATTTTCTGAAGGTTAGTTCAAAACCCTTTTCTTACGAATAAAAGCTCATTTGCTGATTCCTATCTCGATATAAAAGAGTCTTTTGAGTTAAATGAAAAATTTAAATTGCGTTTTAAACCCCGTAGTCTTTCAGAAGGAAAATAATGATTTTAATAAAGAAGTGGGTTCTAATGAACTTTGTTCGCGAGGAAAGTCAATTCTCGAAGCCATAAAGTGTGTGAAAAGTTATTAAGCTAGTTTGCTCTGACCACGAAACGACTAATATCTGATTTGATTTAACGGAGTATAACGAGCAGAGGTAAGTAATCACTGCTTTCATCATCACCCTAAAAAAGAAAATATACTTCGTATTGTGAATCGCAATGTGGCTTCCATTTTGACGCCGTAATGATACTTCCCCCTCTCCTCACTCCCTTCCCATTCCCCCTCTCCGAGTGTTTAATCGCACTGTACATTTCACCTCCCCTCCGTCATTTTGAAGCTAAATAATGAGATATGCCTTGCAGTTTCGGTGCCTGTCATCATTATAGACGACTTAAACTTTTCATGGTATTTCTCATTGTTACGTACAATTTTTGGGAATATCTTTCTCGGGAAAGACGTTTTACAGCAGCTCGTAATATATTTTTTGAGGATTAATCCATCCCGAGGGCTACTTTTGAAGTACCTTTCGGAAAAAAAAGAGAGACCTTGTGGGTAAAAATTGCAGATAACGGCTTTTGTTAACTGTACTTCTTATTGTTTTTGATTCAGCGATGCTTTTGTTCAGACTGGTTTTGTAGTGACTGGGAGTGAAAACTTTTCAACATCAAGACTACTCAGTGCTTCTCAAACTAAGTTTGAAAACTAATTTCTGCAGACGTCAGTTGAACTGAAGTTGAATTTTTAATTATTTTCTACAGCTTTCAAAGTACCTTTTTTTTTGAATGGTGGTTAATCGTGAAGAGGGTAAAAAAAAAACCTTATTAACATGCCACTAAAGAAATGTCCTGGAAAAATAATTCCGCCAAATCATGATCATGAAAGTACTGGCTTGATTGGAGAACCAAAAATACATCTCAGCAGAAGCCTTCTTCTCCAAAGCGATAACCATAGCAAGAATCCCAAAAAAGTGATTAAATTAAATTTCACTTCAAGTCAAACTTTTTTTAGTCCTTTTAACGCTATTCTAAAGTAAATACGGTACTTTGGTATGGCATTGGATAATCCCGTTAAAATCACGCCTAACAATAAGTTATATAGGTTTCAACTTTTTTATTACTTGTGTACTTCTCTGTAAATAATTGACATTATGAGGGTTTGTGACATAAAAGCACGTAATTTATTTCAGGGTATTTTCTGATTCGCTTTCCTGTAGCTTGCCGCGGTTGTCCCCAAACCTGATACCGCTTATTATACGCAATATTTAAGACCGATATCAGGCTTGGGAACGATTGTTTACATTCATGCTTTTTGTCCCAGTAGGTTGTCCTCAAGCCCATTAAAATAGCTTCTATCGACAAACATACGCTTTTTTTTCTTTTTTTTAAGCAAAAATGTAACTTCATCTTCGCCTCAATAACGAATTTAGTCTATGCCCAATATTTTACTTCGAACTTTTGAGTATTTGATGATTTTTGAAAATTAAAATTTTTAGACCTTCCCTGAGCATAAATCGATTAATTTACAATACTTGTCATGTTCTTTGTATTTCTAACCCTCTCATCTTGGTCACTTTGTCAAAGACAAAATGATTTCTTTTAAGGTTTTGGTTTTTGAGTCCAGAAAACTTGATGACTTTTCAACACTGAATACTACCGTAATTATCAAGTTTTTTTTAGTTTTTTTATTTTCTTCTTCTTTTCTTTTTTTTAGAAAAAATGCTCTTAACAACAAACAGGTGCGATTATCAATTCCATCCGCAATGAAACATGATAACATTTTGCGATCTCTAAATTTATTTCAAGTAAAATTGTAATGGTTTGTAAAAAAGAATCGTATCTACAGAAGCACATGAAATACAAATGAATGAAAATTATGCTGTTCACCTCGTAACTATGCTTAAGTGTTTTTTTTTCCACTGTGCAGAAAGGGTTTAATAGATGAGGTAGTAAACGCATTCATCGAAATTTAGTGTGCTGTAATCTTTCTATTAATTTAATGGAGATACTGGCATCAAAATGAGACTGCGCACAAAGCACAGTTTATTCGCAGGTTGCGATGTCACGGCCGCTTTTCTACGCTCAGGTGTGTAAAACAAAGTAGCATCCCAGGCATTATGCTCCCCTAGATTAAAAATTAACTGAATTAAGTATGGAACGTAGCAGGGAACGGGTTATACGCATCTGCCGAGTTATGTCCTCTACGCGGCCATGCAAGAAAATCAAGTTTGCTGTAATACGTACAGTAAATATTTTAGTAAGACCCAAAGGACTGGTTTTCACTGTATTGTTGCAGCGTTTAGGTTAAAACTCTTTACGAAATTTTTAACATCACATCAGTTTAATCCTCAAACAAAAGTTTTACTATGACCTTTGTCTTAATAACTTCAAAAACAGAGAACTTTAGGCCGATATCTCGCTTTGCATCATCATTTGCGGCCTGCAATAATTCATACTATGCTTCATTTTGTTACCATCGATAAAGTAGAAGATTTTTGTCCTTTTTTTAAAAAATATTTTTCGGATAAACTTTTAAGTATAATTTTGAATGTGACTATAGTGTGAGTAATATCCGCAGCATGATTTTTTTAAATATTTGGCTTACACAACATGTTAGCATTGTGTGTGATGGATAAATAATTGACTCCTAGTGAGCAACTGTTTTTACCCCATTCCAAAAAAGAAATTGCTCGTTGGTTCGACAATCTAAATGCGTACTAATCAATAAAGCAATAATACCCTATAAGCAATTAGTGACCGCTCTGGCATAGGTTCCAGCTGAACTGCGAAATCAATCATTGGAAGAGTATGTCTCGATTCTGTTCATTTTCGTCCTTATTTACCCGTCATTTGTCGGGTACAAGAAAGAAAAAAATAGATAACCTTATGCCATTTGATTTCTTATATGTCTACTGTATATTTCTTATATGGCTGCTTATATGTCGGATCGGGGGGCTTTGGTTCGAGCAACAGCACTGTATTCATATATACTTAACTATTTTTTTATGTTGTGGTAACCCAATTTCTGGTTGTGATAACCAACCATTTGGTTGTGGTAACCAAATTTTTTTGTTGCAGCAATCAAATATTTATTTGGTTGTGGTTACCAAAAGCTTTGGTTGTCACTACCGAAAAATTTAGTTGCCGGAACCTAAACAGTTTGTTGAAGTGGTATATCAACGAAATACTGAGTTGCTGCAACCAAACTCTTTTCTCTGTAACACCCACTTCAGACGTAAAGAAGAAAGATACAGTTCCTGTTAAGCAGAAATGCGTTAATATGTCAGCCACCCATTGCATGTCGGCTTGTTCGATTTATCGGCATGAGTTCCCTCTATGTTCGCGGATACGATAGCCCACGCTTTTCGCGTCATTTCCATATTTGACACAGATCCCTAGTGAATCGCTGGAAAGTTCCGATTAAACGTAACTGTTCCCGTAATGCACCGCTGCATTAGACCGTCGGCGTTAAATAAAAAAAAAGTGTCAAGTAGGCGGGGATTTCCGTCCATATTGAATACCTTCGCCGAGATGGCCCTCGCTGAATGCGTATTTCAGGGCTGTCTAAAATGACACTTGGAGAAATGGTATTCCGACAGGTGACGATGTGCGAAAAGATCGAAAATATCTTGAAACGGCTAAATGCTTCGGGAGCTGAAAAATGTTTGTGACGTTCGCGTGACGGCGTTTGCCAAAAGATCGTCGTTAGCTTTTCTTTTTGAAGGGGGAAGAAACCTCGCAAATTGACTTTTTTCCCCCGTGGTAGAATTCGTTTTCATGTCGATGGTGATTCGGGATGTTCTTAACAGCTGAAAAATATTTCCTCCCTAAAAATGTATGCTAACCTGTTCGCTCTAAATGCAACTATCGCAAATCAATCTAGCTTGTATTCGTATTCCGTACTCTCCCTGAGGGTAACATTCCCGATAAGATCCCACAGCCCTTCCTCTAGGGGACTTTTTCTTTCCGACAATTTCCTCGTCAATAAACTTGTTTGTCCGAGAATTCAAAAACCGCCTATTCAGAGAACTTCCTCGTCAAAACTTCTTGATTAAGTGCGTTGGAGGACTCAGACCTGACAAAGAACTTCCTTGCAAAAAGCATATTCCCCCATACTTTATTCAACTCTTTCTCCGATTACTTTTGATGATTACTCATCATAGCTTTTTCATATTCAGATGCCAGATTCGTTCATCTTCTCATTTCAAGATTAAATCCTCTTAGTTCCCTGATCGTTTGTGTAGGACATAAGTACATGTCAATAAGCAGGGATTTCTGGAAGATCGGTTACAAATTTCGTTCAAGAAACAAGTATAGGGGTCATCTGAGTGAACAATTCCTCCAAAAAAGCTTAAGATTGTTGAAGTGCAAGGAAAGCTAACATGTTCTCGTCTCGATGGCTCTGAATAATGATAATGGAAGAAATGAATCGCCGATAACTTATTCAGCCAGTGGATTAGCGAACCGTTTTTCTTACGGCACCCGCAATATCACTTGCTGCTTTCGCTGCCGAGTAATATTCGCCGATTCCATTCTTCTGTGCCTCAATAAGTCCTCCAATATGACGGGGACAGGGATCATGCGGTATAGTCCCGCACAAAAGTCGCGGTAGAATGCGTTCCAAAGAATAAAGACGCCTGCATCACAAGGCTGTGGCAGATACAGGCACTTCCTTAAAAAAATAATTGGTTTTTGGGGCTTATCGTCGGATGATATCGTCGTCAGCTGATTTATAATTTTTTAGCACTGCATAAACGAAACACCTCAGTACTGTTTTGGAGAGTGTGGACAGAGAAAGATTTATATTTCCAAGTGCTTGAGGGAATAAATTTGATTGACAGAATGCCGTCTCGACGATTGTTGTGACACTTTCATTGATATTGTTTTTGATATGTTTATCTTCAAAAATAACCTCAAAACAACAAGAACAGGTGTGGGACTACCCAAAACAGGAGTTAGTTTTTATAGTGTTCAACTTTCTTTTTCTTTCCTTTTTAGCGCTTATTGCTGTATAGCAAAATTTCTCCTGTTTTGCTCTCTTAGCGATGTTCTCTTTCTCTCCTGTCAACAGACCTTTGCTATTTTCCCAAGCATCTGTCGTTTGTAAAACACGCATTTTGCTAATCAATTTCGACGCTCGGCCCCAAGGGTGGAGAGAGGTGGCGAAAGAGGCACAACCCCCGTCCCCATGTGACCGAAAACAATCCTAAATGAAAAGGCACATTGACAGCTTTCAAACGCCAATAAAGTGACGGCTTTTAAATATTCGTAATTTTGCGACGCCTGTCAAGCACAGCAAATTTCGGACGGGTAGCTTTCATAAGCGCAAAAAACCACAAGCGCCAATCCGTAACCGCCAAACGAGAAAAGTCGCAAACGCCAAAGGTCTTAAACGCAATACTAACCTTAACTAACCTAACCTAAGTTAGCCTAGCCTAACTTAACCTAACTTGACCTAACCTAACCTATACGAACTTTGGCGTTTGCGACTTTTCTCGTTTGGCGGTTACGGACTGGCGCTTGCGGCGTTAGCGCTTGTGGTTTTTGGCGCTATCGAATGCTCCCCATTTCGGATAACCAAATGAAAACGCTTATATATGGTTTTGCTGCTTTTAATCTATTTTACCGACATTTAATCATTGTGATTCAAGGATCTTTGAGTATGATCTACTTTGACCAAATTAATTAAAATATTTTTTCGCTCAATCGTGGGCCACAAAACTCATGACCCGTGTTTGTATGTATTTCTTTTAGAAGCAAGGGTCATGACTTTTGTGGCCCACTGTACATATTTACTTCTTGCCTTCTTTCTTGCCACCTTCCCCTCGTCGTATAACCATTTTTGATCCGTAAACCACTATCTAAGACCAAAATTGGGTTATACACCCCTGCTTGGTTCTACTGTATTATTTGTATTCTATTCGATACGATTGATTAAAACATGCGTTATTCTTTATCAAAGTATCTCGATTCTTATCAAATCGTAGGCGAGTTCCACAAGCGGACGTTTTTTTTTTTTTTTTTTTTTTTTT
>Ga0058701_10004532_pt1 | contig 11305 bp, 6 predicted proteins | sample AgamicOrMae_FD_97039 | JGI IMG/M metagenome (GOLD analysis project Ga0058701, IMG submission 97039) | Agave microbial communities from Guanajuato, Mexico - Or.Ma.e | ecosystem: Host-associated > Plants > Phyllosphere > Phylloplane/Leaf | place: Guanajuato, Mexico | collected 2012-06-04 | reverse complement strand
CATTTTAATGCGCACTTTGTAATGCAGTTGTGTATAATAACCGCATTTAGACGCGTGTTTAAAATCGCATGTATTATACGCATCATAGGCGTTTTTCATGCATTATAAACCACCCACGTTCAATGCGCTTTTTCCTGAACCGCGGATGCGCAAAAAAACACGCATTTAATGCGCCCGTGTGCTACCTGAGCTGGTCGTGGCTGTTCTCGGCGACTTGTTTGCGATTGTTGGTATGGCAGAGTTCTATCTCTTAACTACGACAAGGTGCTTCAGAATTAAAAATTGAATTGCGGGGCTCCTTCGGGCAATCTGACCAAATGTTTCACATTTACACCCTGCAAGGTTGATGGTTGAAAAACCAGCCAAATCCGCCCCAAAACAAAAAAGTTAGGTTTAAGCCATACGTCCAAATAAGACATCGTGTGTCCTCCCTCTTGAGAAAAGTGAGAAAACAAGATCAACCATTTCTTTTATATCGCCAGTTGTTGGACCGGGCTTACGGAAGCAAATTCCTTTCTTGAAAAAGTGGTTGGACCTTTTCCCGCATATTGGGGAAGGAAGGAGGAAGGGGGAGTAAAAAAAAGTAGGAAAACCGAGCGTAAAAGAAGGAATGGCAGATTTCAACATTAAGTGGGTTTTTTAGAAATGCGTATAGGGATCTCCCTCCTACGCTATTGCTAAAATATCTCTAAAATTATCAATAGGCCCTTTGTTTAGGCATCGCACCAAGAGACATTTAATGTTGGTTTGTATGTTGGGGGTTGTTTGTGTTAATGAATATTGTATGAAGTGTTTTTGAACACCAAATTTTAGACTGTTGCCATGACGGCGTTTCCTCTTTAAGTCAGGGCAAGGTGCTACAAAGTTTAAAATTCAACTGCGGTGCTCCTATCGGTTCTTCGACCAGATGTTCCACAGCTACGCTCCTTCAAAAGATTAAGTATAAAAAACTCAGCAAAATCAGCATATAAATAAAAAAGTTTTATTCTATTTTCATTATTATCATTTTTTACCCTTTCAGCGAATCGTCACGATAAGAGATCGTCTCGAACCCCTTTGGGATCATTAAAATTGAAAACCTTTAAAATCTACAAAAAAAAAACTTCTCAGCAAGCACCTGTCTAAATTTGCCACGATAAAAGATCAACTAATTAAAACTGATTGCGTTCTAAGCTTATTAAGCGTATTGATTGCGTATTACTTGCGCCGCGTAGACCCTATTAAAATGTACCCGGTCCAGGGGTAGTAGCTAGCACCTCGCTCCTGACCGAACTACCTGGAAAGTTTCAAACCAAAATCTGGTTATTCAAGTGATTTTGTTTAAAATTCTAATTCAAGTTAGCGAGCCGTGGTAATGAATAATTATATCCTTTACATAAGCAATGATGCTGATCAATCAGTTGCTACCGTTCACGTATAAGAACCGGAGAAGAAATGCAGAAATTCTGTAAAAGTCATCATATTTTAGCAAGCTAATAAAAAAATTGTTTCCGCTTTCCGGCACGTCCAGCTTAGCAAGCATCCTTTCTAATTCAAAATAATTTAGTTATAGCCTATAATCTGTAAATCACTTTTGGCTTTTATTTTTTATTTTCGTCTACTGTATTTCACTACGCAAGTTGCTGTGAGGCATAGATTAGATCAATAGACGTCGTAAAATATCGTCTAAACGGAGAGTGTAAATATATATATATATATAATGTAGTCTCCCATACGACCAAAACTGTCTATGCGAATGAAATGGATGAAGCAAAATACGGATTTTTTAAACGATGATGGAGCTAAAGCCATGACAACTTTCTGTGGGCTTTTAAAGTATACTGATGAGGAATCGGAGCAAAGCAGTTCCCTACGCAAAAATAGCAGGGGAAAGTAAAATGATCGCACCGATGAGTGTCCCAACGCATTGCATCGCATCGCATCCATTTATTTTGCAGCCGGCGCCGCGAGTATCTCCGCTTGGCCGGTCTTCCATAAGTCCATGACGTCCACTTTCGTTTTAATTCGTCCGGAAATCCCGATCCCGGTTTCCACATGAGACATCCAATCGGAGCGGAATGACCTCACACAAAATCTCTGTCGATCGTTACGGTAATGTGAGCGATTCCACGATTAAGGGGCCTTCTGATTCCCCGGCCTATCTTCGTTGCCTAATTACGGAAAAGGTTGTAGTTTTGCATAAAACACGCTACATTATTGATCAATCAAAGATGCAACTTTGAAATGTATTTACGTCACATTGAGTGTCTTGGTTCACCCTGGAAGCGAAATGAAATCTCCGTAGCAATCCCGAGGCCCGCAGCAAGTCAAAAACACCGCTGGCTGATAAATTTTGGATGTAGCCAACCTAACATAAATAATAACCCTGATAGGTGAGTATTCAACGAGTATTTTAGTGGATTAATTGCCTAAATTCTACAAAAGGGGAGGTTTGTGTGTAATTTTATGTTCGTTTTAACTACTTTCTGAGTCCAGGTACGGCGATGTACAAATACACTATGGGTCAATTGGAAATCTCTCTGAAACTTGCCGAAAATCATACATCCAACGTGTTGTAATGCAAACTATGGCCCCAAATTTGGCGAAACCAAAAAGGGGCAAAACCACGCATATTAGGCGTTGTTTCAGGGACCTTCGAGAACATTTTCCGACCTCGAACGTGAAAATCGGAGATACAACTTGCAAGTTATGTCAAATTTAGCATTTTTTAACGTTTTTCGACGTAAAATCGTTAAAACACAAGATACTTCACTTAAAAAAATGCTTGTTGGAATGTTTTGAAGACAATGCGACGTAAACGAGCAAAATCGATTGAAAATCTTCGGAGATTATCAAAAAACGGAGAAGTCGAAAAAATCGAGTTTTTGCGCAAAATTCGACCTTATTCGCGGGGGTGCAAGGCTTCATTTTATCGCAAAACGACTTGGCAGGCCTTCATTTTTCATCGAAAGAAGTCTTTTAACCAACATGCGAGTAAAATAGGAGAGGGTCGTTGCGACTGCCTGGTGAGTTGGCGTGGAATGATCCAATTACATTGGACAAAGAAGGGATATTTGTGTTTTAATGTTGGCAACGGTAGCCGTTATGAAACAAAACGAACCGATGTTTACACCAAGGCTCTGAAAATTGTTGCATTTTGGCCAAAACATGAGGAGTTCTAGATTTTTTGTGAGTACTAAACAAAAAAAAATTACCGTGAGAACACCGTTCCAGACCTAACAGTATTTATCAATACAATGACGTAAAGAATTGAATTATTGCTTCAATGTTAAATTCTGTCATACATCTTACAAAGTTCGACGTCCCCACGTTTGGTTGTACATTGTCAGTTTAGATTATTGTTTTTTTTTCTTTTCTTTTTTTATTATGGAATGGCACTTGCGTAGCCAGGTCTAACGTTTATCGTATTCACTTCTTATATATGCAAGTTAAAAGCAGCTTTTAATTGATGGGCAAATTTTTACCTTTTGAAGTTTTTAAGTAAATTTATTGGTAATGGGAGGATTTTTCTCATTCGAGGAAAAACTCGTCCTTTTCAATTATTATTTCCGGTGATGCGTGGTTATTGATTGGACCCTCTGTTGTACATAGCTTCATTTTTTTCCAAGCTACATTATAAGTGGATTTAATGATGAATCGACAAGAACGTCTTCAGAACAGGGAGGGGGCCATTACGCCACGAAAGAATGCCCACTTGCACTAAGTGCGCGAGGAAGCCCCCAACAGAAGGGTTGCTATATTGAAGAAGAAATGTGATGGCGACAAAGAAGGCAACATGATGGTGGCAAAGTTATGAAGAAGGTGACAAAGAGGGAAAGTTGAAGGAAAAATCAAAAGTGCCAAAGAAATGCTTTTGCACTTTTGTGCCAAAGCATTTTCTCAAAAGGTTTTTTCTTTTTTTTTTCATGACTGACATGTGAGAGTTGGATAGGTGTGCTTAGGAACACAGTTGTTTCTTTTATTTTAAGCTTTCTTAAGGCCTATGTAATTTGTGATTTATAAAAACCAAAAGCTGTTTTACATGACCATGTCATAGTGCTTATGTTGTTACTTGAAAGACTCTCCTGTAGGTACTCATTTAAAACAAAATTGATATTTTTTCCCTCAGCTGGTTTTTGACTCCTTCCTCCTAGGGTTTACTTATGAATTTCTAAGTTTAAGAAGTATTACGAGCTAATTTCTTAGATCCTTTTTAAATTTCAATACGATAATAAACGCTTGTTATTAATCCTCAAAACGAAGTCCTTTTTCTTCCGCATTTATTGTAAAGAATCTACCCGACGTAAGCATTTACACAACGTTACTTCACAAATATAATACAGTACCTACTTCATTTTCATAATACTTAGTAATTTAAATTTACCACATATCTTCAGGGTTTGATAATTAAAGCTGGAATTAAACAAATAATTCTATTCCGTCCATAATGATGGACATTAAATTCATAACCAAATGATGCTTTTCATAATTTCAGGGGGAAAAGAAATCCTCTCGTACCATACCGATTTTCTTTCGTTGCTGTGATGGTATTTTGTAACGGAGGGATCCATATCAGAAGGACCTAGATTTAAACCGCAACGTGAACGATAACGTAGAAAGCCAAATTAAAACGGGGAATGTGTTACGGAGCTCAACGGTCCGTCCGTCGTGCAGCGCGACATCTCAGCGGCGCGGCTTGACATCTCCGTAGCTGGAGTATTACTTAAAAAAAATAAAAAAAAACATAACACCCGTTACATCGAATGAAAATCGAAACCACATTGCAGCTGTATTTAGGAACTGACTATCTAACAGCTCCAGCGAAGAAGGAAAAAAAAGACAAAAGGCCTTAAAATATGCAAACATTTCAACGAGAACATCAAAAAGGAAGGTGCGCGTTAAATGCTACTTCTATAAAGTGCCTCACAACCTAAAAAGTGCGTAAGACGCGCAAAGCCATCAACACCGAGTTCTCCAGTCTCAAGCAACAGCACCCCAAATGCCAACTGTTCAGACCTCCGAGGGAGAGAGAAGTATAACTATGGACTCATGTACAACCACTGTAATCTACATAATATTGTATTCTACCCGCAATAAATATCTTTACATTGAATGGGAGTAGCAACACCAGCCGTCGTCAACACAAAAGCAGAAGAATCTGAGTATGAGAAGTCAGCCGGAAAAGTGGGAACTAGCCAGAGAAGATTTGGAGTTGGAGTTCCACGCAACAAGGTCCGATCAAGAATTTGCGGAGGGAAAATCATCTTTTGCCTGAAATTGCTTGAATCTAAAATGACGATAAACTTTTTTTTCACAAACAAAACTATATCATTCAGTCTACGATAAATTTTCTTTCATAGAAAGTTCGCTCAGTATTACCAACGAACTGCCAACTAAACACTGACTAAAAAAACAAGTTAGCAAACTGTTCGGGCAACTAATATAAAAAAAAAACGAAGCACAGTACGTACTGCACAGTCATTACAATCAAGAACCGCAGAGTAAGTGTGGCTGGAAACACACAAACCCTCAAAATGACAATATGTCACCTTACTGAGATGCCGATGTCTACGAAAACAAGAGCCACATTAACTCAAAAACAGCCTGAAAGAGCCCTCCGGGACACACAAGGAAAAAATACAACCTCAACGTAAATGCAAACAGGAGGCAACAACTAGTATCATCTTTTCCCGCACAAGAGAGTAGAAGAAAAGAAATAAGAGAAGAGAAAAAAAATATTAATGACAGAAAAACTTGGAATTCAAATCAGAGATAAAAGAGTAAACAGCCAAAGGCTAACGTGTGTTGTTGAAGAGAGAGAATTGAGATTATATTGATAGGTAGGCGTAGATACACTAGAAGAAACCAGAAGTAACGAGGAAAAGAATGAGTGTAAAGAAGATGAACTAAGAAACACAAGTTTGTTCTCAGGAAATTGATTACCCAACGGATAATGACGACACGGCAGTTGTCCGACCAAACCCAACCTAAAGACACCCGAATTTGTCGGAGAACTTCCGTGTCGGACAAATTCCGTGTCAGACAAATTCCGCCTTCCGATAATGACAATGGAAGATCCCTATCTATCGAGGATGACTTCGAGCAACATCCAGAGGTTCCACTGAATGATACAGGAAAGTGCAAAGACTGAAATCAAGATTTGAAATTTACGGAGGGAAGTAGATTCACGGCGCTAGGGTATTTTTTTCCACCGTGATTGCCTGTAGAGACTGATTTCAAGGTACTTATCTTGACTTGTTCAACCAGTCTGGTTATATGTGAGATTTTTTTATCCAAACTCCCTTTAATATTTTAGTATTATTTGTATAGCTCAAATGTTCCTAAGGTATGTCAAGGCATAATCTGAGTCCTAATTAGATGCAGATAGGTTGAGTTTTATAGGAGTGTACCAACCTTCAATTTCATAAAAGGCGGAGTAAAGTCATGGCGTGGTCAACTGATGTATTAACCAAAATTGTCCATTAACCAACACTTTTTAAATGCTTTTGAGGGTACATGGCCATGGCCGACTTCAATCGTTTTATGCTACAGTGTCAGACCTTGAAAACGCTTGGCAATGATATCAGTTCGTCTCGAATTTTCGGATAATATAATCGGGTTAAACCCGCTCTTCCTAAAACGCCAGTTATCATCCCCATAGCAATAGGGCCGTACTGAGAAGTTGGTAAAAATGGTACTTTTGCACGGCTGTAACACTTTTTTTATCTCAATAATTTATCGTATCCAATCATCGATTACCGCGATAAGGACGTTAAAGACGTGTAGAGACAAGTAGACATATTTTGCAGAATAAATCTGCGATGGGACGGTTGGACTTAAAGGAATCTGACCTACGTATAAAAATTGGTAATAACGGTCAATACCAAGGCGCAGTACATCCGCCCTCAAAGCTTTTATGTGACTACTTGGGAAATAAGTTTTTCTGCTTATTCTATATACTTTTCAATTACCATAAGTTACTTGGATTCTATTACGTTTTCAGAACCGCAGAAGAATATATCATCCCAAACACGCAAGTGGGACCGTAGCAACCTTACAGAGTGAGTCTTATGAGGACGACTGTTTTGTTCCTAAAGTTGAAGCCCGGGAAAAGTTGAATGCCACCATTTTGCAACCGAGCGAAATAAACAAAACGGAGTAGTCATATACGTACGTAACGTGTGCGAAGCAAGCGGTTAAATATTATTCGCACGTAGTGCGTTAGATGCGCAGATGCGCTGCCTTAAGATACCTGCCATGTACCCGACTGAAAACATTATTTTCACGGAATTCCAAAAAAAAAATTCCCTGCGGCGCCGGGGCCACCTAGCCTTCCGTGAATGTACGTTAAAAAGTTATTCTCCCGTTGCGGTGTACCCGACTGAAAACAATATTCTACACAAGGCCGCCCCTTCTTTGATGGCGGTCCTTGTTGGAGCTTACGCTTATTCTACCCTTCTGTTGACCAGGCTTTACGAGTGAGATTTTAGTCTTTAGGGAGTGAAAATGGCCAGAAACTAACTCTTAACTTTCATTCCGCAAAGCTTTGAATGGTCACTAAATTTCCGGCCTTTTTGTATGGTCAGAATCGTTAGTTACAATAAACTTCTGCACAGTAAATCGGATCGCAAGGGAAAGTATAATGTCTTCGGCATATAGAGGTTTTCGATATATGAGCAAGGTTCGATGTCAGAAGGACGTTCCTTGGAATACTTTGCTGTATCGAGGGAGTAGACAAACCCATTGTCACGAAAACGAACAATTTTTCGATCCGACCCAATCATGTGAGGGAGGGTATATCGTAACCACCAACCTTTATGCTTTGCCGATGGGCGGACTTCCGATATAATCCCTCCACATGAACACGCCGTGAAACGAACCACCATCGTTCGGAAGTCGTCGACTCACCGGGTGGATTAAGTAACCTTATTGCAGTAGTTCTCTCTATCGGGATTCTACTCTCGGGGCATCTCAGGATATTCCATCGATGTCATTTCCGCGGTTGTAGTAAAAGGTTTTGGCCGAAATATGATGCTTTTCCCTGTCTAAAAACCCTCTGAGTTGTGGATATCCGTTATTCAGGGGCAAAAGTTGTGATATCCAAAGTTGAGTATTTCCATCGTTTGGGGCCTAAACTTCATATGGATGTACCTAATTTAGGGGCCCCAGTGGAGGATTTCCTTATTTAAAGAAAGGGAAAGTTCTGAATATCCTTAATTTACGGTAATGATGTTATAAATTCACCTAATTTATGGAAAGAAAGTTGTGGATCTCCATAATGCACTGCAACAAATTTAGGAACTCCATAGCTAGAGGTACGAAGAACTTGTGTATGTCCCTAACATAAGAGAATGATTTGTGGGTTTCCCGTAGTTATGGGATCTCTATTACGAGTATAAACCCTTCATTCTAAGCCAAAATTGCCTTTTATGACCGCGGAATCAACGCCGGTGAAATATTCCAAAAGAGTCCCGGTTCCGATAGTAGGAGCCCTCAACAGAGAGTCGCTGCAATACGGCTGCTGTCTCTAGCAATAAAAATGCTTGAGTGGCTCGCCATCGGTATGCTTGCAGCGTTCAGTTGCTAGAAAGAACGCTTGGTTGGCGTCACAAAACGCCCACACTTTTTTCTTTCTCATTTTTTCTTTTTAATTGCCATCGTCCTCAAGAGAGATGCTCTCTGAGAAGGTGCAATACGATAAACAGTAATAATCTTACATTCTCCAAAAGTTTACGACTTTTTGCAGAACGCCCATCAACCAGAGAGTTTCAATGAGGCAATATCTGATCCGTGTCGATTACGTTCCATGAAGCTCAAAAAGTCCAATCCTAGCTGCTCAAGATATGAAAAGAATTTAGTTTGTCTAAATATTATTTTCAGTTGGATGCACAAAGCCGTATACAACTCATGATTTCGGTCGAGTATGCGGAAACAGGAAAAGAACGTTTTGGGGTGCATCCACGGGAGGCAAGGTGCGTCTCCGATGTCGCAAGGCAATTTTTTGGGATTCCATGTAAATAATATTTTCAGTCGGGTACACGGCAACGGAAGAATAACGTTTTGGGTTGCATCCACGGAAGGCAAGGTGGGCCCGGTTTCGCAGGGAAATGTCTTTGGTATTGCATGTATTCATTTTCAGTCGGGTACACGGCAACGGGAGAAAAACGTTTGGAGGTCCAAACACGGAAGGCAGCAACAGCGTAACGCGGATGTAGCGCCTTACGTACGCATGATGTTTTCGGTGTCTCGCGCACGTTACATGGACATAACGCCTGTCTAAACAAAAGACTGCTACGCCACAATGACCCTGGAAATGGCCTAGGGGGAACTCGAACATCGGACACTGACACAGCTCAAGACGCCGAGAATGACAAGGTGAGCTTCATAAAAGATAAATGCACATACCATCGCCAAAGTAAAACAACTAGCTTCATTCAAACTGACACTGAGACTGCAATAGCACAGTTCATGTCTGTGTTCCGGAAACTTTACGAAATATATTTATACCTACTCAAACGTACTAGGTCCGTCACAATATTTTAAATAAGAGTCTTGTTATTTTGAGTTTAGTTTCAGTTTGATGTTGGGGCTGTCTTTCATTTTAGCTATAATACTTTTTTATATAGGAAAAAAAACAGCAGCTTGTTAGCAAGGACGATGAGGAGGCCGTAACAAGACAGCATACGAGGTGTTCATGGAGGAGTACGATCTCGTCGAAGAAGATGGAGGTGACTCCGTCAAATGCAACAAATGCTCAACAAGGTTCCGCGGAAAATGGAGGCAAAGCGAGAGGTTGGGAGGAGAATATGGCGGCAGGAGGCGGGATCGATATTGGAGATGATAAATACGCCTATGAAAAGGTAAGAATAACCTTGATTAACATACCAATTTTGCTAGTTTCGCCCGATCTTTTTATTGCAGAACCTAGGTGCGATGACACAGAAGCAAGGGAATTTAATCCTTCCAAGCCTAGGAAAGTTTCTGCACTTATTTTACTGAAACTATTTATAGCTTATCATTGAATGAAACCAAGGTCCAAACAGCTGAACTAACGCCAATGAGGAATTCCATTCGTCCAAAACGTAGACTAATTAAAACTTTCAGCTCTGAAAAACAACACCTTGGTCTTTTCATAGCTTACTTCTGATCCCCTAAAAAATTGACAAGTTGCAGGCTAATATTAACAAAAATCGCGGATTTCCTGGGGGACTAGAGTGAACAAGAAGACGTTCGTTTTCAAACTCTAAAATGTGTCCTTTTCTACGGTGCTTGCCGACCTTTATGTCAAACCGATGAGAAACTATTCACAAAAAGGTATAAAAAAATTGTTCCAAAACTTCCTATTTTTTAAGGTATTTTACATTAAATTTCTTCTAATGAAGAGAGATGTGTGTGCGGCAGCACCAAATAAAAACCAATTGAACTGGGATTTCTTGGTGGTTATTTACAACCTAAAAGGAAAACGAAATCCCACGATATTGATGAATAACTGAGAATGTGTTTTTCGCACATAGTTCCGTTTACAATTTTGGCTTCTTTCCGTTTTAGGGGTAAATTGCTTATGTGTATAAAAGCATAATTGTCAACCCCCTTCCGTCCCCGTCCCCCTATGTAGGACTGCGCGAAGGTGGAAATTTTGCTTCGACTGGCGGCAGACAAAATAACCGTCGGCTCAGTCGGTTCGTTTTTTTCTTTTTTTTTAATCTTCGAAACCAAAAAAGCCGAGAAATTGGCTTGTGGTTTCGAGTGAAAGAAAGGGAAAACCGACTTTTGGTTCCAAAACACAAAACAACAATAAAAGAACCTTCTTTCTTTAAAAAAGCTAAAATATTAACGTTAAAAGGTTCCATCAAGAAGGAAAAAAAGAGAAATATGTTTCGTGGTTTTGAAAAGAGAACTGATCATTACTGCATTTAAAAGCTAGAATCAAAAATCGTTTTTCAATGAAATCCTATTGATACATAAAAAGGAATGTAAGGTTGTTTGATTTGATGAAAATATCCAAGACATCTTATGTTCATCAGAAAAAAAAACCTTTTAAGTTTGAGTGATCCTTTGTCAGAAGCGATTCGTATTATACAATAAAACCTTACGTACAACCTACTATTTTACTTGTGTTCAAAGAATAGACTCAGAAAGTTGAAAACCATATGAACGTCGCCTAGCCACTGTCTGCGAACGATCTAAAGCAAAGAAAAAGTACTACCTACCACCTCCCTCTAGCCTCCTCTTGTATTATGATAAGCTGCTTTTTTAACGAGCGTTTACAACAGTTCTGAGAACACAAAATTAGTAGACTATTCAAAACAAAGCTTGTGTGTTTTTT
>Ga0058701_10004531_pt1 | contig 11306 bp, 10 predicted proteins | sample AgamicOrMae_FD_97039 | JGI IMG/M metagenome (GOLD analysis project Ga0058701, IMG submission 97039) | Agave microbial communities from Guanajuato, Mexico - Or.Ma.e | ecosystem: Host-associated > Plants > Phyllosphere > Phylloplane/Leaf | place: Guanajuato, Mexico | collected 2012-06-04 | reverse complement strand
TTCCTCTGAACCCCCCCCCCCCCCGAAAAAAATGTCTATCTACGGCCCTGTCTTGGGTAAAATTTTCTGAAAAATTATTGGCAACTTCCTCCACGGTTTTCTCATGTCCCAAGTGCTGACATATCATCTGATCCAATGATTTATTTTTGATTTCAAGAATGTCATTAACTGCTTCCCAGGTTTTCTTTATATTTTTACCATTTTGCTCAAGATGTTTTTATAATACTGCTCTTTAGTTCTCTTTATCAGTTTCTGAACTGCATCTCTTTTATTAACATATTCAAGTCTATAGTTTAAATTCAAAGGGTTATTTTTAGATTTTCTAAATAGTCGGTCTCTTTCTATACACTTTTCAATGATCTCTGTTGTTGCCCAGGGTTTTTGTTTTCTATTTCTCTGCTTAACTGATATTTCTATTGTGTTTCTTTCGTAAATGGCTTCAGAGGATTTCTGAAGGTGAGAGTATTGCTCTTCCACTGAAGGGATTATACTATTGTTTTCTATTGGTTTTATCTGTCTAATTTCAGTTTTAATCTGTTTATAATCTAATTTCTCAATTTTTTATCTTTTGATTTCTTCCATTTTTACTCTGATTACTCATCTGAATACAGCCTGTTACTATATAATGATGAGATTTTACTCTGTATCACAGCTCCTGTAAATTTGCTTGACGGTGACCTAATATATACATGATCTATACAGGATTGTACTAAAACATTATTTTTAAAATCTTCTCTTGTAAAACCCCATACCATCATACAAAAGCCATTTCCAGCTAGAATACTCTCATATTCCTGAACTATTGGTTCCGTTTCACAATGAACATTTATATTCATATCTCCAATCAAAATACAATTTTCAGACTTATTTTCTAAAAGAATATTATTAATTTCTTCCACAAAAGCTACCTTACTATTATTATGAGGTCTATAAACTGCGATAATTTCACATGTAGTGCCTGACCTATTATTTACACTGATACCTATTGCTTCAAGGCTGCTTTGGCTTCTATTATTTGTAAGGATTTCTTTAATACAGCTTTTGTACTTGTTCTTAACAAAGATAGCAATGCCACCACCTGTTTTACTCTCTCTCTTACTAAAAAGTAATTTTCAAAATTTTCCAATTTATAAAGACTAGTCTCAGATTTCCTTATGTTAGTTTCTGATATTACAAGGCAGTCCAGATATTTCAGACTTTTTTGCAACATGATATTTAACTGGTCCCAGTGCTTTCTCAAGGATCGGATATTGATATGAAAAATACTAAATTCCGATTCATATTTATGATCTGCTAGCCATGCATCACAAATACGGTAAGTCTTAAAGTTGCTTTTTATTTCCTTTTCTATGAAATCTGTTTCCATGTATAACCAGGAAGAGTCTAGGTATATGAGGTACCTTTTTTTTACAACTTATCAAGGTCCTCCAAGCTTGTTATTCTAACAGAGTGCTCCGAATCAAAAGCTTTTTTCATAAAAACCTTACCATCTCTGGTCCAAGCAAATCTATAGTTCTTCTCTCTAGCTACCTTCTTTGCATTCCAAAGTATGGTTTTGACGCACTGCGTCAGGTGTTCATTGATAAACACTGGTGATCCAACAGCGCTTTCCACTTGAAAAAATCTTGTCCACTGTAAGTCCTTTTTTCCTGGTTTCCAGCCACTTGTTCTTTGTTGTCCTCGTTTTGAATTGAACCACTACATTTCTCCTTCCATCCTTGCGCTTGGCTGGGAGTCAGTGTATCACATCGATGTCGCTCCTCTCAAAAGGGATTTTGGTAATTTCAGCGATGGATTTCAGTGTTAGGATCAGGTCTTCTTCCGTCTCTTTTGATTTTTCCGGCAGATTGGTGATCTCTATATTTCTGTTCCTAGTTCCTCTAGTTTTCAGTTCCTAGTAGTTCTGTTCCAGGTTATTCATCCTCATCTGAAGATCCTTAATGATTTCATCTTTAGCCTTGATGATCCCAGTGAGCGAGTCCAAGTTTTTAGTCAGTTTTCTAACCGTTTCTTCTTGCGTGTTTAACTTCGCTACCAAGTCATCATGTACTGCACTCATATGATCCACTGAGTCCTTCAGCTCCTCCACCGTAGATTTCAGGCTCTGGATTCCTTTCACCTCCCTTTAGATTCCCAACAGGATTTCCTTCACATCATTCATTGATAACTCCTCCATTTCAGGTACCACGGAAGAAGAAGACTCCTTAGACCCAGTGGAAGCCGCCCCAGTAGCTCCCTTTCCTCAGCTATCACGTATCTATCCTGCTCTTACCGTTGAATTCATACTTTTATAGGTTGATTCGGACACCTTTGTGCATCTTAAATGTAAGACGCATTTCTTCGAGGAGTTGCAGCGCATCAATTCCTGTCCTTTAGTAATTTTCTTTTGACATTTGAAGCACTCCTCCTCTTCCTCCAAACTTGTATTTAGATTTCTTTTGGTCATGGTAGCCATAACCTCACTTATGCCAACGACTTGTGACACTTGAGATTTTTTAATTTTAACCGCAGTAAAACGGTTTCTTATTAAATGCACGACTAGAAAGCCGTCAATTCCACTTTTTTCAATAAGAATTCCGTATGAAATACCGTTATTAGCACTTTTAAAAGAACTTAAATGTGGAGCCTCTAAATACGTATCCTCTCTCAACAACAACCGCCTTCTATTATGCTTTATAAAATGGCAAATTATGCTCCAAAAATAGAGTCGAAAATGCTTGTAGGTGCTCTAAAAATTGCCGGATTATGCTCGAAGATGCTTGTTAAATTTTGATCCGAAAAATCGTACCACCAGCAATGAAACGCCTGCAAAGAAGAGTCAGTGTAGAGACTGGGCGGAGGCCGAAGACGATGACACCGCCGAGTCAACGGCAGAGGTAGAGATTGACTTCTTCCTGAAGGTTGGCAAGCCAGATAACGACGATCCTGGAAAAGTCCTGCACTGGTGGAAGGAGAAGGCTTGCATGTTCCCTCGTTTAGCTCGGCAAGTCTTAGCTATCCCGGTCACAAGCGCATCGAGTGAGAGAACCTTTGGTCGGGCTGGCCTTATCATTACCGAAAAAAGGACCACGATCAGCCCCACGAAAGTGAACATCCTTGTTATTCTCAACTATTATTTAGTAAGACTTTCATTACAGATCAGCTAAAAAAAGACCAATGAAGCCCTCGGATTTCCCTGGCGCCAGAAAACATGCGCACCATGATGTCTCGAAAAATTCGTGTCTTTGCGCATTGCCTTATTTTTATATTTTTTTTCAGGGGAACAACAACAAAGCTCACGAGCAAAAAATATTTGAGGATAAAGTCGACGTCATCGCGGTAGACGAAGACGAAGTTCTAGGGTCAGACGAAGAGGTTAGTGTACCAGTACTGTTTTCGTACGACGGAGGTGATGATTCGCCCTTAGATGAAAGCAAACCACAACAGTAAGTAGTGCGTGGAAGTTACTATAGCGTACCAATCTGCATTTTCCTTATTATATCTTACATGGTATGTGTTTTCTTTATGTTTAGGATGACGAGGACGACATAGACGAAGATATCGCACAGCGTGAAAGTGCCGTATGCTGCACTTTGAATCGCAGAGCACCATCTAGAAAAGTTTAATCTTAGTTATTTTTGTACAAAATAAAATGTACAGTCGCGGGCAAAAATGGATGACAGATTTTATTTTTTCCCAATTTCCGTTGGTACCACCAATTTATTTAGGAAGGGAGCGGCTCCGGCGTTTCAATCGATATTAACGCCCGGGTCGAACTGTCCGTGCCTCACGGATATCCGTAGCACGGATAATTCGACAAGGATATCCGTTCAACGGATATCCATGGGAAACGGATATCCAACGGATATCCGTAAAAAAAAATACCATACACTGGCATAAATACAGGTGCCCTTTGGACGTCCAAACGGATATAATTGTTGAAAACGGATGGATAAGCGATTTCTGATCAGCAATCACTGAAATTCCCCGCCCCCAGGATAATAGCACGGATATGATTCTGATATTGTCGCTAAATAAGACTCTTCGGCTCGGATCTACAAACGGATTTTGTTAACAGACATCAACAGAAAACATAAAAATGTCCAAATTTCCACTTGAACTTCAAATCTAACAGAATAAAGGAAACAGGCAGAGAATATGTACGCTTTGTCAAACCGTCAGATCTTTATTTAAAACATCAAATATTGAAAACAAATCACAGGGACACTTTGCGTTGCTAAGAAAAAATAAAATTTTCTCACGTGCCTCAATATTATTAAACAAAAACAATAGGCGGCGCCTTCGTCGCGCCCAGAAAAAAAATAGAATCTCTGCACGCTATGATAGCAATCAAATAATTTTCTTTAACAAAAGGAGTTATCACAAACCTCCATTACACTGCGAGAGTTCAACCAGAGAGAGGAATTAATGAGTAGGAGTTAGGTAAATGTTTCGGTACGCCATCTCGTGGCTTCAGTTAAACGTTCAGAATAGCTCGGTGAAAAATTTGAAATTAGAAAAGAACGGTCCTTTAAGGGGGGTCTAGCAACGCCATCTTGAAAAAATCCGTTTTTCGCGCATTTCTCACTTCAGGGCTGCGATATCAAGAATCGGCCACCGTCGATTTGTAAACATAATCATTGCCACTCTGAATGTAAAAAAAATAACCTACATAACTGTCATCTCACGACTAGAAAATGTAAAACGAATTGAAATATGAAAAAAACGAGCGTTTTACATTTTTTGGGCGTGAGGTGATAGTTATGCAGGTAATTTTTTGATATTCAGATAGGTAATGATTATGTTCACAAATCGAGGGCGGCCGATTCTTAATATCGTAGCCCTGAAGTGAGTAATGCGCCAAAAACGGAATTTTTAAGATGGCGTACCTAAATTCCCCTTAAGTATTCTGAATTTAAGACAATATTTTTCCAGACGTAAGAATTCCCTCAAATTTTGCTCCATACAAGCATATAATTCCACCTCTCAGTCGTCTTGCAGCGAATCTGACATCAACAGTGCACTACGCCGACATACTCGGCTGAAAAAAACTTAAAATTAAGAAAGAATAGCGGCCTTAGTGGCCTTCAGTCAAATTTTAAGATAAAAGATGTCTTTTTTTAAACATTTCTTTCGAATATTTGGATTGTTTTAATTTTAACTAGTACGGTAGTAATTACGCTAAGGACGGTTACTTCAGGAACTCAATCAAATAAATATTAAGCTACGGACGGTTTCCTTAGGAACTCAATTTAAAAAATATTAAGCTAAGTACGGTGTCTTTGGGAACTGAATTAAATTAAAAAAAAAAAAACGGAAAGGAAGGGCCCACCGGGAAAGTCTTAAGCGTCGTCTGCTGCGGGCTTTTCTTTATAGGCCTCCGTTCCATCCGCTTGCGGATCTTTCTTCCTGATTTCCCACACCTCTTTTGGGGTGGGGATAGGAACACCCTTGTCCCTTAGGCTGCGTCTGACTGAGGAGATCTTCTGCGACAAGTGGTAGTTCAGTCTATTCGTGCGCTCCAATCTCTCATCAATCGGGACTTTTGGCCTCTCGGCCTTAATCCTTTTGATAAGTGACGCTGCTAAAGATAAATAGGTTGAGATATATTTCTGATATACAGAGGGTTTGTGTATGTATTGCTAATTAAGAGTGCGCAGTCTACACACTTTCACTGAATGGGGTTGAGAGTGTAAGATATCTGAATATTAGATTCCTTAGGGGTTTCCTGACCCTCTAAACAAATTTTCTTGGGATTCCTCAACCTCTTGGGGGTCATCCCTAAACTTCGGCACGGCCGAGGGAGGGGGGGGATCGTGCTAGCGTGATGCTTCGTGACGTGGGGAGAGGGTGTCCGCAACCAGCGTGACGTCACGTTTTTCAACCAACGTAATCGTAATTTTGCGCGAAATCTGCGTAAGGAAGAAAGATGATACAATTTTGAAGCTGGGAAAAATTTGTTGAGACAACATTGGTAACTGTCCGGCGCAAGAACTCCGCATGAATTAACGATATGACATAATATCCATTATAGTGACGTCAGAAGAGGTAGGGAAGTTATAAGTGGTCAAAATGACCGGGGCGAAGTTTATGAATGACTCCATACAGTGGTTGTTACACGGCCTAGAGCACTCCGCGCGGAACATAGTATGAAACTAGTTCCGTTCAGATTTTTAAGGGATCAAATATTTTGCAATGGATAGCGTGCAAGGTATGTTGGCGATATTAGCAGATCCTTAAAGGAAGTGCAACTAATGGGTCAGAGATTGAGCTTTTCAAGACTCCAAGTTTTGCAAATAAAAGGGGAGCAGAAGCGTAAAACGGCGATGATACCAAAATGCTCTCCCGGGCCTGCCCTACCAACGCTACATCCCCCATTCACCTGCAAAACAAGTTGTTTAATAAACTAAAACAGGGTGGCTACAGTATCCCCTAAAAAAAATCAAGGTTTTCCCCGGAACTTCCAGTGACATTTTTCTTGAATTCCATGATATTTTACAGGGCATAGGATTTGCAGCGATTCGTATACAGTATAAGAAACTTCGCAACACGGATTTTTTGATTGCTTTGAATGTTTAAATACATAGGTAAATAAATTGATTCCTCCATGATAACCTCGTTGATAGTGCGACCTTTGACGGATAAATATAGTAAAACATAGAAAGTAAAAAATTCCAGGTTCTAAATAATTGTTTAAAACTTTTCCAGGATTTCAAGGAATGTGGCCACCCTGATTAAGACCCAAAGGTTTTGTTTTGGGGCTTGGCAAATTTAGGACACGACCCCTTACGTTCCTCATGGAAACTGGATTTCGGTGAGTGTACTTGAAAACCTTTCAAATGGTACTCCGTGATGACTTAATTAAGTGTCCATCAGCACAAATAAGTACATCGGACGGTATAACTGAAAATCGCGTTTGAAATACTTTTTGAATAAAATTGCTGGCGGATACGCAACGAACACGGCCGCTGGCGGTGTCTGCCAGCTCCGCCTGTCTGTCTTGACGTCGCCCAGCCGTGCGCCGCCAGCAATTTCATTCAAAAAGTTCCCATTTCAAATGCGATTTTCGGCTAAAGCGTACGATATACTTTTTTTGTGCCGATGGACACCTTGCATCCGCTCATCTCGGACTATAATTTGAGAGATTATCTGGGAAATTCACCGAAAACTAATTAACATAAGTGCGGCGTCCTTTACATTGCATCGCATTCGATTTTCTGGAACAACCGACTATAATCGTCTTATTCTGTTCTGCGTGCGGTCCTCTCAAAATCGCCTACTTCACAACTTTTTTTCCCTCTCTTCTTTTTTTACCGTTTCCACCGCTTACATCCGCCCATTTATATGCATAGTATGAACTACGAGCACACCCGAGTTACCTTAGAGCTTGAAAAGTTTAAATTAACCCTTTTATGCACATCATTCAAGCAAGGTAAAATAAGCTTATCAATAACTAAGCTAACTCAAGCTACCTACTTCGGAACCTAACTATACTCGAGCCAGGCTCCCTTTGTCGAAACGTGAGCCAGCTCGGGCTAACTTGATTATTTTGTCGCGGCTAATATTTAGATTATAAATGATTCGCTACCAACAAAAACTCCGGGGTTCAAAAGTGTGCATTGCAAGTTCGCATCAACTTTCTAAACAAATTTTTGTTCTGGACATTTTTGCGTGGGCCTAGAATATGAACTTTTGCTATAGCTATTTGAGTGCTCATTTGAGAATAAATGAGTCCAGTAAAATCCTATATTTCCTTGCAGTCTGACAGTTCGATAAATCCCCTGACTCGGTAGTGCCCGATTCCGCTACTTCTTCAAACTTTAAGGTCGGTGAATTCGAAAACCGCCAGAGAAATAAGCTAAGACTCATGGCCCTTTATGGATCGCTCGTCGGCGTGGCGTTTTAAAAATACTCATGCCTGCCGGGTTATTTCTACCGGTTTTCGAATGGACCGCGATCGAAGTTAAAAATTGAAGCGGATTCTTCTTTACTTGAAACATAGCTCCAATCAGGCTCCGACACCATGAGACTTCCACAACGCCACTGTGTTAAAACGACAGGATCACGGGTAATTCAACCATTCCACCGGAGAATATAAGACAAACCTTCGATCTTCTTCTTCTTCTCTGGAGTCAGCTTCGGATATCCTACGCGGGAATCGCCTTTCTGTTTTCCACCTTTCATCTGTGCCAACCCAGTAGGACTGCGGATGGCGAGCACCCTCGGCTTCCACAATTTGGCGGTTTTATTAAAAACGAATAAGGAGTCGCCATGCTTGCCCTCCTTCACTCTTTTCTTCTTAATGAAGGATAGGGCCATATCCGTCTGAAACAAGCCAGGAAACACGCTCAATGATAAACGTAATGCTTTAGTAACATCGGTTACGACAAATTGTTGGAACAATTGTCACAAGAGAATATATGTAAGTTACATTGTGGTGAAACCTGGAAGTTTTTGAGAATCTAAAGACTTAAGTTAGTGGACTCTTCTGATTCCTCGGCGTCGGATCCCTCAGGTCCCTCGTCGTCAGCACCTCGTGAGGCCGGTTCAGTCGCCATTGCTAGACCTGGCTCCCGTTCCACCTTCAAAGCACAAAGTTATCTTGAACATACGCGGAATGCCGAGTACTTCATTCCTTATTCTGCTAGCAAAGAGTGGGAAAAGTGTTTCCTACTCATCTCTGATAGACTGGGAAAATGTCGGATGCATTCCGGCCATCAGTGGATTTTTTTCTCACGTTTAGACAGACTCAGCCAATACATATTGCCAGAGATGACGAGAAGGGCGAACAGATTCGTGGATTTCGCACTTCTTGAAATATTTGAAAAACTGAATAAGGGTCGACTGAAATGCCCGTATTCCTACTGCTAGGGCCCAATGATATCTACAGAACTTATTCACGACATTCCCCATCCGCATCTCGCTCCGATTCGAAGACACTTTTAAAAGAACTCAAAAGACGAATTTCGCCCGAAGGGCAAATATCTTTTGCGATCCTTCTAAAAAGCCTACAAAATGGAGTGGGAAAGGGAAAAAGACGATCGCATATCATGATTTTAAACAGCCAAATTTGATTAAGAGCATATTTGCTTAAATGTATGACGTTATAGAAATACGTGAAATTGCCGATTAACATCATCGCCCTCTGTGTTGTATATGGCTCTTGCCCGCCTCCGGACTTGAAAGGGATGATTTAGCTGTTTTACCCACTTCATCATTTTCTGCACTTTCATGAATACTTTCATCCAAGGGAATGAGTGGCCCTTCAGAGAGCATAACGTGCAATAAAGAAGGGGATATACACAGGGAGACCATTATTCATCAAGAAACTGTAAATAGTACTTACTGTTTTGTCAGATTCCTGTGGAACTGGTGAAGATTTCATGAACCTCTTCAGGTCTAACTGGGCCTGCAATAGAGAGAATATCAGTAAGAAATCACAGTTTAAGAAAGTAGGTGTTACTGACAACACTTACTCAATGAGAATACTTACTTTATCAGATGATTGCCTCATAGTTTTTTCCTTTAAGGGCTTCTTGCATGCAGAAATCTCCGATTTTTTCATTATTTCCTCATACTTCCTCTTCCAGTATTCTACAGAATTTTCAGGAACTTCCCCTTCTTTATCTACTGCTTTCACTTCATCTGCCTGCTTTTCATTGTCCGATTGGACGCTTTCACTTGGGGCATTCAGGGGAGAACCCAAACTTTCATTATCAAGTCCACAATTCTGAAGCACCGCAAGAGCATTGCTCTTTGAAGCTGCCACTGCAGCCAATTTCTTTACTTTTGTCTCCGATACATTTGGTACCTACACAGAAATTAAACCAAAAAAATGTTAGATTTTGGCAAGGCACAGTAATCATGAATCTAAATCAAATCTCTTCCAGGAATGCAGGCAGGTATTTTGCATGAACTGAATGCACATCACAGATAATACTTACTTTACTCTTCTTCTTTCTTTCGTTATCTGTTATTGTCTCTTGCAGCTTCTTTGTTGGAATACTGAGTCTTCTGCTGGTCTCATTTGAGCTCACAGTTCCAACAGTTTCCACTGAATCTGTATAAACAAAAACTGAAATGCAATAATTCAGTAATTTGTGCCAGAGTTGCTGGCTAATTCTTGGAATAAAATCAAGAAGACTGAAGACTGACGGGCAAACCAAAGACAATGCCAGTAGTCAGGCAATATACTCGCATCTACATATTTAGAGGAGGATAGGAGAATGAAAGGAGATTAGGAAAAGATGAATGACAAAAGAGGAGTAGTACATTACCAAATATTGAAGTCATGACTCCTAATGATTAATTATGACAAAGATGGAATTATATGCTACTTCTAAGCGGGCCTACAAGCTCTCCCGTCGAAAGTCGAGCGCAGCTCAAACCCAAGATAGTGTACTCAAGTTATTAATATACGCGTTGATAAGTCTCCGAGTACTAAATAGGGTGATAATTTACCTTCAGCACTCCGCAAATCCAACAACATAGCGAAGTAATATCCTTTAAGTGGACAACCCTTGTTGGCCTTTACGAGACGTTCCCTTTCTTTCGCAGGTAGACAATCAACGTCCAGGATCTTGTTCCCCTTCTTTAGTAGCTTCGTAGGAGAATCGTCAGGATTAGAAGACCAAAACTGAATACACCTTTAGCGGTTCTAACTGTGCGGGATCCACGACGACCTTCTCCACAACATCCTTAAAAAACGATGTGGGGACATTGGCAACAGTATTGCAAGAAAGGAATTTTACGTGGCTCCAATTAGCCATGGAAATTAACGGCTGTTAACGACAAAATGACATAAATATTGACCACGAATTCAAGCGATATAAGCCGATGTACAAACACGTTCCGATCGCGCGGGACTAAGCGAAAAAGAAAAAAAAATCCGTTGAAAACCGTTACGGGGGCTACCCAAAGGGAGGCACGGACTGATGCTCACTGCGCTGCTCAGTGGGCGTGGCTTTGGATCAGATTTACCTTTGATTTCGTTACGATTTGTGCTTATTCTGACGCTGTCACCTTATTAAATTAATTTCAAAAAGCACTTTTTCAAATATTCAATCAAGGAATATTTTTTCAAATTTCGTAAGTAAAAGTGATGCTCTTTTGTTCAGTCAGGCCCAAAGTAACAAGACACTTAATAAATAAGGCCATGAGCAGCCATGACATTCGGGTTGGTGTGTTTGTTTTGTTATCGGCCGTAGAGGGCCTCCAGTCAGAGGGGCGCATACCTTCTGCTACGGAGAGGAATAAAGGATGCAAACAATATGGCGGCTAGCAGAAAGCTCGCACCGGGTTAGCGCTGCGAGATGATGGTTTCTCTC
>Ga0058701_10004530_pt1 | contig 11306 bp, 5 predicted proteins | sample AgamicOrMae_FD_97039 | JGI IMG/M metagenome (GOLD analysis project Ga0058701, IMG submission 97039) | Agave microbial communities from Guanajuato, Mexico - Or.Ma.e | ecosystem: Host-associated > Plants > Phyllosphere > Phylloplane/Leaf | place: Guanajuato, Mexico | collected 2012-06-04 | reverse complement strand
CTTTGAGGTAAAAAGTCATTTAACTATGAAGCCGATGCAGCTTTGGCTGGTTAAACGGGTCTTGAGAATAAGTCATGCTTAAGAATTAACGACATTTTTGAAACCATTAAAATTTGGGTTTCCTCGAGTGTATGATTTTACGAAACCTAAAACTTCTTAACTCTTTCCATACGATCCTTTGACATTTTCGACCGATCCAATATTTCTGAGGAAACGCTTCTTGTCAGGAACAACGTTTCTGCTCCGGTTTGATAATTTCCCAAATTTTTGGTTTATCTCTCAAATTTGTTTCTACATACACTCAAAAGAAAATTGTCTACGGTGGCCTTGAGCATCGTGTTAAAACAAGACAAGGATAAAAGGCTGACTGAATCGAATAGGAGAGTGTTTGCAAAAGTTATGCTACATTAGATTTAGCATGTACGTGACTGCAGACTTCACGTCCACATTTGCGAACTTTTGCAGCTGACTTCTACAAGAATTCGACGGACTTAGCAGCTGCTATTTACTTCCGCAGAAGAAAATGTGCGTTCCTTTTTTTCGCGCGCCTTCCTCCATAAAATTGAATCTAGTTTACTGATAATTTCGAGCGAAAACAAAGACATTTAGCGTGAACGCGATTTAATTAACGTCAACTTGCCTGGGAGATAGCGTTTAATGAACTCTTAGTAAAAACAAAGCACGCTTGGAAATATTTGAACGCGCAGCGTCATATGTCTTCGCATTCATTTGTTTTGGAATCCCGCCATCCGACTTCCGGGGCCGTGGGCCTACATCCGAGAGAGATAGCGAATAATCACGCCTCGATGACTTCGAGCTCGCAGAGTTTGCGGGCCTTGGGTGCTTGACCCAGCCTCGGCGAACTCGGTTCAGTTTTAAAGTCAACAATCTCTTCTGAGTACCACCCTGGTTCAAACTTTCACTACATTGTTAAGAGCACGATACACAATCTGTTAGGATGACATGGGATCAACCTGAGTTTATCATGGACCTAACCCGGGCTAGATTAAACTTGGTTTGATTAACCTAGGTCGTGTTTTCACAGTTAACTTTAGTTTAGATAACCTTACGAATGTTAACCCACTACCGCCCAGCGATGCCGTTCGGAAACGGAAACCTTTATTTTAGAGGATCTTTTCAGTTCAGTATAGTCACAGTTTTCAAACAAAATCATATCCCTCTAGAAACCTGAAATATAATAATTTAGGCATCTTTAAAGCATAAAATTGCGCATAGTAGAGGAAAAAAATCCCTCCTATTTCTCTTCAGCTAAATTTCACTCCAAATTATTTGGGCTGTTATGGGTTGAACTAAGTTAGGTTAACCTAGGTTAGGTTAACCTAAGTTAGGTCAACCTAAGATTACTAAGCTAGATGGTGCCTCCGTTCGCTCGGCTGTCACCAAGCGTTGTGCTGCTTATTTTGAGGCGACACGCCGGTGAGAAGACTGCGGTATCAAACTTGGCGATAGTAAATGTCCTTTGCCGCACTACGCTGTTGCTCCGCGCGGATTGAAGTGAAACAGGATAGAAAATGCAACTTTAAAACGAGACAGCCAACAATACACGCGCGAAGGACAGAGAAGGATTCCTTTAGGTGGAAAGCTTGCGCTACGGAGCGATAAGAAAGAACGAGACGGAGCGAAACGAGGTGAGGGTGGGTCGAGATCCCGGTAGGCCGACTGGCCCGACCGTCGCGTCGCGCGCCGCCCGCCGCCTAGCAGGGAATTCTCAAGGAACGCCCGAGAAAACAAGGAGATTTACGTTACAAATCAGGACCTGATCTAATTGCCTGTTTCTTAGGATACAGCTCAATACTCTTTTTAAGACCTTGTGCGACTGAGATAGCAGATGCACGCCAAAGATAGAATGAGAAGCTGGCGGGGCCAAAGACAGCCGGCTCGAGCGGGACACGTGGAAAAAATGGGACCGGGCCCCGGACGAGCCGAGCGCCCGCTCAGGTCGGGCTCGTCTTCAGCCGTAGGTACAAAGACTTTTTGACTGGCCGCTTGTCTCGAACTGAATGCCGGCCACGGTCCTGGGCGGCCCCGCAGCCTCTTGCTCCGCCGTTTCTCTGCTCTGGGACTCTGGGGCCAACCACTCCACCATCCGCGCACCGACCCATTCGATTGTCAACACTTTGTATACTCTACTCGTCCGGCGGAGACAGGTACAGATCCAGACGGCTATTTCGAGGTGGCGAAGCCCGGTCAAGAAGGTCGCAGTCGGTTTTTCATTTACTTTCGTTATTCTAGTAGGTAGTTACTTTAAAAATGAAGTAGTGTTTGAAAAAAATTAAAAGGTAATATTGCCGTGCACTCACCTTGATCGTGCTAATCCTAATAAATGGAATCTTGCTTGTTGAGGTATCCCACGTATATCCTCGTGTGGCACTAGAATTATGACACTTCACTTTAACACGTCCCTAACCACCACCTAAAATTGTCTGACGAGGGACTTAAATATTAACAACAATAACAATTAAACACACGCGGGTATAGTAGATTCCACAGCGACTGAGAGCAATGCTGCCTCTACGACGGGCAGCGCAACACTGGCTGGCTGGCGGCGGCGGCGGCCGATTGACGAAGGCAGGCGATCGCGACCGAGGCGGTCCGAGCCGAGCACTGACTTCAAAGTCTAGCCGGAGGGGGTGTTGTGCGGGCTGGTGCGGGCCGTCGAGCCGAGGCGGGGAGTCCGAGCTGTGGCGGGTGGAGCCGAAGGAAACGCCGATGTTAAACGAGCTCTTCCGAACGTCTCGTTCGGATGGACACGGGCACAGATTACCCACTCATCAGACACAGCACGGGCGGATGCGGGCAGGATGGACCGCGGTGACCGGAACAGGCCGTAGCGAGCGAGCCAAAACCACAGCACGTCGCGGCCAAGGACCAAAGACAGACTTGCTCGGTCTCTGCATCGTCACGGTATGGAGCAACTGCCGAGATTTGCCGAATCGTGCCGATCCGAGTAGATGAGACTGAGTTCGGCCGAGTAATAAGCGAGGAGCGGAGCGGCCGGCAAGCTAGTCCCACTGCATCGCGTCGCGCGTGGTCGTGGACCAGGGATGCTGTATAGTCCCCCCACCCCCACACCTCCCACTCTCATCCCATACCGGCGAAATGATCAACACAAGATATTGCGGCAGGGCAGGGAATCCCATTATGCGCGTCTCAAGAAGACAGCGCCATGCATGTTATACGCTACATTTCTCTCCTAAAATGCAGCATTCATCAAAATGTTCTTTGTGTCCCGCCTCTCATCTTGGCGTTTACGTTTCAATGAAATATCGTAAAATCCATCATATATAGGTCGCAGCGAGATCGCAGCAACAAATAATATAGCGAGCTAGAAAAGTGCACACTGTTTCCTAACTCTGTATATAGCGTTCAAAACGGAATAATTTTCTATCATCGGTGCAGGCCAGTTTTCCAAGGGCGTGTCTCTCCATGATCTCGTTGCCAGTAGACAGAAAAACTACCTGTTTCCCTTTTGCCTTTGACAGCCGCCGCAATGATTCCAGTGACGTTTCGACTATTTCGACCAATGTATTTCGAGCGGGTACCGGTATGAAGCCCAAGCGCGACTAGTCTCTCCGTAAATAACATCGGTTCCTTGGCTCTTCGCCCAGGAGAAAATGAGATAAACTTCGTGGCACCATCCTCCATTTACAGGATTTCATTCAATGCGTAGTTGAACCCCTTCCATAATGAAATTCTTTCATCTTGACGCCTCGCTGACATGATGACGATTATATAATCATTTCCTTGGCTATCCGGTCAATTAGGTGGGAACTACCGGTGAATAAGCACATTGCTTTGCATCCGAGAACAGCAGATCAACGTGTATCTTCATACCTGTAGGCCTTCACCTAGCAGCAGATAATGCTGATATAGGCAACTGCAATACTTACGCGCTGTCGTGTTGCCTACCCTCACTCGACAAGGCAGGCCTTTCACGGAAAAGTTTGGGAATTATTGCAGTAACGAGTCGTTTATCATACATCGCAGTTCAAGCAACCTTCTTTAAGTTGATCTTTTCCTTTTTTCTATCGCCGATGAAAATAAAAAATATTCGTTTAGAGGCGGTCAAAGTGCCAGCTCTGATCTGTAATCTATCACGACGGTTAGATTCGCAGCAGTATCACGCGATTTCCCCGCATACATGAAAAATTCTGCAACGTTGAATATGGATGTAATGTACAGATGAGTTATCACGACTGTATTTAAGCATAAAGGTCGTTGACTACTTATCGTCCAATTTCTACGAATGGTTGAGCAACGCTTAGGCGTTCAGATGTACGAAATTAAATGAAAGACGGACCGCTTCATCGGAATTCGCCTCACAAAAAAAAAGTTCACAGAATAATATACTCACTACGCGCTTAATCGGTTCCTCAAGATTGCGGTGACCTTGTCATGCAACTGAATAATACGGTCGTCTTTTCCGATTTCGATTTAACTGACGTAATATTTCATTGATAGCGTCAGACTATTCCGCAGAAAGGCGACATAAGATATAAAAGCATTTGAAACATACAACGTTAACCTCTGACTTTACGGATGCTTCGTAGCCCAATATAAAATGGATTCTTCTCGTAACAACTATAGGGTGTTTCTTCTTAAGGTCAAAACCAGAATTTTCGAAACGTCAAATAAAATCTTTCACACAGTTCTGAAAGCGCTCTTTTGACGTACCAATCTAAAAGGTATTGTCCAGTTCTGGTCGTACAAGGCGGTGGTCAATGCATTTCCCCATAAGGCGGGGCCTTCCAGCGCGACCAGAACCGGACAATACCTTTTGGACTGATAGAACTGTACATACGTTACACATAAATATTTTCCGATGATTTTTTGATCCGCTTGGTTTAGAATGGCTCCTACAAGCCACCGAATCAAAGTGCACAATAGAGGTCAAAAGTCTAGGCGATCTTGTATTTTTCGTTATACGTAAATAGCGGGACTAACGATATCGATTTTTAAGAAGAAAATGGAGCTGAATACTACTTCCGGTTTCGAGTGTGCTGTGAAAAATGCTTGGTAGGAAGTAGCAGTGAGGACAAGGACGCAGTAAACGTTTATTACACTACAAAAATTGTCGATATTTAAATAGGTCCAACAAATTTACTTGACATTTGCACAGTACTTACAAGATTTTGCTAGGCACATAATTATACTCGTAATGTGAGCAGCCGTCTGCTTGTAGACTCTCCGTTACAATTTCAATCAACCCCTCCTTGAAACTGGTCCACCAAATACATCGGTGAACCATGGTCACAATATAAATGCCACTGATATATAAACAAACAATTAACGAACATACAATAGCAACTCTGAATGACGACTGCGGAATAGTACTCCGGAATATTTATCTATGCATTGATCTAAGAGGTTCTTTTCAAACGAAACGAGTAAATTTCACGGTAGGTTTGTTCCTATCACCCATTGCATTAAATCGTTCTCTAGAAAACACACAAGCATTTAAGGTTGTAAAACATATACCACAAAATATGTATGACAAGGGCAGTTTACATTGACCCTCCTAACCTCCAAAAAGAATGCTAAGAAAGCACATATTCGTTACATTTCTCTTAGATAGATCCATAGGTTTATGCAATACAATAATACATTTATTAATATTTCAAAGGTGTTTGCACACCAAACAAATAAACATACCCTGTGTCATTGTGGTGAAAATCGGATTATGAACTAAGCGATTAGGCTAGAGGGCCTGCGGGCTAGGGGGTCGCCAACCAGCGACGCCCTGCCCCGTAGACTCTCTAGAATAGCCTTTCTACCCTTCAAGTGTATTAGAGATTATTTAACATTTAAAACAAAACTAACAGGGAGATAAAGACAGCCACTCTAAATGTAAGGCAGCGAAGTCCGCCAACCGACTGACCGACTTAAAAACGATACGCGCACGCAAAGGGAATGTTTTGACGGATCACCTTATGTGACCTGCAACTGGGAAGTCAAATTAACTGAAGCTACGTCGGGCGCAGAGTTTCACCACATTTCCACAGTTGCGACTAAAATAGAAATTTTAAAAGGCAGAGGCGGGTGACAATGGGAGGGGCACGTTGAGGCGTGGGTAAGGTGGGGAGGGGGCGGAGGGAAGAGGGACATTTTAAAGCTATTGTCATTTAGCTTCGTGTGTATCTTCAGCCCAACGATACCGCAAAAAAATGGCCAGCGTTTAGGTGCAAGTGCGTCTGTAATACAAGTCAAATCGAATATTGACAGACATCAGAAAAAGACCGGTCCGCTCGAGACGTCTGATTAAGTAAACTATTTCTAGGACACAAGATAAAAGAGCGTGTAAAACAGTTTGCTTCGTAGTAAAGAGCTGATTCCTTCTACACACCAATACGGCCGGCTCGCCTGCAGCACAGTAGCTACGGTTTTATATAACCCTTTCCAGTTTCAAGGTACATTCGTGGTAGTTAGGTGAGACTTGAGCCCTTAAAAGTAGAGAAGCGCGAATGGTGTCCCCTGCCATGGGAGCCGCCATGATGGGCCCAGTGTATTCCTTACGGGAAAACGGGGCTCAACATGGCGGCCGTGGGTTTCATTTGCGCCTCTCTACTCTTTAGGGCTCTAGGTGAGGCGGGCCGATTCGACTGAACGTACAGTTAAAAGACAGCCGTTCCTGTGCTGGGCCCAGAGGACACACCGCTTTATTGCTATTTACATGTAACACGACACGACACTTTGTACTACAGAGTATCCAGTCAAAAAACACCACGAAGCAAGGCCCTGTGTAATGAGCTTGGCAAAAACACACAAAAAGGTCGGCATCACACATATGTACACAGCAGCAGCGTTCCAGACTATACACAACAAACTTTGACTGGTATACACATACTTTTAAATACTCTGCACAAAAACCTAACAAAAACTGAACATAAATTTCGACTAAATCTCATCCCGTATCTTTACGCTTTCTTCCTTTTTCCGAAACAGGTCATCCCGTACTCTGGAGGTACGTACACGCAGTAGATGTGTACGTAGAATATACAAAAAATATTTTATAGATTTAGTGGAAATGTTACCTTGACGTTACACGTGTGTAGTAGGAGTGCTACTAGTAAATTCCCCCGAATCCCCAAAACCCACCACAACATACCATGAAGAGTGTTCTGGCGGCCGCGGCACTACCCCTGTCCAGTCCACCAATGTTCCAGATATATACCACGCCAGCCGCGCCGACCCACATCTGAAGCGAAGTCGTGCGCCGGGTTAGCTCTGAGACATTTGACTGCTGGCCAGTAACCTTTCCACTGCGGCGTTGATGTCTCCGAACGTTGCAATCAAAGCTGACGACAAAACAACCACATTACCCATCAAACCACCGAAAGTTCCATCCATCAGTATACAGACGAAATTCTCTTTTATCGGATTGGGTTACATCTACAAGAGTTGTACTTCTTAACCGTAGTCCCAGGAACGGTTCAAATATTAATATTTTAACCCATAACAGCCTAAAGTACTTGGAGTGAAATTTAGCTTGAGAGAAATCCGTAGGATTTTTCCCTTAACCCACTACCGCCCACCAATGCCGCTCGGAAACAGACAAAAATATTTTGGAGGATCTTTTTAGTTCAGTATTGTCAAAAATTAAAAAATATCACTCCTCTGGAAACCTGAAATTCAATAATTTAGGCATTTTTCAAAGCTTAAAATTGCGTAAGTAAATGGGAAAAGTCCTTCGAAATTCTCTTAGACTAAATTTTACTCCAAATACTCTGGGCTGTTATGGGTTAAATTAAGCAAATTTAAGCTTTTGAAAATGCCTAAATTATAAAGTTTCAGGTTTCCAGAGGGGTGAAATTTTTTAAAGTGTGACAATACTGAACTAAAAAGATTCTCTTAAATTGATTTTTTCTGTTTCCGAATGGCATCGCTGGGCGGTGGCGGGTTAAGGAATAATAAAAAGTTTTGACTTGAATTTTTGTGAAACAGCGTTTAAGAATGGGTTAACTTTTATTTATGGAGCAGGTTGAGAAGGAATAGTTTTGTAAGATACGGAAAACTGAAAGGATTTTGTTGTTTCGCAGGTCCTGGTCTTTGAAATGATAAGAATGACCTGAAAGTGGAAATCAGGAAACAGACGGTATCCGGAAACAGGGGAATTTCACTCTTGGTGCTTCGGGCAATGAAGGGGTAAAAACGACAAAGCTTAAAGAAAAAAATGCGGTTTTTACCTTGCAAATTGGCGTCCCGGTTAACGAAACCCATTGAGGTTAGTTGTTCAAGTTGTGACCGATACCTTTCCTCCGGTGGTAGGTTGCTGCCTGCAGCTTGGGTCGCCATACTCGCCACCTGAACACATCCGAAAAATTGTCATTTATGAGTCATCGAAAGGCGAAACAATCGACGAAAAGATATGTATCCGGGTTTTGGATTCTTTTAAAGGGGGGAGGGGGACTAGAAAGGCCAATACTCTTTCACCTGGGTTTTATACAAAATACACTACTTGAAGTAATATTCTGCTCCACGCACTTTGTGTACAAAGGTACGCAAATCGTTCGTCCGACATAAGCAAGTCGTTAAGAATTTTTTTTTTCGGATGCCTAACGGATTTTTCGGATTTGATGGCATTGCGATAGTTTATGAACCGTACGGCGTCATTCGGATGCAATCAGATACTTGCTGTGTACAAGTTCCCCTCCGTCCCCCTCCACTCGCGCTGACGCAGTTTTGCCCGAAGGTTCTTCGCCTTGTCCACTCTATTCAAATGCTTTCACCACGAAACGGTAAACAGTTAACTTCTCTGCACCGAGGTAACAAAATTAAAACGGGAAAAAGACATAAACGGGAGCTTAAAAGATTTTTTTTTTAATTATTATTATTTAAGTACTTGAGAATCAATTAATAGATCCGGTGATGATGCAGACTGTTCCCCCCAAAACGAACAGATCAGAAAAGTCGGAGAGATAAAAGCAATCCAACAAAAACTTTCTTTTTTGTTTTTGATCCCCCTTTTTTTCATTGCTGGACGTTTATGTTATTCAACGGCAGATTTAGTCCAGATATTTTAAGTGTGTCACTCATCTAATATGGGTTACTATACTGGATTTTTTTTTGCGATGTTTTTTTTTTGGAGGTACTTAAAAAGATGTTCTTCCATTGAGGGTCCAGCTGCTTTTTCACTGAACCCGTTACTCTCCTCCTATACCGCGCCAAACTATATAAACCCAAAACAAGAGGAACACGGCTGGAACAATTTTTTAGTTCAGATTTTAAGTTTAGATTCGACTTAACCACCAATCGATGCAGTCAAAAAAACAAGAAAAATAAAACCGGAGGGAATTTTTTTTTTAAATAATTTAGATATGTTGACGGTAAGGAAGCCTACAAGAAAGAGAGAAAAAAAGAAAAAGAAAAAAAAGCTATTTTTAACGAGCCGATTAGCACTTCTTGAAGAGAGAACGTTTCTTTCAAACCTTCAAGACGCAAAATTTAATCGAACTTCGGACCATAAATGATTCAACTGAGCACCTGGCCAAAACAATATTTCACCTAAGCAGTAACTTATCCACCTCACTCACATTTTGGTAGGAAATGTCAGCCCCAATACCAAGTCATACGCTTGGGGGTGTTGTAAAAATGGTTCAAACATAGTTACTTTGACACCGACGGTTACCTCTGGTTAATGGTTACCTCTGTTACTTTGACACCGACGTATTAACCCGAACATGACGCATTCGAAAAATGCAAAATTATGCCAGAAAACGTGATACAGCTGACGAGTAATCTACGCAAATGAGAATCAACGGGAGAGAAGAAACAAGGCTTAAGAGAAAGAATACGGTCAATGAGCGAAATTTAATGATCGATTTCAAGGTATTCCTTATTATTTTTCTTTACTTTGTTTTAATGAAAAAATAAAAAAATGAAAGATTCATAATACTTTAAATAAATTAAAAAAAAAAAGAAGAAAACGCTACAAAACGTATACTACGAAGAGTAACCAAAATCGTGACCAAAATCTTCCCGTTCTTCGCCTATATTTTCGAAGTCGAATTTCCATCACGACTACTTCTCCGGAAAAACCACAGCACCTAATTAGTACTGTGCTGCTTAGAGATCGATTGTTTAACTGAAAGGCTTTTTACAATGGACAAAAATTAAATTAACGTGGAAAAATAAAACTGTGGAAAAACAAAAACTTTTCAGGAAGCAAGTTTAACACCGGTACCTGAATCGTAACCACAATAACTTTTTATGATTTTGAGCCCCCATGAACTTCTGGATGCGGCTGCTCATTAGATTGAGCTTAGAGATTGACGATTCTCTTACCATCTGGGTCATGAATTGCGAAAACATGTCCTGCTGGGCAGCGTTGGAGGCGGAAGTGGAGTCCCCTGTCGTTGAGTTTGTCGTCGGCGTAGTGCCTGCGGGGCTGGCTTCGGTCGCGCTGTTGGGCGACGTCGCCGCCGGCGCAGCGCCGGTCGCGCCGGGGAACGGAGGGACTGCCCCCAGGCCGATGCTACAAAAGATAAACACCAAACAAGAAATTCAACTTTAAAAATAAACACGGGTATAAACTGGGGAAGAATACGAATTTTAAAGGCACTTTCATTAAAAAGAGCTCAATGAAGAAACTCACAAACCGCCCACCGATTCGATCATCCAATCGCTAGAAAATCGAGGTTGAAGTCGCTAGTGACGTCACAACTCATACCCAATTCGAATAAGTTGCGACGTCACAGATTTCAACGTCATTAGCGAACGGATGATCATATCGGTCTGCAGTTTGTGGGGCTCTCCATACTTTTCTGAGCTCTTTTTAATGACAGTGTTCATACCAGTTTTTAAAATTTCGTATTCTTCCCCACTGTTCCCTCCTAATATTTTTTTTTGAAATGATATGGGATGTTTTTCGGAGCTGTATTACCGACTTTATGACTAAATGCGAATTTAGATCTGTACCGAACAGGGTACCTAGACAGACACGCGAAAATCCTATGCCTTCTTTAGAACGTTACCTGAGTGAAACGATTTTAATTTCCTGACCATTGGCGTTAACGAAAGTTCTCATAAGCCCAATGAAGACACCAAAGACGGTAATTTCTCCGCATTTAACGAAGAATCTTTTCCTTTTTTTTTGTTATAATAGTTTAATAACCTCGTTTAGGACGAAAAATGGTTGCTCGACTGTCACAAAGACGTATTTTAACCTTAATAATTAAATTTTTGAAGGGTTCCTACATGAATAAAACTTACATGAAAATCAAAATTTCTCAATGTTAATTCAACAACGTAAACTTAACTTTGACGGCTAGGTCTTTTTTTTTTTTTTT
>Ga0058701_10004529_pt1 | contig 11307 bp, 4 predicted proteins | sample AgamicOrMae_FD_97039 | JGI IMG/M metagenome (GOLD analysis project Ga0058701, IMG submission 97039) | Agave microbial communities from Guanajuato, Mexico - Or.Ma.e | ecosystem: Host-associated > Plants > Phyllosphere > Phylloplane/Leaf | place: Guanajuato, Mexico | collected 2012-06-04 | reverse complement strand
GAAAAGAAAGGCCTCAGCATTTTCTAGCGCTCAAGAATGTGGAAAAGGATGACAAATCGTACAAAATTATCGATCGCACAGAAAGAGAGAGATGGACGAACTCAGCAGACGGACTTGCTGCTAATGAATAGCAATGGCCTCGGGTCGAAGAATCTGTGCGAGTATCCACTTGCAATGGATAAATACGGTATATGGATACCTCTACTTTCTCTGTAAAGATATCCGTAGGTTCTCTTTGCTATCGATATGTTTGTCTATCTCTAAATGCACAGGACTTTAAATATTCATGGCATTATACGCAATCCGCGGATATCAGTGTGAAAGTCCACCATTGATAGATGTCCAAATAAATTTCATTCATACTTCTTTATCTCTCGTCTAATTCTCAATTCACAATCGGACACAGAAAAAAATGGGTTAGCTAAGTTAACTCACAAATTAGTAAAAAAATAATTAAAAAAATAGAAAAAGGACACATAACTTGGTTAGTAAATGTTGCTATTGGGTTAGTACAAGTTACCAGCACATAAAGGAATTACCAACACCGTGTTAGTCACTTTTACTAGCACGGTGGCTACATTTACTAGCCTATCTGGTAATATTTACTAACTAGGTTATGTGTCCGTTTTTTCCTATTTGTGAGTTGACAGCTATCCATTTTTCTGCGTGGATATGCCATGGTTAGATAAACACGAATATAATATTTTAAGCTTGACTTCGGATTTGAAACTCCATTGCTTATTTTCTCGAACATGAAATTATTTTCAAAAGATAAGTTATTGCGTGCAGTGGTTTGAGCAGGTGTCACCATAAACAACCTAAGATGTTTCTTCAACAAACCAGGAAGCCCAACAAGCCGCCTCATACAATTAAAGCGTTGCAATGTAACTCATCCTGAGGGAGTCAAGTCCCGGTAGGCCTCATCTCGACAAACCTCCAGTGTTGCCAGATCTCCCACTCCGCCGTATTTAAACTTGATAAAAAATTTTACACATGACGATAATTTTGTGATCGATCCCACCTTTAGATTGCTCAGTTAGAGAACGATCCAAAACATACCAAACATGCTTGGTTATCTTTAATGGTTCTCAAGTTAATCTCGTTACAAAATCACGAAATTTGGTAACACTGCAGCTCGCTAAGCGCCGCCGCGTCAGAGCGGGTTGCTCTTTCGACTTGTGATAAACCATGAGAAAACTTTCAAGGATGTCCTAGTGAAATATTGGTCCATCAGCTGCCACAGGTCATTTAGCGATAACATCTCCTTGACAACAATCCGTGGGAAAAATTGGGAGATTGTTTTAAAGCAGTCTTTGTTTCTCATGTGAATTGGATCGAAATTTGCAACCCGTGATAAAACGAAAAAAGGCGGGCACTGTGAGAGGTTCAAGTGTCAAGGTTGAGATGTTAGATTGCCGGATATCTGTATTATACGATGACTTCAACGCAGGAAAGTTGGTAGCGGATAAAGATTCCCTAGGAGGGTGATAGTAGCTCAATACAGCGGAGTCTCGATTGTACGTAATCCAAGAGACCGACGAAAAATTACGCACTATCGAGAAATAGTCTACGTATTATCGAGATTCGTTATATCGAGACTCGACAAAACATGGAGACTGAAACGCTCATTTAGGATGTTTCGTCGATTTAGCTAGTCAAATCCGTCAACAAAACAAATCTTATAAATAATGACAAAAGTGTGTTTAAAAATCTGAAAAGCACGAAAAACTATAAAAATCGACTAAAAAACAATCAAGATTAGTTGGCAGCCAATAATTATGATTATTTCAATTTTGAAAAGTTTCCAGTGCTGATTGGACTCATTTTCCCCTTGAAAATGTACTGCTTTTAGAGGTTTTTATCAAATAGTTTTCTTAAACAATGGTAAGATACTGATTGTTTGGTCTCACTTTGTTCATCTTAACTTGGATCAATCATGTGAAACGTTTTTAAAATAAACTTTTCCATCAATTTTTTTTCGTAAAATGCAAAAAAACTTGAAAATTTTAGTACACGTCCATGTAACGCCACGTAGGCTAATTCTTGCTATCTTTGAATGTCTAAAACTCAAAAGTTAGGACGAAGACAAGTCCTTTAGTGGCCAGGTGTGTGCATTAGAATCTTATTGTTCGCTGTATTTCTGATGAACAAAAAGAGCCTGTTATCGACACTCTTTACCTCGACGAAACATACTTAAAAACCCTTGTTTCGCTACAAGTTCATTGGAGATTTGAGATGCTCGATTTTCTACCTGTTTTGTTCTAAATTCCAACGCCAAGCCGCAAGGAGCTAGCACAACCGGAGGTTAGGACCGCCGGTGGTGACTAGCGGATTCCATCACGGGAGCACCTGAGACAAACTTTGTCGCTAGTTATTACATCGGTACTATCTTTTCAAGGATATGACAACTGAATCGGGCGCCCAACAATAGTTGAGTTCCAACAATACTCGGCTCCACGTCATGAAACAACAATGGCTCTCTTGTGCAGTCGCTTGTTCCTGTCCTCGCGCGATTTGATCGTAATATGCGTCGGGATTATCACTGATTTGCGAGATTGGATTTACGATCGACATATTGGTGGGCGGCGCCTTCTCAGAAATTTATTGGTGGGTCCATTGGCCTTCCTCATGGGAGCGGAATATGAAGGGAAAACTATCTAAAAGGATGGCCCTTAACCAGAGACAAATGCGGCTTCAGCTAAAGGAACGCGAAAAATAGTATCCTCAACTTTCGCGAATCTCACGGATTAATTATGAGAAAAAAGGAATAACGAGAGACTGTTCTTAGGAAGACAGTTCCTTTTTCGGGCGAGCTGGCAAACTATATCCTGTATTTGATGGTCTCCGATGAAAGTCTGCGCCAATGTGCTCCACGGTTGGACATCCGGCGGGCTGCCATCACCGCAGCTGCCACAAATGACATATAATTTCATTGATTTGACCGCAACAAGAGACTATAGTTTTCGATTGTGTTTTCGCCATCAAAGCTCAAGCCGGGGACAATCGTAAAATGAATAAATTATGCGATTTCACATCGAATACGACTGATTAATGCCAAGTAACGGATTACAATTAACGTTATACGTAATATTCTCTATATTCTGGGACTAATACAAAGTACATGTTTCTGGAGCAAAGAAAATGATTATCTAATGGAGCTGTTTCGTTGCCGAAAAGCTCGTTTGATACACTAAATTTCAGGTTCTGCGACAAAGTTCACGTCTTGAGCTTCGTTGCCGGTTATCGTCGGTCAATACGAGTGGAATTCAGTCTAACTGCTGTCGATATGCAGGTATAGCCTTTGTCAAACCATGGAGATTTGATCGCCGGTAACGGTCACAGCGACATTATTCTTCGCAAATATTCTCATAACTTCTTGCATCTCTTGTAATCACAGAATAAAAAACGGAGGCGTGAGGAATGGAGGAAAAAGCTACACACTGCACCCCAATACAAAGAGACTTAAACGCTGCACATAAAGGGACGCAGGCAGTACGATGCTTGTACCCATGTACCCATAAATACTTTAACGATGAAGAAAAAGGTACGCAAGCTGTCTGATGCTTATACATGGAAATTTTGACGCTATGGAAAATGCAACGCAAGCCGCTTTTCGCCAATGCATGGAGACTTCAACGCTGGGGATGAAGCGATGCAAGTGTAAGTCCCACTAGACGGAAACTTCAACGCCAGTCTTTTCAATCGGCAGTTGAAGTTGAGTTTTCCGTTCAAGTACGCGAGACACCACACCCACCGCATTCTAGAAGCCGCCTAAAGTAGAATAGAATGATGCGACGGTGACATTCCCTTACCTAGAAGCCTGCCCTAAATGCGTTCGTTATTGTCGAAGTAACAGCCAGCGGCGGACTGGCCCGGACGGGCACTCGGGAATCCTCGAGTGGGCCCTTGGTCGGTTGGGAGCCCTTGGGTCCTTGAGTTCTTGGGTCCTTGGGCCCTTGGGTCCTTGGGTCCTTGAGCCCTTGGGCCCTTGGGTCCTTGGGCCCCGGGGCCCCCGGCCTACCGAAAATTTGTATTGAGCCGCAGCACTACCTTTCGGGATTTCGTGTGGGCCGTAACGATAGCCGCAACTTAGAGTGCTTGGGCCGCTGGTTGAAGCTAAAAAATACATCACAGGTGATGTAAAGGTAGGTCTCCTTTTTGAAATAAAATGATTCGATCGAGTTCTCCAATCTAATTAGTGTTGTTTAAATTTATTTTAGTCCTTTTATTTTTGAAACAACTTTTTGCCTTGCTAGGACCCCCATTTCAGCTAAATTTCAGCTAAGGGCCCCTTTAAGCTAAAGGCCCCTTCCATCTAAAGGCCCCTCTTAGAGTGTTAACATAGGTTTTATCATTGAGTAGGCCGTATTAATATTGCTACTCATTGTAATCAAATTAGACATAAATTGTTGAGTTTAGCATCAATGGCTAGTAATGCATATTTATTTGGGCAGAAAATTAGCGTTACAAGATGGGGTACGGGGAGGGAGGGGAGGGGGAGGCGAGAAGGGCCTTCTTTCAGAAATCCCGAGTGGAGCCAGTCCGCCAATGGAGCATCCACGAGGAATTGCCTCTGTGCTATTCCTCTTCTCTTCAAACTAGACGAAGGTGAAAAACTGGGTCACGAGCCTTGGCTTAGGCAAGCCTTGGCTTAGGCAAGCCTTGGCTTAGGCAAGCCTTGAAATCGAAGAGTGGCAACCGGTTACAGCGCTTCCTCATACATCGCGATCACGTTTATAACGTTCTTTTCCACAAAATAATTTCTCATTAAATTGACCGAGCGAAAATTCGACAAACGAATACGATTCAAGCCTTGTTTGGGCATTGTTGTTTGTCGAAAAAGCTTTCTCGGCAAAATATTTGTTTAGGAGTTCGCGAAGGCGACTAGACGAGAAAAGTAAACAAATCGATCTATTTAATCCGCGTGGAAAGATGTCATAAAAGTTGTACAAAGTAACAACTTTGTTGCGCATCAAATCCACGTGTGTTTTCCGTTGTCCGTGTTAGCACCTTCGTGGTAAAATTTCATCCATGGCTAAAGGTGAGGTAGGTGATCAAAAACCTTTACGAAATACCATTTTACGGTGCGTTCCTTACAAACAAAAGGTATAAAGAAGTGCCTGTCCTGAAGCAAAAAAAAACAACAACAATAAAAAAACAAAAAAAGCTATTACACACGTTGGCAAAATTGGACATCAACGGCGATATCACCCTTGAGTTATCCGAGGTTTTCGGACATTAGTTGTTTCCACTGTTATTGATAGGTCCAGTTTATAGCACAGGAACGGTTAATCTGCGTTACGCCACTGGAAATGACGGAATAGAGCATTAAACAACCTAAATCAGAGCAAACATGAAAGGGGTGACAATAGGCTACGGCAGTGGAGACATATTGGTACCCGTAATTTCTTTTCACGGTTAACATCAGCTCTTTTAATTTATCCATTTGTTTAATGGTGCGCATATAAGTACTTCGGACAATCTGCTACAGTTAATAACTCAAACCCAATACTATGGCAGGTACCACAAAGATTTGACCGGAGATGTGAACTCATTTGATGTAATCTGCCGGGCATAATATTTATAAGAAAAACACTTGTTTAAATATCTATCTGAAGGACTTTACATACATTGGGGCTGTCTAACGGTTTACCGCTTGAGATTCTCCTTGGCTTTTCTAACACCAGAGGCTTGGAACAGTCACAATAATTTATCGGCGACTTCAACGGAACGGCATGTCAAAAATTGCTTCGAAGAAATCACTCAAGACTGGTAAGAATAGGCTTACACTGTCGAGGTAGCTGAATTTAGGTCTGCGTCCAACCGTGCGTTCAAGTCTCCACAAATGCCATAATATATTGTACAAGTGAAGGATATCTTCCCGCAAGCCTTTCAGACGCGTTAAATCTCCCAAACATGGTCTACTCTTAAACTGCGATGAAATCTTCATGTATGAGTCCGTCAGGGCTGCTAGTCAAGTTTCATACCTTTCAATTAGTTTCCCCATAAACAATTTCAAGTATCAAACGTTAAAAATTCCACCCAAAGTTTTTGGCTAAGAAAATTTAAAAAGGCACGGGGATGCTCCTAATATTTTTCTTTTTTCTCCCAATTTTTTGCCCCGAACTTTTTTTCTGGGAATTTTATTTTTTGACGATTGGATCTGATAAAGGGAAACTAAAAATGATAATAACCGATCTGTTGCTCAATTTGTCGCTTTAAACGCACCGGGAGAGGCGGAAGTTCACGTCCAGGAGGTTAGATGGGAGGCGTAACTTACAATGCTCCTCTGCGTGAGGGCAGGCCGCGAATTAGCAATCAAACTTAGGGTTATCGGTACTTGCAAAAAAATAAAAAATATCTCAACAAATGTGGCAAACAAAGAAGAATTATAAAAATAGCTACGAAAAGTAACATGTAAGAAAAGAGACCCAGAGACAGAAATTGTAAGTGACAAACAGTAATAAAAGAGACTCTCTGTTCACTGGTAGCCCTTGCGTCCATAGCTTCAACATGAAAACATCTCGAATTAAAAAAGAGATACGACTACCGGAGAACAAACCAAAACCTTGTCCTGGAGTAAAAAATCAAAAAAGCTTACGAGCTCATTCATCAGAAATCACGTCGGAGAAAGTTATAAGGATCATTTAAGTAAGTGGAAGGTCGCCATCATTATTACATTACAATTACCGTCGGAACAGACTTCACACCTCAAGCACGAAGCAAAAATCATTATACTCTCGAATAATAATTTAATAAACATTCACAAAGCGTAACGTATGGCTGGCTCATTACACTTCTTAAAATGGGAAATGAACCATTTTAAAAGCAATTAGTCCCCTCCCATCATGGAAACAAACTGAACCGGAGGTCAAACCTAACTTCCCACGTAACTGTTGCCGCCGTTCACTTTCGATCGACGTCGACGTACTACGTAGGAACGCCGTGCTCCAATTCAGGCCAATTTTAGCGAAAAATGGTTCCACCAAAATTGAGGTCTCGCGGAAGATCGCCTGATTCTCGTCTAGAAAAACCGTATAAGCTAGGCTTGCAAATTAAGCCTTGCTTGCCTTGAACCAAAACAAAATACAGAGTAGAATGCAGGATTTCGTGGTTAGGAGTAGAGGCATTGTTAGATTTTTACCTCCGGGTTCAAGTCCTTCAGCAATCCAGTTTCAGGCAAAGGACCTCACCCTTGCAAGCAACTCTCCCGTCTCACCTCCAAAGCTTCCTTAAAATAGCGCATCGAAACAAAAGCTTCACGAAAACAAGCAAACAACTTTGGATGCCATCACTTTTATTACAAGTCCGGCAACGTTCCTCATACTTTCCAAACATTCTTATGATACAGATTTGTATGTTGTCAATCGACTTTAAATTAGCCCGAAATGTGAGCACAGGTAAACTATCATAGAAGAAGATGGATAAAAAAATCTTTTTTGTCTTTGTTTTTGTGTGTTTGTTTTTTTTTTTCCTATTTTTTTTCCTGGATTGCTATCACTGCTGCAATAAAGCTTTCTCCAATATCATACATCCCAAACACGTTTTTTTTTTAAGTTCATATGAATGAATAGTGCATGATATTATTGAGTGATTCTCGAGGAAAATTTTCCATATTTTCTCTGATCGACTTAAAATGACTGTTTGGGTTAGAAATGACTGTAAAATGACTGAAATCCATCCCTGTTAGAAATACTATTTTTAAAACGTCTCAACTTTAAATGTTGTTGAGCCCTCTCCTTTTCTCGAGGAAAACAAAACTTCTCCTAATTCATGTTACTAGCTCTGTTTTCTCCCATCCGTATTCGTCACTGTTTCTTCCCGTCCGTTACTTTTTCTTTTTGGGTCCAAAATTTCTCGCGAAGAAGTTACGAAACAGGAGACAAATCATACAATTCCTTTCGCATATTCGCCATTAAATCATTTCTTCTCAGAAGTTATCCTCTTCGCACCTCCCGATAGCGCTTCCGACAGACTGGACGAAAATTTTCGGCCAAGGTCGATGCTGCACCGCTGCTGTCTCCGACGGTCACTTGATCTCGGCGACCTCCCGCTCCCGACCCGCAAGGCCGGACGCGTCACTCGACTTCCAAAGGGTTGGTTGCATTTGTGGTTGACCCTTCGTGGTTTGCTTACAGGTGGTCTCCTCGCAGGTGTTCCGAAAGCGAATAACCCGAGAGAAACCCAATGGGACGACCACACTCTCAGTAAAGATAAGCAATTTCATATTTTCGCTTATCTCATTATGGTCAAAATCTTATTTTTCATTTCTTAAAATCTGTTTCGGACGTCGTATACTTGTGTCCACGAGATGGTCTTCCAGAAATGTAAGGGTTTTTAAACGTCAAGACTTTTACATGATATTGTATGAAATTGAAGCTCCGATGTTTGTTACGCGTACATTAAAGATTATAATTTCTTGCAAAACTTTTTTCTTCCTTCGCCTTTATTAATAAAAACTAAAAATGGACGAGTGACTGCGTAAATGACCAAAAAAAGTTCAGCATTAAAAAAAATCTTTAACATTTCAAAAATACTGCAACTTTTTAAAATGAAAAATCTTTTTATCAAAAATAATAGAAAGAAGAAAACGTGGTACAATATCTGTAAAATCATCCTTAACAACCGCTAATAAATCGCAATTTCCTTAATTTACTCATTTTCCCTGATAGATTTTGCAAAAACATTAGTTGACGGGTAAACTTTAACCGTGCAGTGAGGCGAAATTGGCAAATTGCGAGGTGCGCTAACTAGATAGCTTTTCCTAAAATATCGATACAAATCGAAATATCATTCCAAAAAGGGTATTATTTCACGCCCTTGAAAAGAGCATTAATAATGATTGCATTGTTCTCGCGGCATGGCGTAGCGCCTACTGGACGGCGCCCATTGGACGACGTACACTCCCTAAGGAGACCTTCAGTAGCACTTCACAGAGAGGCGGAAATCTCACAATCAGACCCAGCTGACGCCCACCGTCTTCCGTGTATTCAATCAATGGACGGATCTGACCGATTGTATAATACATAAAAGGAAATTATCTGTGGGGGACGAGCTTATCCCATCTAAAAATGCCAACAGAGTCGCACAAAGTCCTGATCAAAACTTTAGGTTTCGTAACAAAGGGTACTAATTTATTTTCTGAGAGAGTTTGAAGTCAAACTTACTTGGATTGACGCTTCCAAAGCGATTTTCTTTCTTTTTTTTTAAATAGATGTCTATTCACCTTTTTTTTGCCCTAACTTATTCCGATATATCCCACCTTAACTTATTCTTCCTGAACCAGATCTTAGTTAAACCTAACTTAATTATAACTAATCTAAGGCTGACTTCAACGCAACTCAACCCAACCTTACATGAGTTAAGCTAACCTGAAACTTGACTTTCGTTTCACGCTAAATTGGCGTTACAGAAACATAACTTTATTTTTACAGAAGGGTTACCTTCGGTTGCTTAAGTTTTGGGAAAAGTTATGGGTTATTAGATTGGTGAGATGTGAGTTGCGTCAGGTTAGGATTAAGTTTTGATACAAGGGCTTGTTTAACGATCAGGTTATAGCTAGGTTTGACTGAATTTAGGTTACATTTAGGTAGGTTTAGATCAGGGTTTTAGGAACAATTCTGTGATGATGTATTTCGGTTTCACTCGGCTTGGCGACAGAAGAAAATGCATCTTAAAATCTTGAGGATCTTTCACTCTCGCCATGCTTCTTTCTGTTTGTGGAAACTGTTAATTTACGTCTTATTTGTAGCTAAAAGCACTTGATTACTAAGTGTCCAAGGCACCGACAGATTTTATCGCTGCACTCTTTTTTACGACTCACTTAATAAAAAAGAATATGCGAAGAAGATCACTTCCGGTTTGAATCTGATTTCCGGTCTTCCCAGACAGATTCGTTCACCTTGGTATTAACCACTGAGGTCAGACGAACTTGAGGGTTGACCTGATAGTGACCCAAAAGGCGGTTAGCGATCAATGGCGGAGAAGATTTCATTGACCACACAATACTCGCCTCAAGACCTTGCCAGCTGCTCAAATTAAGTAGCTCTTACTTGATGCGGTCAAGTCTGTTGAACAAGCGTTTAGTAAACGCTTAACTCATTTTCATCCACAAGATCGTTTAAAAATTGAGGTTTTCTTTAGAAAGAATAAAAATGCTTTCAGGTAGTGGCACAGATAAAGATTTCAGCCATTTGGCCAATCTATAATTTATTTACACCACGGTTGGTAGCAGGTTAAGTTTATGGTTACGTCAGATTTTGTAGGGTTTGGTTGGGCACGGATAGGTTACGTAGTTAAGTTACGTAGGCTGCTGTTAATCAGGCTTAAGTCAGTGTCAAATAGTTTGAGTAAAGTTAGGTTGAATTACGCTTGATATTTCATCCAGTATTTTTTTTTTGTTTTTTTTTAATGGTCAGTTCTATTCGTACGTCTACGTTAAAACGCAAGAAACCAACCTAATGCATTTCAAACAGGAGGTGACTTGAACGCACGGAAACTAACATAATACACATTCAAAGGGGCAGGCTGTGAATAGTCACTTCGTACTTTTTTTAAAGAGAGTGTCTATTGACCCGAATGCCCTATTAAAATGTATTAGGATGGGTTCCGTGCGTTTAAGTCACCTCCCATTAACAATGCATTAGGTTGGTTACGTGCGTTCAGGTCTCCTTATATTATCGCATGTCGGGTCAATAGCAACACCATTTTTTAAAACATCGTTTAGAAACGGGATTTTACAAGATCTTGTTTTTTTAATTTTCTTATTTATTTATTTTTTTGCTCATCCCTAACCTGTTAAGGGCGGGAATACTTTTACTGTGCTCTTAAAGCACATTGGCAATGTTTGACTCGGATAATGCGCAGCAAAAGAGTTTTCGAATTAATCAAAAGAAGTTTTCTTTCATAGTTTCGTTTTTCACGAGCCTGGTTATCATTCCATGTAGCGATTTTCCGTGTACCCTTTTAACGGACTGGTAGTCTTTCGAGTATTTGTCAAACTGGTCGGGTCGCGCTTCAAACAGGAATGGATGGTGAATACCTTTGGAATGAGCAAGAATTCACGCGATTGTCTAATTGCGTTACATAAAGGAACGCCCACACTGTAATTTTTTAAGGTAGCATTTTCAACCTTTTGGTTTGAATTTGGTGCTACCCTCCGTCGTCAAGCCGAGCGGAGAGATAGCGGAACGGGGCAAAAGGCATCCAACCTAGCCCAAACTGTATCATAAGCAAGCCTCTTGCGGTATACCAAGTTTATATATAGTGCCTTGTGCCTCGCTCCGCTATCGCTCCGCTCGGCTGTCG
>Ga0058701_10004528_pt1 | contig 11307 bp, 9 predicted proteins | sample AgamicOrMae_FD_97039 | JGI IMG/M metagenome (GOLD analysis project Ga0058701, IMG submission 97039) | Agave microbial communities from Guanajuato, Mexico - Or.Ma.e | ecosystem: Host-associated > Plants > Phyllosphere > Phylloplane/Leaf | place: Guanajuato, Mexico | collected 2012-06-04 | reverse complement strand
GTGTTCGGAGGGAAGAAGGGCGATAAAATGCCCACAACAGGCGAGGCTATCCAAAAGCTTCGGGAAACAGAGGAAATGCTGGTTAAAAAACAAGAGTTTCTCGAAAAGAAAATTGACGACGAACTTGCCGTGGCCAAGAAAAATGCCCAGAAAAACAAGCGAGGTAAGTCAAGAACGTCGTCGTTGTTATTAATGTATGTGCTGTCAATGCAGCTGAGGCCCACATAACCTGACTCACATTCTCACTATCATCTAATGTCATGTACTTACCACCGTCTTAATACAGTATAGCAAGTTGATAATCACTGGCGGCTTCAACGCACTGTCTCATTATCCATGTAGTTCATTGCCAATAGTTTCCCCAAATGTGTACTTTTGCAGTTGGTGTACATTATTGCTGGCTTGCAGCTTTTATGACATCTTTTGTCAATGGATGCTGAAGGTTTTGTTGTGATCAGGCATTAAATGTTATGGCGCATGTTTGCAGCTGCTCTTCAAGCTCTCAAGAAGAAGAAGAGGTATGAAAAGCAATTACAGCAGATTGATGGCACCCTTTCAACCATAGAAATGCAAAGGGAAGCGCTGGAGAGCGCCAACACTAACACAGCTGTTCTCACTACCATGAAGCTGGCAGCTGATGCCCTGAAATCGGCCCATAAACAACTGTAAGTTACAGTTTTGTATTTCTAACTACGGTTCACCCTTGCATGATGCATTTATACTTATTCTGTTTTCTACTTTCAGTGATGTGGATCAAGTCCATGATATGATGGATGATATTGCTGAACAGCAAGATGTAGCTAAGGAAATATCTGATGCTATTTCAAATCCTGTACCATTTGGCCAAGATGTTGATGAGGTAAGGTGTTGCTTGTGTGCTGTAATGTCTGTGAAACCTGTCATATTCTAATTATTGTTTTTTTTTTTTTTTAGGATGAGCTGGAGAAGGAACTTGAAGAATTAGAACAAGAAGAACTTGATAATAAACTTCTTGATATTGGCCCATCTCCTGAGGACCTGCCCACACCACCAAGCAAAGCACCTGCAGAAGCCTCAAAGGCCAAAGCAAGTTAGTAATGTGCTATTCACCTTTGAGTTTGAGTCCTCAGTGCTATGTATTGTTAAACATTTTTGTATGTTGTTGCAGAAAAAGACGATGCCGATTTGGATCCCTCCTTGAAAGAGCTGATGCAGTGGGCTTCATGAAGTATGTTATTTTCCTGCACCTTCAATTAATGAAACGTCTTACATTGGAGCAGGAGATAGGTATTTTTATTCAAACACTTGTAATTATTTTTTTTAATGTTAGGGAGGCTTTAAGTGATAACCACAAACATCAGACTCACAGCATCCATGTTTGATTCTGATTGCTTTTTTCTAAAAAAAATTTTATAAAGGGAAAAAGCTTAGTCAATTTGAACTAGTGACTGTATTTTATGTTGGAATCGCGTTGCAATACATTGATAATTTACTATCAGTTCTACCCTCTGTAGAAAAAAAAGGAAGATACATGAATGAAACAGGTGTTTTGAAACAGAGACAAACATTTTTCTAAACTGTGAGGTGAGATAAAAAAAAAATTGAAATCGCCCTATTAGATCATTCTTTTGATTTTTTTTATACGCCATGTGTGGGCTTTCTCTAAGTAAAGCTACTGTTCTTTCCCCGGGTTATTATGGGTAACTACAAACGTAGGACAAGAATTTTTTTGGGGGCTTGTTTTTTGCACTAGACATTTTTTTTTTTTTAATTTTAGGAATTTTTCGTTTGCCGCTAATCAGATTTCGTACATACTGGGTACTTAACGAGCAAAAAAATAGGAATTGTTTTAAACAACTCATGTCCGGAGCTTGTAACTTGTGTTCTCTTTCTCAGAGCCTGGTGTATAAGCTGAGAATTTTTGTCCTTTTTTTGTATAAATATTATAAATATTATGTAACATATTTGTAGGATGATCTGCTGTGATACCGGAGAAAACTATCTTGCATAATAATCCGCATGTACAAAGATGTTCTCTCTTTTTTTAGTTTTAGCCCCAGTTGTGTTTTACTGCTGTGAAACAATAGCAAAGGTTTCATGAAAATATGATCGAGTTATTCGTTCGTCTTCTCTCTCGTTTAAACTCAGAACTAACGATCATATTCGACTCATATTACGCTAGAACATAAATCACATAGGGCGGTGGTTGCGTATCCGTATTTTTCACTCAGATTTTTTTTTCCTGAAAATTTGGATAACCTGACGCGACGTATGCTCTCATTGGCTTTAGGGTGTCTATCACTGTCCCACAGCTGATGTCTGTGTCTTTCTCATTTGGTTTTGGGCCGGAATCTCCGTTCATTGTGGCAATGTAGCCAATCGTGCAACGGCGCCCGGTTGTAAGCTTCGAGATCCCGACATCGCTTGAGAACGTTCTTGTGCGGTTGATTATTATTTGCGCGTCGGTTTTATTCATCCTTAGCGCAGGTTATAGGTTTTTCAAATAAATTGTGAGAGTTTTTTTAAAAAAAGAAAATTTATTACATCCACCGGTGACGGAATTCATCAAACATTGTTACAATCTGAATCGTGTGATAGCTTCTAAAACATAGCATGAGGAAGACGGAGTTCAAGAAGTTGTTCACGATGGAATTCATCTTGGATTTCTGTTTAAAGCATTAAGAGTTTCGAGCCAAGTGCGTTCCTCGGCAAAATTTCTAAAGAATCAAGTGAGACCATTTGTGAGCGATTTATTGGTTACGATTTATGTATGTTGTTAGGTAGCAATGCATGAAACAAGAGAGGTGAGGGTTATCAGGTTGATTAGGATTGAAAAAGAAAGACAATGCGGCAACAAAAATCGGGTGGCGAGACGTTGAGCGAATCGACTCAAGGAGCGATTTGGAAATAGTTCCATCCTGTTGTGTTTGACAGATGTATTTCAGGATTAATTAGATAGTTGTGGTTAAACAACCCAACGTAGCAAGTGCGGAACTGCAAGCAGTAAAGTTGGCACTATTGGATGAGCAGTAACGAAACAAGCGGCATCAGATCTGCTATTGTGCCTTCTGTGCTTTTCGTGGGAAGTTCTGCTTCTGCTTTCGTCACTATCATCATTGCTATCGCTACTGTCACTACTATCACTGCTGCTGTCACTGCTATCACTGCTGCTGTCACTGCTACTGTCGCTACTATCACTGCTGCTGCTGTCACTGCTACTGTCGCTACTATCACTGCTGCTGCTGTCACTGCTACTGTCGCTACTATCGCTGCTGCTGCTGCTGTCACTGCTACTGTCGCTACTATCACTGCTGCTGCTGCTGTCACTGCTGCTGTCGCTACTGCTGCTACTATCGCTGCTGCTGTCGCTGCTGCTACTGTCGCTGCTGCTACTGTCGCTGCTACTACTGTCGCTGCTGCTGCTACTGTCGGATTTGTCATCTGGAATGTGTTACAATTACAGTAAATACCAGTTAATCAGAATGAATGCTTTCATATAGTCTCGCGCTCGTAGACGTTCGTGTCGTACCACAGTGAAGATAAAAGCAGTGTCCACCCAGTAAGCGCATAAGCGCATTCTTGTAAACTTTTTACTACGATACAAATAACCGTGTTTGCGTAAGTCGAGTGGTTGCGTTAACTTGAAAAGTAGTTAACTCGATTAATCAGGCCTGAACGGAAGTTCTATTAGAATTTGGAAATTTAGAATGTAAAGGAAACAGGGTTGCTCAAGCCTCTTTTAAGGCTCTCTGAATTGAAATATTAGTAGTGAACGCCGTATTTTGGTGCTAAATGTACGTTAAGGTTTCAGATTTTTTTTTCTTGACACGTTTGCCAATGCGAACACCTCTGGTCAGGCATGCTGGAAACAGTCTGAAGTTGTGTCTTTCCTCCGATGATCTTTTCCGTGTACAAGAGTGACTTTGCTTTTGATCTTGATTTTACATTTTTTCTTACCATCGTCACTGCTGCTACTGCTGCTGCTACTACTGCTGCTGCTACTGCTGTTGTTTTTGCTGTCATCTGTCGTGCGCAAGAATTACAACTCGATTAACTAATTAATTCATTAATATTTACGTCGTATTAGGTTTTTTTTTCTACAACAAAAGCTAAGATCATAAATAGAGAAATTGACGCACGGATTTAAAGTCCGCGGTGACTTTTCAAAGAAGAGAATCAGGGAAAAAATCTCGCTTATTTACCGCATTTTTTTTTCTTACCGTCCTTGCTGTCTTCGCTGCTGCTACTGCTGCTGCTGCTACTACTACTGCTACTATCTGTTTTGTTTAACAAAAACGAATGAATCACTAACCAGTTTTCTATATCTACCTTCACTATTTAACATGTATTTTTTTCTTCAAAATGTCAGGCTGATTTTTAAATGACAAAGCATATTAAGCAGATGCAAAGGCGATTAAATTTTTTTAAATAAAAATCAGTGATTCTTGCGCATTAAGTTTGCCAAATCCATGGTTGTATATTAGACTTCGTTCAGCCTCAGTCAATCCGGGCTTTGCCCGTTGCATCCTCGCATTCCTCCTTCTTACCGTCGCTGCTGCTACTACTACTGCTGCTACTACTGCTGCTGCTGCTAGTAGAGTTGCCATCCTTATCATCAGCAGCGGGTGTCACTCCAGCAGCCGGAGCTTCGTCAGCCTGGACGTCTTTTTTCTCATCAGCGGCGTCGTTGACGAATTGCAGGACTCCATTTTCGTCACGAGTGAGCCGAAGATGGCGGCTGGCAGCCGGTTGGATCAGCTGGCAGTCCAGCACAAGGAGTGCCAACACTAGCGCTAAAAGCCAGCGCATCTCGACTCTGCAAATGAATCAGTAATCGTGGTAATTGTGACGAAAACATACTTTAGGATCCCTCTGCTCGCGTTCAAGTCGCTGATAAAAGTTCCTCCTTGCCTACGGGTTAAATGCTAGCCGGCGGTTGCGATGTTTTCGCGATTCCGTCAGATCAAAATATGATTCAAAATGTTCATTCCGGAAGTTGACAGGGATCGGACAGGAAAGCTTGATCGCCCTTTAGGTATTCGCGTTATCGGGGCCTTCAATGAAATTATGAAGCAACATGGACCGTTTCCAATAATTTTTAGTATACCTCGATAAATTTCAGTCGTAATAACTTGAAATTCAAATGAAAATTTTTGAGCTAAAAAATGGGGGAAAAAAATAAGGCTTGCTTTTTTTTCAATTTTTAGCCCCCCCCCCCTTTTTTTTGTTTTTTTACGTGAGAACGATTGAAATTTATTGAAGACTACTAGAAGTGATTGAAAACGTCGTCTGTTGCTTCATAATTTTATTGAAGGCCCCGAAAACGCGAATTTATAAGGCGATTTTCATCTCATTCCGCATTCGATGAAAATCACCTTTTAGATTCGCGTTTTCGGGGCCTTCAATCAAATCACGAAGCAACAGACAACGTTTTTAATCATTTTCAGTCTTTATCGATACATTCCCATCGTTGTAACTTTAAAATTCCTATGTAAATTATTGGGCCAAAAATTTTTAAAAAAAGCTAGGGTCCTTGCCTTTTTTTAATTTCAGCACAAAAATTTATTTTGTCGAATTTGTTATTTTTTACGTTTAGTACTTATTTAATGACAATAAAAATGGTTTGAACCGTTGATTGTTGCTTTATATTTGGCAATTAGTGGCATTAACAGAACTCTGCGTAGCTTCAGTCGCCATCAGAAACGGAAACTGATTCAAATTATTATCGGTAGCATAGTTATTTTTTTTTATATTTTATTTACGAATCTAAAGCCAAATTCGCGCCGCCTAAGCAAATCAGTCTGAGTCTCAAATCAGTCCTAGCAAATTAGTCTCGAGTTGGCTTTACATAGGAAATTAATAATACAATGCTGTGACGAAAGGACAGTTATGTTAGCGGTTTGTTTTCGGTAAAGTTGAAATTTTGCCAATTAAGTTTACGGGATTTAATTTGTCATTCACATTTTATTTTAATCAACATTTTTGATATCAGGAAAAAAAAATTGCTCGAGAGGGCTCTTTGCGGAAATGTTTGAGTGCTGATCTGTGATTGGGTGATAGGGCCCGTTGCCCGCCGTTTCTCTGGCTATTTCGGTCCTTTGAGCAGATTATGCATGACACTCACACAACCAGCCCACTCTATCGTTAGACCAAGCGTATCCGGGTCAATGCTAATTTACCAGAAATGGTTTGGTTTATCAATGATACGCGAAAATTATAATTTTGACACTATATCCCCCTAACACAGCACAGATTTTTTAAGTGCGATTTTTTCGAGAAATGTTGCGGCTAGAACGAGAGAGAACGCTCTTCTCATTATGCACCAAGGAATCTTATTTAACACATGGTATTATATCTGTCCTAGTCAACAAATCTCTTGAAATTTGCCGTAACCTTGTTCGGTTCTCTCCTTGCAAGTAAGAATCACGTCATGATTTGCGTCTGGCAAAATTATCATTTCTTTTATAATTTGATCACCACAATCACTATCCGTACTTGAGGTCTTTCATAATTTGAGAAACAAAGCTTTTAAACGAAATTCGCTTAAAAATGTTAGGATTTCTATCAGCTGGAAATTCCCGGCAGTAAAATTTTCACACTAAAATTGAAAGGCTGCATTTTCTTCCTCTTGTGTCGTACCCTTAATCTTTGATTAGACGAGAGTTAACGGCATATGACCGCGGAGGTTAGGTGTCTCATGTCTCGCTCTTCTATAGCTCTCTCTTGGTGTCGCCAAACCTGGTGCCGCGCTGGGCAACAACAGCCCGCCGCCGAGAAATAAGCGTTATCACGCTTGGCGACGCCAAGCTAGGTGCCTTGTGCGTCGCGTCTCTATCTCTCCGCTCAGCAAGGTGGAACTTAGGTAGAAAATGCAACCTTTAAATTTTGCAGAGTATTATTATTATCCACTCGCGTTTCCGTGTTTTATTTTCCTGCCTCTGGGCGGGCCATGCGGGGCGACAACACTCGGTTCACTTACTTGAAATTTCGCACAAACTGTGATCTTATCTGTGGAAGTCTTTCGACAACACTGGGTTGGTGTGCGCGGGCGTCGAATGTGTTACCCCAGGTCACCTTTCCCGGCCCGGGGTTCGTTATTTCTGTCGCGCTGCCAGCCGCGCCTGCCCGCCGCAGGCCGCGGATTCGCGCTTTACGTGCCAACCACCGCGAGACATCTCACAACGAATCACGGCTGTCATCGTTTTCGAAATTTACACCGCCGTGTTTGATTTTCCTCACTGTCGGAGTTTATATACCTGAAAAAATTATCAAGTTTCTTTGGCTCTCTGCAGAGTGCTATTGTAATAAATTTTATTAAATTCTTAATTACAGGAAAGTCAAGGTTGTAGTCTTGTAAATCGCGGATCAAGAGAAGAATTTTGCTTTTGGGTATGTATTCGCTGAGGCTCGAGGACTGCTCTTTAGGATAAGGAGATGTTAGCAACACTTTCAAAGAAGGAAGTTGCTAAAAAAACAACCATTTGTGATTAACGCCGGTTATCTTCTTTTCAACAAAAACTACTTTCACAAGAAGTGGAAATGTTCGTCGGAATGGGAAGTCGTTCAGCGCTCTCCAACAGCGCCCGCATGATTGCGTAGGCAGCACGCATGACACGGGAGTGTTTCCGTTGCCTACTCGCCTTATGTAGGGGGCCTTGACAGAGTTGCTGTGAAAACACAGACTTCGAGGCTCCTTCATTTTTGAACGCGGTTACCTCATTTACTGGTTAAGACAAAATGAAGCTTCGTTCAATTTCTTGCTGTTGTTAAAGATTTCTAGAATATTCTCTCGTTTTGAAGATTCCGATGACCTGAAAGCCATACTTCCGGCCAGCGTATGTAACGCAACGATTTTTGTACCGCTGTTACGTGTGTGTAGGTCTCGCTGTCTTTGTCTTCGACACTTTTTTTTGGCTCGTCGCCAGCTGGCACATGAGAAGACGTGCCTGTGGTAATGTAATTTACTACCAGAGCACAGATTACTCATCCGTAATCTTTTGACACGTTTGATTTCTGCCCCTTTCGTTTTTTCAAGCCCATTGATTTTCAATACCGTGAAATAATCATAACCTCATGAAGCAATATTCAGGACCTCTCCAACAGTTGGAGACAGTTGAAATATTTCTCCGAAGTTTAAATACTATACATAAAAACCGTGCATTTTTAAAAATATTTTTTCGAAAGCCTTTCAAAAAAGCCTTTCCTTTTTTGTAACTTTCTGGAAGACTTCACTTCTGTATATCGCTATTTTTTAATAATCAAGGTGATTTAGGTGCAGAGAACTCAACAAAATATTTCTAAGTAATTTATTTCTGATAATTTTTAACCATCCGTCGAGAACTCCATTCTTTCGGCATTTGTTTGAGGAATAAAACTTGAATACATCGGACTGTGGATCGCTGAGCCGTTTTGTCGTTCGCGGTTGTTGCAATGTTGAGGGCTTAGAACCGTTGATTCCTTGATCCCTCACGATCGCTCATGTATTCCTCGTCCCCGTCGGCCGAAGTGTTGACGTTCTGGATCACCCGATCATACATTTCCATAGCCTGCCACGAAAACGAATACAAATTATAGAAAATACTCCATCACTCTAATTTTCAGTTTTTATACGTGCGCGAGGCACAAGCCACGTAAGCTTCTCTTGGTAGAGAGAATGAGAGAGAAGATTCCGGATTTTTTCCCAGAATTAAAACTTTTTGAATGGGACTTGCTTCCGCAGCCGGCACCCGTCCCGAATACTTCATAAGCTTAATTTCACAGATGTAGCCTACCTCAGATATTGTTTTAGGAATATCTGGAATACTAGAGGCTCCTTTGCCAGCAGGATATCTAGATTTGGCGATGGCCGCTACAAAGTTCTCCGCCATCCGAATGGCCGCTGCTTCCCTACCGGCCTGCACAACGAAACAAAGTCACAGCTCGACAATTTTCAGGTAAAATGCCGCATTTCTCGATTCGGTCACTTACAATACTAGAAATAGCTTTGGTCATAATTTCCAACTCTTTCGCCCGCGCTTCGGCTAAAGTCAGGATAGCCGCCGCTTGGGCCTCCACCTCGGTCAGCCTTGCATTCCTTTGAGCCTCTGCAAAAAGAGGGAATAATTTACAGACGACCAATAATCGGGGAAAGTCATTTTTCTAGGAAATTTAGTCGTGTTGGTTAAAATTCTTGATGACTTACCCAAAAATTTGATTAAAGCTTGTTGCTTTATTTCTGCCCTACTTATGTCAGTAGCAACGGCGGCGTCCGACTCTAACTTCGCGAAGTTCTTTTGTTTTTCAACAATAAGTTGTTGATTTAAGGCCTCTTGTACATCGGAGGGAAGACCAAGCTCTCCTGAAAAAAGATATAGATGAATAAAATTTGAAATGTCTGATGGATGTTAGGGAATGGATTACTTACGTATGGAAAAATGTGTACATGTCACACCCCAAGGTGCTGTATGACTGTTGATTTGGGTGGATATTCGGTTGCTTAAAGCTTCCCTCTGCGAAATGATCTGGTGTACTGGAATTTTGCCCAGCTCAGAACTAAATAACAGGAAAAAATCATTAACTACAAATATCATGCTTGTGTGATTCAAATTCCAGATTTGATATCTTACCTTAAGACTGTCTGGGTGACTTGTACCGAGGCAAACTCAGGATCTTCTGTACCATAGCTTGCTTTGTGTGGATCGGTTACTGTTACATGAACAACTGAGTCCACAGATATATTCACACCTTCTGCAAAGGACAAAACAAAGGGGTTTTAAAGCCACTTTCAAACTAGCAGTTTAGCAGTGACCATAAAAATCACAAGACTTACCACTGGTTATGACATTTAGTTTTGGAACTTCAAGTATTATTTCTTTCAGGCTTTGGACATACCGAATTTTATCTATAAATGGAAGTAAGAGATGATGTCCTGCATGCAGTACTGTGTGAAATTTCCCCATACGCTCAATGACCCAAGCCTTGAAAAGGAACAAAAAAACAACACATTAAAACAGGAAATTGGCAACAAAACAAATAAGGCAATGTCACATCCTTAAGTTTACAGTGCACGGAAGAAAAATCAATATTCAATGGAGAATATAGTACACATGACATTATTAGAACATTCATGACAAATAATTACATCATCTTTCCTGGTTACTCACCTCTTGCTGAGGTACAAAGAGAAGAATGGTATTGAAAGGATTGGCTCTGCCTTTCTTCAATGGTCCTCTTGTATCTAAAACTATGGTTGTCTCTTTCTTTTTCTTGGAAAAAGTTTCATCCTTCCTTGGTGGTTCAGTACTTGTTGAACTGGGTGCACTGGGTGTTGGAGCCGTACTGGCTGCCCTTAGCTCTAATCGGCTGAACCGTGGACTACTCTGTAAACAAATATTCATAAGAATATTGCAATGTCCTACAAATCATACAACAAGAAGTCTTACAAACTGCATGAAAAACAACCCACAAAACACTGCAGTCTGGACCTCAATGCAAAGCAAAATATTATGGACAAGAAAATGGGTTAAGAAATATTTGAATAATACCTGGTAAAACTTGCCAACCCCAAGATTAAGAATGGTTGATTGAATTAAAATAAGGGCTGCTAAATACAATACAACCGGGAAAATAACCTTTCGATATGCAAGCAGGGATAAGTTACTACCTAGTAAATTCCATTAACAAGTAAATTTGACAAATGTTACCTTTAAGGTGTTTGAAGCAAAATGGAGTAACAATGCTCGAGAATACATCATTCCTTCAGTTTAATAATAACAATTAAAAGAAATGTTTTTGCATTCACAAAGCAGAATTTATACACGCAGTGCACATCTCCTCCGCCTGCTCGATCTCGATCGAACTTCTTGCGAATTTTCAAAAATGCCAACTGTGCTCATTTGATTAATTGCTGAAACGGAAACGAAAAAACAAGTGCTCTCATCATGAGTGACTCCCAAATTGAAAATTAAATTATTTTATCATTTTGAACGGATACCGTCAAACGTTTGGCTTTCAATTAAACCGTTGACTTATCTTTAAGGTTAATTTTTAAAGTTGGCGCTGTGTATTGTCACGTGATCTTTATTTCAGAAAGGGAAGGGGTAGAGGGGAAGGGACAAATATTGTAAAAATATTTGAGTGAAGGGAGTGAATTTGGTTATGGCAACTCCTAATCAGTATGAGGAAGAGAGTGATTCTCCAGACGACTACAACAAAGCATTGTGCGTGAATCGTATTTATTTCTGTTACTCTTCTAATCTAGGGTTTATTTTTCGCAGCTTCATCTGTGGTGCATAGCATGGTTATGGTCGTCACTCTTTTAGTGTATCTGCAAATCTCTGTGTTATATAT
>Ga0058701_10004527_pt1 | contig 11307 bp, 8 predicted proteins | sample AgamicOrMae_FD_97039 | JGI IMG/M metagenome (GOLD analysis project Ga0058701, IMG submission 97039) | Agave microbial communities from Guanajuato, Mexico - Or.Ma.e | ecosystem: Host-associated > Plants > Phyllosphere > Phylloplane/Leaf | place: Guanajuato, Mexico | collected 2012-06-04 | reverse complement strand
TGCTCGCTGGAGCGCTCGTTGATCTGGACCCGGCGCTGCCCTTCTGGGTCGTCTGCGTGCTGAACCTGCCGACGTGGCTCGCGGCTCTCGCATTGCACCGTCAGGTGCAGGTGCATCAGTCGATCGAGTCGAAAAGTTCCTCAGTTTCAATGTACCAATGAACAAACTCTTAAGCGCGAAAAAAAATGGTATAAAAGATATGACGAAAAAGTAACTTACCGATGAACGCATCTGCGGGTGGGCAGGCTTCTAGATCAGTCGCGCCGTCTCCGATTAAGACGACAGTGTTGTAGTGATAAGTTTTCTTAAGTTTCTTGATGACCTCTCCTTTGCCTCCACTGCGCGAAGTGGGCTCGTCCTCGTCGAAACCAGCGTACTCGCCTGCGAACACGAAAACGCGGTCAAACGTCTGTCGACGGTAGGCAACTCGCGCAACATCCGTGCTATGCCGGTTGCATACCCACCATTGTAGTAGAACTTGAGCCGGTTGGCGTACACGTTCTGTAGAGGAATATTTAACTTGTGCGCGATGGGGGCGATGAGGGAGCGGAAACCACCGGAAATGAGGTACACTGGAATATTACGGGCGTGCAGTTCTTCAATCAATTCCCTGAAGAAGAAGAAAAGGTTAGCCACTTGACGATATACGCTCACTGATAAGAGATACTGTGCGTCGGTTATATTCCATTACTCGTTCGCGAGAGATAACTGCATCCACAGACATTTTGAAACAATAGAAATTCGTTCCAAAGGTTACGCAATTTTTTTTTCCGAATTTTCTCCGTGGATTTGGGGAAACTCACCGCCACTTAGACACAACCGGGTTTCTAAGAAGGTAACAGAATTTTTTGAATTTTGCATAGTTAAATGACTTAGTAACTCAATGTGAAAACAGTCAAAGCTCCTAAAAAGATGTCCTAAACGATGACTAGAATCTTTGTGACCTATCATTTAACGACCTAAATCATTAGAGGAGTTTCTTTGAAACTTGTCGTCGCGTCGAAAGGGTTATTAGCCGATGTGGAACAATGGATCCTTGTTACAAGTTGCCTGACCTCCATCTGCTTGGAGCGAGAATGTTGCCGACTTTATGCCACTTTCTAACCTTAAACGGAATATTGGACTTGAGTCGCTTTGTCGCAACGATACTTACTGTACTCCTGGCGTTAATCTCGGCGGCTCTTCTTGAATAAAGCTTTCCAACTGTTGCAGGGATGGCCTGATAATGTTGAGGCGCATTTTGAGAGCTTCGCGGAAGCTCATGCTACCCTTCATTGCCTCACGGGTCCTGAAACAACAAAGAAAAAAGTTACGGTCAAGGAAGTAGATTGTTCCCACGATCAGTTTCCGACATGCCGATCTAACACCACTATTCGCAGTAGCAGTTCCAGATGCAGACACTCAAGTTTCTGGAGCAAACACTGTCCTACTTACTCGCTCCCCCCCCAATCGAAGCACTGTACATTCTGATAATCTACTAACTAAAGTTTACATCAATAACAGCCGTATTATACGATCGATCAGATTACTAAGTGATTAAGGCGTACGGGTCAGGTCACGAAACTGGCTATTTCAAGTTAATCCAAGCTACAGGTCAGAGACAGAGACCACTATGTTTATGAGCAAATAGACAAAGAGAAGCCGCCTTCAGACTCGGCTTGGCAGTCTCCTCGACTTTGCTCGTGCTATCACTCTGGGTCACTTTTTCTAATAGACGAATCTATTTAACTATTTCCGATCAAAATACTTAGTCTACATTGCGTTGAAAAGGATAACACACGCATCTCAATAAAGTCTTAGGTTGAAATTACAGTGAACTGATTACGAGATTTATTTAACTCAGACAAATGTGGCTATGATTCTTTTGTGAAATCTTTAAGATTTGTTTGCTTTCACAACTGGTAACTCTATCAAAACAAAGCCTGAATATTCCATAATAGTATCTGCTTTGATAGAAATCTCATTTATCAAAAATGTAGAAAATAATCTTTTCGTAATACAGTAATTATCTTTTCTGTAATTTACTAGCAGTCCAAAAGGTATTGTCCGGTTCTGGTTGCGCTGGAAGGCTCCGCCTTATGGGGAAATTTATAGGCCATCGCCTTGTTGCACCACCAGAACTGGACGATACCTTTTGGACTGATAGTAAAGTTTTTTATTCTGAAACCGGAATTTTTTTATCGTCACAAATTTAAAGACAGTGACGCTTGCCGTAATCGCAGACAAAAAAAAGTAGATTATTTGATTATTTTCTCGTCTTTTTATCGGCGAATCAGCTGACCGAGTGAGGAGAGGGGGGGCGTGGGTGTGCCACAGAAAAAGTGGCTGTGTAAGTGGCCGGGCCAGGGTCCGAGCAGAGTGAGCGAGAGCAGAGCACATGGCCATTGACATGAGAGCGAAGATCTTATCAAAATCTCGCGGACAACGATCTCGAGTCGAATTGACCCGTCATTGAAAAAGAAGTTGGCGTAATCACTTGCGTACACTGTTACCATGAGCTCCTTTCATTACGAGACAAAAAAATGAGACAATAACGCCGTTTACTGAGGAAGCAATAAAAATGTCGAAACAGTCTTTTCTGGGCACCAACATAAAAATTACAGTCATTTCCTCATTTCCAAAGACGTCTTAAGCTCATGTAATTGATACGTAATTTGACCTCGTTTGAGATAAACAGTACAATTAAGGCGATTGGTCTCTCGTTAACCTAGTTAAACATAACTTACATAACAGAGCCGTAAACAAGTATAACTATACTATCACAGACAGGAAGACGTCCCCCCTGCAACCACCTAGACATCGGTGCGTTGCGGTTGCCTACCTTAGCTCGGAATCAGGCAGGTAATTGGCTGATGCCGAGCTCGGTAGGCAACCGCAGCGCACCCATGTCTGGGTGGTTGCGGGGGGGAGGGGGTTCTGTCTATGATAGTACTATACCGCAGTAACTATGGTCACTGTGCTAGCTTGGGCTAGATTCATTAATTTTCACGTGGGAGCCGAATAATATCCGCGCAAGTCATTTGCAAATATAGACAAAAGAAAGCTCGGGTTATGCTTAAGGGGCCTTGTTCTTGACACGAAATAAATAGAATACTCTAGGGTTGACAATTGCTATTCCAGCTGCGAGCGCGAAATTTAAGTTCGAGGAAAAGTCAAAACGAAGTGACTACTCACACGTTGCCCCATTTTTAAAACGCATTAGGTAATTGTTTTCCGTGCGTTTATGGGCCACTTTCACCACGAAGAGTTATGTGGCGTTTAGGACTGCGTCAAAGCTTAAGAACTTAACTGGCAGTTAACTAATCGGTCAATTCGGCCGTTTAGTAAACTAACGGTAAACTAACTGACGGTTAACTTGCACTTTGGGGACTGATACACGGTATAAAAGGATTTGTTATACCAAAAAAATCAATTGTTAAAATAGGGATAACAAAGATACTTTGTTACAACAACAAAATGTTTAGTTCTATCAACAACAAGTTTGACTGCTGCAGCACAATTTTTGGTTGCAGCAACGAAATATTTATTTGTCCCCAATTTTGTTGCCGTAACAAAATCATTTTTTCCGTGATAAGTTTGCAAACTGATTGTTAATAGCGTATTAAACTCCCGCAACTCTCAGCTCATCTTGGTGAAAGTGGCCCTAAGTGTCCCTCGTATTAACATAAGCGTGCGAATAGCACTGACCAAATTAAAGTAAACTTACAGAGCTGCAACAGCTTCCCCTTTGCCGCAGTAGTTGGCCATCTCGTCGATGGCTTCGTCCATGATGACGGTGGAGTCGACGTCGAAGCACACGGCGTCGACGTTGCGCCACATGGTGCGGACCTGCTCCTCGCTGCTCATGTCCCTGATAATAGGCTGTCAACAGCAAAAACAAAAAGATCAACTTGCGCGCCCGATACGCTGCCGTGTTTGCTTTCACACAGCGACAGGTAAAACTGGCATCCACAAAAATCGGAAGATAACATTGTCCCGCCAACAGCGCTCACTGCCACAAAGACTTTACTGTTCAAGTAAACAAGTCTGTACGCAGGGCACTTGACAACGTCCCAAAGTTGAGAGTGCCACCGACAGCTAGTCAGCTGATGGCGTCAGCTGATCGAGCGTGGCGCGAAAATGGTACATGCCATGGCGCCAAAGCCGAAGCGCAATCCTGTGGCACGCCGAGCGATCACAATAAACGCCGACCCGATCAGACGTCCCATTTCGCGAAATTTCGAGACACTTCACTAAACGAAACGGATCACTTTGCGGCTTGCGCCCACCAGGAAGAGATTGTCACTGCAACGTCTGCCTCACATCCCGTCCCGTCTCACACGCGCCTTTTCAAGGTCAGTTCGATCCGAGCGAAATTCAGTGTCGCCAAACTAGATTCGCAGCACTCGCACTCACCATGGTTAAAACGTCGTTCGTTTCCTCGAAAAAATAAGTAAATACGCTGAATGCGCGAAAGCAACTTATGAATATGTGTGTGTGTCTTTCAGATTGAGGCTGTTTGCCAACTGAGTGAATGAATGTTGTTTCCCAGCAGTTTATATGAACAGCAGCGCGACGCGGTGGAGGGGGAGCTGGTCGAAGCGATCCGCCGCGGGGGAGGGGGAGGGGGGGCTGGTTCTATCTCTCTCGCACGCGGGGCAATGATTAGAAGTTCAAGAGAGCTGGGTGCTTTGCTTTGTTGCTAACGCCTGTATTGGTAGTTACCTCATCTTAATGTGATTATTGATAACGTCGATAAAAAAAAAACAATGAACTTGATATTTTTCATTCCTTCATTGGCAGCATCTTCGATTCCAATATGGCAAAAAGAGTACGAGGACGTTAGAAAACGGCGACAAAACTACAAAACAGGTGGCCGTATTTGCAGATTCCTTTCAGAGGAAATAAACCATCGGTATTACATCAGATGGAATTTGTTTGCAGTTTCACGCGTAGACGAGCCGGGTCAGACGTGGTTATCGATGCTGAATTAGCGTGCGCCTCCAAAAAAGCAAAAATATTTTCTCAGGTTACATATAAAATTCTAGCAAGTTAACCTACTTATGTTTAGGACACGTGGCTTCAATTAAAAAGGATAGTCCTCAGTAACACGAATACCCGGAAGAAGTCCATTAGATTTAAGTGGTGATTAGTTAGGGTTCCTAAAGGCCCACATAGTCTTTAGGAAGTCTATTCAAGTCTTCTCTGTTTGCCAGAGTAGACTTAAACAGTCATTGTCCTCAATAAGCTTCAGTGCCAAGGTACGGCATGGACGCCGACGAGGATTAGAACCTAGGTACCGGTACGTGGAGGAAGTACCTCGTATATTTACAAGTGCTCATAATTCACCCACCCGATCCTACCACTCATGACTACTTCAATGAAATCCTAGTTTTTAAATCGTATTTTTTCTAAATGTTTTTTTCTTTATCATTATTACTTTTACTTTTTAAACTATTTTTTTTTTTCACAGAGAACAACTGCCTTTGGCGACGCACTAAATATTCTTGTGATATTATGCATGCGTGAAAAGTTTAAATGAACATCAAGAGTATTCTCATGCTTGCAAGTGAATTCTATAGGTGGTGCGTCGCACAAAACATCCTTGAGAAATACGCGGATTTCAGGTACCGGTAGCAGCTATCGACACAGGTATAGGTGTTTCACAAAAATGTTACCTAGGTTAAAAATCACGAACCGAAATAGTCTTGGTGCATACAAAGACACTCATACCATGGTATTACCTAATACTTTATTCCTCATGCCTGAAGTTCGTTCTTCATGTAGTACGTTCTAAATAATTTTCTTAAAGAAAAGAACAACAAAAAACAAAACAAAACCAATATATTTTCGAAAAAAATGCTGCTGTTGTTTCTTCGCTCCCTATGCCGTATCCGGATATAAGGGCCCTACCAGAGAAACCTCGGGCACTCAAAAGGGTTAAAAGAAATGGTATAGGCTGTTTTTTTCCCCACAAATATAAAACAAAAACAAAAAAATGCACCTATTTTATACGAGTGCCGAATCAAAGCATTTCATTCAAGTGTCCGTTTACGAAAGTTCTTGACCATGATTTTTAAGAGAAGACTTACTGTTACATTAATGCAGTTTTTGGCATGGTAATAAGGACGTGACGAACGAATTACTATGAAAAATATATGTTTGAAAAAAAAACAAAAAAAACACGCCTTCGGAAATGTAATGCAACGTTGACGGGCAGAGACAAGCATACGGCAAGCTGTGTATCGCGCGCCATATGATGAAACTAAGTGGATAATAAGTTGCTTCACAAGAAGTTTTTCGTTGTTTTTGTGGCCGACATGACGCGATGTGTTGTCAGATGAGTAGAAACCCATCGAAGTTTCTCTCTCTGACAAGCAATAAAAATTCATGCGTACAACGAGGTTATTTTCCCCATAGTTTGATTCTGATTTTGAAAGTTCCTTCTTCGTGAAACAAACGAAAACGCGACAGATCACCCCATACGACGGGCAATACGTGGGGCACAGTCGTACAGGTTAAAAGTTTGGAACTACCACCAAAATTCATATCGTATTTGACCAATAACTAACAAAAAATCATAGCAAAATTAACCCCACGGTATAAAAGGTTTAGTTATACCAACAAGATCATTTTGTCAAAATAGGGGTAACAAAAAATTTTGTTACAACAACAAAATGTTTAGTTCTGTCAACAAAACGTTTGATTGCTGCAGCAAAATATTTGGTTGCAGCAACAAAAAAATTATTTGTTGTCCCTAATTTTGTCGCCGTAACAAAACCATTCTTTTCCGTGCCATAACAGCCCAAAGTATTTGGAGAGAAATTTAGCTTAAGAGAAATTGAGAGGATTTTTCCCCATTGAAATACGCAATTTTTAGCTCTGGAACATGCCTAAATAATTAAATTTCAGCTTTCCAGAGGGGGGGAGATTTTTTTAATTGTGACAGAACTGAACGGACAAGATCTCCTAAGATCCAGATCGCTGGGCGGTGGTGGGATATTAAAGAAAAACAAAAACAAAAAAACAACATTTTGATGCAGGTTTAAACTTTTATATTGACTTTAGTAGAATCTGGGAAGCGTAGCAGCGGATCTAAACCACACGACAGAGGATAAACTGCGTTCAGAAAAGTCGTTGGATTTGTTTCCTAGCCTTCCAATATTTTCGACTTGGCTGAACGCATTCCTTGAATGAGCCGACAAACACCTCCGGAAAACGATTTCCCGGTTAAAAACAAACAAGGGACATCTTTAAACCGGTCGAGAGTCACTCCCGTGTTTTTCCATGGAGAGGAATTCCTGAAACGGGATAAAGACGTAGCAACCCTTAGGAGAGAGAGAGAGATAACGCTGCCGGAAAGGGGGACTCCGAGAGTCGGAAACCTTTCCTTCGGGATTTATCCCATAAAGAGCAGTTTAACTTTCGGTCAGGTCGTGAGGGAACGCGTTAAACGTTCCAGTGGAATAGTACTGGGTTTACGCGCATCGCTGCGGGGGGAGGGGCTGCTATGGGAGAGGTCGAGAAAGTGTCTGACAAAGAATTCCTGGGATGAGTAGACTCCCCTGTGGGAGTGAGCAGGATAAAGTGGCATGGAAGATTCCCGTTGTCTCTTTCGACAGTAAGCTGAACCACACGACAAACAAGACCATTTCGTTAAGTGAGCACAGTAAATTTTAGAGGAAATCTGAGCCTTAGCTGAGGAAGTAGTTTGCATTCTATGTGATTTTTTCCATGGTATCGTATCGATAGTAAAAAAATAAGTCAAATCTGCGCTCACGGTCAAAGCAGCTAAAACTAAATTACACCGTCTTTTTCTTAAAAATAAGTAAAATAAAAACACTTTTATAGTACCGGAATAGAAAGAGCGGTGCTACCAACGAAAAGTGCCTTGTATTGGTTGCGTTTAATACTCGTGTCTTTGTTTTTTTTTTGGCCGATTCTCTTTATCATCTGTATAAGAGATTCTACGTTGTAAAATAAGAGGTATGCGGGCATCGCACTGAACAGGGGCTCAAAGGATTCCTCAATCTTAAGTGACCTCATCTCTCGAGATTTGACGGATTTCTGTGAACGATGATTCCGATAAACAGAGATACGTGAAGTGGACAGCGTCATGAAAAATTTTGAAGTTTCCAGGTGTTGAGATATTGCGAACTCTCGAGAGACGCAAACAAATAAAAGCTCATAATCAATCAGCACAAAGGTACAAACTTACTGTACCTGAGATTATTCGCCGCGCATTTCAAAGCGAAATCGCTAGGTACCGTCGTGTATGCTAGGCTGAGTGGGACACGTTAAGTTAGTTTGGCTAACAAGGGGAGTACTACAACTGTCCGGGGTTAAGTATCCATGCAATGACCATGGTAATATCCATGCTGAAAAATCTATTCACTTAAAAATACTCGAATGGACATCCATGGTTCACGAATATAGCACAGACACATGGATATCCATTTATATATATTTTCAATAAATGGATGATTCAGAATGGATACTACATGGACACTTCAACACGGGTGACCGCCCCAGATTTTTTGAAATTTTTAGGACTGTTAGATAGCGGTATGGAAAGATACCCGAGCCCCAAACTTGCTGCCGACATTCATTTGACTACCTCAAAAATATCGTTCAATTATGAACAAAAATATTTTTTTAATGTAATTTAAAACCAATAATTATTCCTTGTACAACACCGAAAAGTAGCGTGTAAGACTGAAATTTTGAGGATTTTGCGATATGCTCATTGCCAGTCGTTTCCGAGATGTTGGTAGTTTTCCGTGTTTTTACTTTTTTTAAAAAAATTTAACGCTGTTTTTAAGGTAGAAAAATGCATTCCGGCAGCAAGTTTTGGGCTTGGGTATCTTTTTATACAACTATATCAAAATTCTGAAAGTTTCAAGAAAATCGGAGGCCGCAAGTTAAGGTCTACTTCCCTTGTAAGTTGGCGTAGACTTATGTTGATAGATTGAGCTAAGGCAGATTAACTTACGTTGGCTAGACTATGTAAGGGTACCGTAAGTTTGGTTGATAGTCTTGTATATGCTTACAGTTAGCCTGCTTCGGCTAGGTTAAGACAAGTTTGTTGTAGTTGATGTTGAATTAGCTCAGGATTGATAGGTTTCGATCAATAATTAAGGTTTGACCAAATTGTAAACTACGTTCGGTTATAAGTAATAAAATTTTCATGGCTAATAAAAATACTGCTCAATTCTCAAATAAAGTACCTATCAAAATAAGGAATGAGAGGTGAGGAAGGACAGTCAATCGACTCTCAGATCCAACTTTACAGCAATAAAAAAAAAGTTTTCAAAAGGAAGAAAAAAAAACAAAAAAACGAAAAACACAAAACAAAAAAACAACAAAAAACGAGGGAATGTAGCAGACGAATAAACAAGTTAAATATGCGCATTTTCTTCTCTTGAAGAGGCGAATGGTTTCTTTTTCGGGAGCGTATGCAAACAAGAGCATTGCTCGTGTGTGCAATGACTCTGCGTGTCCACGTTCCGAAGAGGCCTACAGGAAGTGGGTCGCCCAACTCACAAACACTTACTTTCTTACAACAAGAAAACAACCAAATTAAGTCCAACCCAAAATCGTCAAGCAGTCAGTGACTTTTCAATTCTTGACTTCCCCCACTCTAATTGCTATTCAATCGAGTGATTATTTTTCAGCGGCCACTTTCCGCTCGTGGGTACAGGAACTTTTTTAGTTGATTGGCTAAACTGCGCTTGCATTTACAAGTCAGCTGACTGAACAGATGTTTTTTATCACCCAATAAAGAAAACAGGTTTTCAAAACGAGTACAATGGCTGATGGGACCTGATTATTTCAGTTGCCACGACGAACTAATACTTGAAATTTTAACGGTTGGGTTTTCTACCTCTTACGTTCTACCATTCGTCGGCCGAGCGGAGCGGTATTGAAGCGAGGCACAGGGTAACTAACAAGGAAGCGTGGCACCGTGCGGAGCGGTAGCTTAATCAGGCAAACGGCGCTTAACGTACGTGGTTGTATGTCGTGAATCGTTATTGTTCAACGAAGGTAGACCATTGGAAAATAAATACACAACCTTGAAATCTTAGAGTAGTGACAGGTTCTTCCGTTTGAAAAACCAAACCAAACTATTTACGAATAATTATTTCATCTGTTACAGCTTGCACATAGAAAGAGAAAGTAACATAAACTACTCCGTCATTTTAAGTCGAATCTGTAATACTTGCCAAAACACAAAAAGTTTTCCTGGATCTCAAAAATATCGCACGTAATGAAGTATTCTCACATATATACGGTAATTTGAGCTAGAACAATCTGCACATCGTAAAGATAAGATGCGACGTAAACAAAATGCCTTATCGGTTATAATTTAAAAAATGGCTTAAATATCATCCTTGTTTTTTTTGTCCGTAAAATCCTTTCTTTATTCTGCGATTGCCGTAACTTGCAACGATAAACATAAGACTGCCTGCGGCGTGTGCCACTTGTTTTGTTTGGGTCGTAAAGGAATATCACCTCCTATTCAGGTCAGAATAGCATTAAGAGGCACTTCACATACTACTGTATATTTCAAGTGATTGATAGGTGCACTTGAGAGCCCGCGGCTGAAATAACTGACGAATGAGAAAAGATTTCCACAGAGGACACGAGCCTCAAGAAAAAGAAGATGAAACACAATCAAAAGATGCAGATTTTTCTAGAGTTATTGCGGATGTCAGCCCGAGTGTCGCAATTATGGGAAAAATCAAGTGTTGAAACATTTTTATTACGAATGAAAAACTATAACTCGTAATAAGGTTTGGATGATTCAAACACGTAAATGACAGAGTTTCCTAATTCATGGAAAAGCAGCAATATTGGTTATTGGTTAGAATTCGCTGGAATAAGACTGATAACTTGATGAAGTTTCTTATGACTGTACGCTAATTTCAGATGCTTTCATAGCCTTGATAGCTCATCGCGAAATTTCACAGGCTCGTAAACTGTCCTTAGGAACGCCTCCAATGTTTAATTTACGATTGGAATAATCCGGTGTCGAACAAACAAAAGAAAAAGACAAAAGTTCTGATGACATTCGCGTCGAACACATATCATATTTGCTCTACTGCAGTATTGAGAAACCTCCGTTTCTTTTTTTTCCACAGGGGTCTCTGCAAGGGATTCCTGAGCAAAACAATATGATGAAATCAAGGTCATTTGCGCAGATGATCATCTTGAGGTCACGAGTTCGAGACCCAGAGGCGGCGGCGCGGCGGCGGTCCGCCGCCGGCCCCCCTACAGAGTTGGGGAAGGAATCGTAGTCTTGGGAAGAAGTGTGAACCCATCGCGAAT
>Ga0058701_10004526_pt1 | contig 11308 bp, 6 predicted proteins | sample AgamicOrMae_FD_97039 | JGI IMG/M metagenome (GOLD analysis project Ga0058701, IMG submission 97039) | Agave microbial communities from Guanajuato, Mexico - Or.Ma.e | ecosystem: Host-associated > Plants > Phyllosphere > Phylloplane/Leaf | place: Guanajuato, Mexico | collected 2012-06-04 | reverse complement strand
GGTTAGCGTTGCTACGTTACCAGTGATGGTGTCTAGACTCGGTTAGAGGTTCGCGGTTCGAATCCGCGATTAAATGCCGCGCGCAGCCTCGCAAAATCGCGGAGATCCTTGGAATCTGGCCGGATGGGTAACACCTCGCCAGCCACGGAGCCGCGAAGTTGACATCTTCCTGGCCTCATATCTGACGAATTGCGCGTCAGGAGGTAGCCCATCAAACACCCCATCCCGTAAGATCTGGGAAGTTAAGGGGGGCTTAACCACGGGTAGGTTTTTTTTCCCTCCAATTTTATTAGTAGATACCGGTCGTAAAGCTTTTCATTGATGTGGCTGAACATCTATCTAAAAAAATACCAAAATACGTACTACCACCGTTTTATTTTTACACCTCAAACATGTAAGAACTTCCTAAAACAGGCGTTCCGTTTTTACTGTCAGGATCAGAGTAATTTTTACCAATACATCCATAAGCTATATATGTGATGGGGGAAAGTTATGTCATTACAGACGTATCAAAGAAAAAGAAAGTTCGTAAACAGAGGAAGGATGAGTTATTTTTATCAGTGTAGCTTTCGCTGGCGACCCTTTTGACTGTGACCCATCGTGGCGAGGCGGGAGCGGGCTGCCAAGCATCTTTCCTTCGCAGGACCTCCTCAGGAGAACCTCCTGCGAGGAGGGTGAAGGGTGGCGAGGACTTGCTACAGCTACGGTCTCAGGCGACTCCGCAACACCTGCGGTTTCGGTAACGACACCGCTACCAATTAGGAACTAAGAAGGATGGTTAGCCGAAGGTGAAAGGGTCCAAGGGTCCCAAGGGACACAAGATCGATGTTCCTTCTTTTAACAGTGTCCTGGCTGCACCTTGCGGCGCTCAACTCAAGATCTTTCGGAATGCTCAACTCGAGGCGTACTTCCCCACCCGTTCTTAAAATGGGCGGTCGCTAACCTGTCACCCACCTCTCCCACGCCACCATTTTTCTCGGCTAGTAAGTCGAGACAGGCGAGCTTGAATGAGGACTAGATACACCGAGTAGGTCTTCTCGGTAAATGGAAGGATAATTCTGCGGGAAGAAAGGGTTAGCCTACTCGGTATACAGCTTCTTTTTTGGGTAGACTTGGTGGGAGGTCAATTTTTCCGCTTGTTTTAATTCTTTCATGATACGTCGATTCGATTTGGCTATTGTTAGGCTAGGTTAAGTTATGTTTTTTGAGGTAAGGCCGGGCAAGGCTCAGGTAAATCTAGGTTAAGCGAGGTTATGCTAACTTTTAAGTTAGGTTAAGTTTGGTTATGCTAACTTACGTTTCGCCAGGATAGGTTTGGTTCGGTTGAGTTAAAGGTTATCACAGTAAAAACACCCGTTTTAGGAAATGCTATACCTGTTTGGGAAGTAAAACTAAAACGAGGGTAATACGTATTCTGGTGTTTTTTCAAGATAGATCCTTGTTTAGCCCTATCAATGGAAAGCTCTCGCTGAGAACTTTTGAATGATATGGCTGAACATGGAGTAAAACGACTATTTTACCGAGTCCGGATAAGCGGCCCGCCTCACATTCCTGTCTTGCCTAAGGCCGAACTTATACCCAACTTTCCCGTCACACAGGTTCCAGCTCTTGCACGTGATGAATCAGTGAAAGTTTTTCGAAACACTAAGCGGTAATGAAAAGTAAACCCTGTAATTTTAGTAGGGTATATTTGAAGGCTTGGCTGGCGATAATTAAAATTCATTGCCCTCGCCGGGCCTAAATGATCGGCTGAATTGAATGACAAATATTATCAGAGCTCTCTTGGTCCAGACATGTTTCTGCGGAAATTCAACAGAGATCGAGTTTACTTTATTTTAACTAATTGGATTCGGAAAATAGATTAATTGGTGGGGCTGAAGAAGGTCTGATTACGCCGTGCGACAGCATCGTGGCGAAAAAAAATAAATAAAAAAATACTGCTGATCTGTTGAATCAATCGTGGTGCGCCAAAGCAATGCCCCATCTCGGGGAGTATTTCTACTCAGGCAAATTTCTTGAAGACACTGGCCTTCAAAAACGACTGCAATAATGCACATGAGTCCCGTATACTGCCCAAGGCTTGTTTACTTCAATACGTTTCGCTATCGATTCAGAATGGTTGAATCATCTTAGAGGTCTCCATTGTTTCGAATATCAAGAGATGATAAGCCAACTCAAAGATATTGTTTGTTTTGATCAGCTCATAGAATGACAGCTTTCTTTTGTTTCAGGTTGTCCTCGAAATTCGACGACTAGAGGTGCACTTTTAAGTCAACCCATTGGAAAGTTCCGACCACAACTTGCTGAGATCTTCCGCCAAACATCGGTGCTTGGATTCGAAATCTACGGCCTCGCCTTCGAAGTTAGTGTGAAGAGAATGCTGACAAACAAGACGCGCCAAAAAAGGAATCGTATTTTATCTCCTTACTCTCCATTTCGAACGAAGGGGTAGTAACTCCTAAGTTACGTGTACACTCTATTACGCACTATTCCACAAACTATTACGCTGATATTTTGTAGCCTGTACTTACTGAAATATAATTATTTAAAGTGGTACTTAATGTCAGCGCAGTTCGAATCGCATTTGTGCGATTTGCTCTGAATTTCAATAGAAAACTCATGATTTTAGTAGAGTTTACTAATTTTACGGTAGAGAGTAACGGCCTTTACGTCAACTATTACGCGAATATTACTTCTCTATTACGCGTCAAGTGTACACTCTTTAACGTGAGTTGGTACCCACTCGATTTTTAAGGTTGCATTTTCTATCCTGGTTCAATTTTTCTTAAAAATCTGCAGATTGACGGCCTATAGCACCGCATAATCACCTGTACCTCACTTCGTCATTGCTTCAATCGACTCAACCCAAGCATGATTCTGCCTCTTGATGTTAGCATGAAAGGTTGAACTCGAGAAAATGCAACATTCAACGAGTGTCTTTGTCGATTGCGCAAGGTCAGGGTTACGGCAATCGCGATGTGAGCCTCAGCTCGACGGTTGTGCAATGCGCTTGAGGCTAAAGGTTAACATAGTCCTAGAGGTATTTTAGATGATATCCAGACGAGGAAACTGGGTCATGAGATTCTGTTAAACGTAACAATCGTACCCGTGGAGTATAACAGTGACCAGGTGGTTTCAGGAAGTATATCGTTGGGTAGACAAACCTTGAAATCAACCGGATAATTACATGTTGCCAGTCAGAGTAGGCTGGTCAAAGCGGTCCTCACTACTTGAATTCTGAAAGCTGACATTTTCCACCTTATGCGTTCCACCCTCGTTCAATGTTTCATTACAGTATGAAGGTTAAGAACCTACCATCGCGTTGAGTAGTTAATATTGACCAAGGTTAGCTGCGTTTTGCATTGCTCCGCTACTGCCCCTCTCGACTGCCATCGAACGTTGGCATTAACTGCCGCTTTGTAGTGAAATAAGGCTTTCCGTAAGTTCAGATAATCCTAGGTTAAGTCGAGCAAGTTAAAGTGCATTGGTCGTCTTCTCTCGCTCCGCTCGTTTCGTGAGGAAAGGTAAAACAGTAGTAGAAAAGTCCACTTCTCAAATTTACCGCGTGATTCGTTCTTAGAGCAAAGTAGATCTTGAGGACAACCACTGTTTATCAATACCTCTTATTCTTGCTGGGACGGGAGACTTCTGCCCTTGTCTGTTACTATTGCCGGAAAAAGTTTGAATCAGCTGTGTGAAGTAGCCGTTTGGTTGTCAGCACCCATTCGCACTGACCATTCACGACGCGACCTACCACCACACCAAGCGCTACCAGCGTAACCTTTATTCCCACGCTGTGAGGTCCGCTATCTTACAAACATTCTTTTTACATGTTTTTCTTAATTAAAATGAAACCCACCAAGTGAATACTTCGTATGTTGTGATATATCAATCTGTGAACGAATCAAATAGGGGACATCTTTGACTAGCTTAACCTCTTTCCCTTTTCCGTACCCTCCTATTATACTCTCATGACTCAAGCTACCTTTTAAATCTTGACGATTTCGACACACCTGAATGACTTCCTTCAGATCAGACAGCTATTATCTCCCGAACCAAAAATATTCTGCCGTGGGTATCACTAAATTGACATCTAAATTGACTTATAAGTTAGTAAATATTATCATTTTTTTACTTAAAAAAATAAAAATGAAAATAGAAACTTAATTTAAAAAAAATATGTCGGCCTGAAAAAACAAAATTGCTTTTGTAAACCGTTTCAAATGCTGCTTTTACCAAAATGATCTCGAAGCTTTTGCTTTTCATTATCCTAAATTACCGGTAGTTTTAGAGCCATTTTTGGTGTGTGTTAAAGGTTTAAAACTAGCCAACGAACGACGGATAGGTTAATTATAATACATACATAATTATTTAATGTATGTATTCATTACAAATATCGTTTTACGCGGGCCCATTTGATATATCACATTACCATTATCTCATACCGTAGCTATATTATTGTCATCCAAGTATGAATAAGAGATTTTCGATGAAAAGCGATATCTCTTTTCAATTTTTTCCTTGCTTAAAAAAGAAAATTATAGAAACACGACAATTAATTGCGTCCGACAAAACATGTGTCTCAATAGCGTACCGAGTTTCCGTAATTTATCTTGTTCTTTTCGTGCCTCGCGTGGCGAGATTTCGTTGCAATTAGCGTCAAGTTCGCGTGAAATGATCGTAGCAGGTTTTCGTGTGAATTGCGTGCTCTTCGATCGATGCCAGGACTTTCTCATCGCGCCAACTTATGTGCTGTACGTAGTCTTCCTCTTTTAAAACAGCCCTGACTTCTGTGATTGGATTCTTCCACCTTCTCTAAGAAGTCGAGACTGTCGTTGTTTGTCCGTGCTTGGGGATCGATTTTCAAGCGAACGAATTTCTTAAAGATAGATGCATAATCTTAAAATTGGGGCGATTCTTTCCATGTGCACAACTGCACTGTTAAGAGTCTTTGCCCTAACAATTATTACAAAAATAAGCTGAACAATGTCATGGTGTATGGTTTCGGTAACTTTGATTGATAGTATTAGTGAAGGCTAGGTTGCTGTCGGAGAAGTAGTTAGAGTCGCTTTACAGTCTCGTACACTATAAATGTGAAATGGTCAAACTTGACTAAAGAATAGTAGCTAAAATTTTCATATTTCACTTAGTCAATTTTGACGATTTTTTTAAAGTAAAAAATGACTGTCTTTTTTAACTAGGCTGTTATTATTAACAAGGCACGTGCCTATTAGCCCTGCATTATTCGCACAGCGTAGGCGTAAATGTCATCTATTCTGACCTACTCCGACTTAACCTAACCTAACCACTAAACGAACCTAACCTAGCCACTAAACGAGTGCTAACGTCCCGGAAAAAAAAACATGCTGGAGAGAAGCATCGAACCCGGGACTCCTTGCTTCAAAAAGGAGTGCGGAACCATCACGCTACAGTGAAGACTGAGTAGACTATCGTGAGCCGGGGGAAAATCGTGTGCATTGACAAACACGCATTTCGACGCGAGTGCTTGCCTTGCGAATAATCACTTCGTTTTAACTATTGAATTAATCATTAACAGCGTACTAGTAAAAATAAGCAAATTCGACAAAAGTTTAGTACTTAAAATTTTTATATTTCAATTAGTCAATGTTGACAAATTTTTAGTCAAAATGACTAAATAGTGAAAAAAGAACTCGCTGAATAGTTAGAGTACAAAAAATGCCTTATTTCAGACACAGAGACCAAACTAATATCGGTACTAGAAAATATTAATACTAAAAATTGTAGGAATGTTTTAACCGCTGAATCAATTTTGAAAATTTTACCCTGAATTTAAAAATGAATAAAATTAATAGTCAAACAAAAATGATTAAAGCAATTATTCAAAAAATGACTATTTTAAATTTAGAATATAATATTTAACTCAAAGCTCATAAACTTTAAAAAAAATCTTGTCAAATAGAATATCTTTCAGTGTAATCGTGACTGTCGCTTACATCTCTGTGGATCTTTTTTCCGCAAGCAAGTTTAGACTCTCGAAAAGGACGAGGAAAGAAAATATGAAAAATGTGGCTTCTATGTGGTAGCTTGGGAACCCTCAAATGACGAGTGTCAGACGTCGTCGTCGGAGGTGGATATCTCGTCACAGTCACTTTTCCGCTATCTGCACGCGAAGTGACCACTATCATGTGACCAGCGGAAGAGCGATCGGCCGCTTCGTGACACCAGGTGACCACTGGTCACGTAACAGGCCGTCGTCACACGATGATGTACCGTAGCCTGCATCCGCCGAGCTCGAGTTACCTACCCGTCTCAGTTTCTCTCAAACTATTTTTTTATTCTTGAGGGACACGAAGAGCAACTCTGTAATCGCCTCAAGTTGAGCAAAAATAGAGCGTTCGTTCGCCTAAAATATTCTATTTCTCAGTGCGAAATGAAACCTTGGAACAGATACCCAGCTGGTCTTTAGTACTAAAAGATATTTAGGTTCGAGTCACGAAGTTCAAGGATCATGATGTGATAAAAGCTGATGGTATTGGGTGCTTATTAATCGGAAATGAACGAGCATGCCGTTAAATATAGTTCTCGTTTAGATAGAGAAGGCAGTGAAATAGAAGAATAGTCCCACTGTAACCGTTTACGGAACGAAAGAAAACACGCGTAGGTTTGATTCTTTTACGGGATAGGTCTATTGCAATAGCCATATCAATAGAAAGCTCTTGCCGATACTTCTTAGTTTACTTTTCTTGGGTCAATTTTGATACGTAAAGCCATTCGGTGTCCACAGTAAAAACATCTGTTTTAGAAATTTCCTACCTGTTTTGCGTGTGAAAATAAAACGTGGTCGGTACGCATATTTATTATTTTTCAAGGTAGACCTATCGGCCATATAATCCAAGAGTTCTCGTCCAGAGCTTTTCATCAACGTGACTGAACATAGGTCTGCCTTGAAAAGAAATCAAAATACCTACTTCCCCTGTAATATTTTCAAACCCAACACTTGTGAGGAGTACCTAAAACACGTGTTCCGTTTTTACTGTGTGTTTTGATTACGTAAATCATCACTGAGCAAACGAATAGCATCTTGTTTACCTGGACATTGCAGAGAAATCAGAAAAATCGGTGGCTCTATACAGGACTGTCGCTATTGGAGTCGCACCTCTGTGTAAAGTCGTTACCGCTGTGTATAAGCACAGGGAAAACGACTTCACAGATGTGCGATTTCGATAGCGATAGTGCTGTATGAAGCCACCGCAATGCTGTCGGTGAAATCAAAAGTTCGATCTTGTGTAGGAGTTTCAGCCATCCAGAAATCCGTGGATTTTAACTCATTTTAAATAATATTTTGTATTTAAAAATGATCATTTCAAGCTTCATCCTGCGTAAGAAAATGGCTTTAAAGTCGCCTTGGGCTTCTCGTCCCAAACTTGGGGCGATATCTCGTAAATGCTCGTCTTCCAGGGAAGTTAGGAGGGAACGCTCTGTTTTATACCTAGAAGTAATTACAGTCGGCGGTGAATTAATGAATCCAACGGCTCCTTCAACAATGTCAGCCGTGCCAACGCCTTCACCAAAACCTCGTGCTCCCTTCAAACTTGGCGCGTCCTGCTTCTTGATACCCAACGAGCCTATTCAGTGCCACCAATCTCATTACTATCGGTCTCCTAATCTCTTTAATAAACCCAACGAAATCTTCGTAAACCTTAAACCTCACTGTAAACAAAACCTTGGTTTGGTTACCGGTAATGATGACCTGCTAAAGGAAATCGGGCGGGCACACCCGATTTTTTTTTACGATTCTTAGTCGCATAGCTCTCTTGTCCTTCGTCTATATTTTTATAACCAACAAGGAAGCTTTCTTTACTATTGTTTTAGTTTTCCGCCTTATTTTCCTCACTTGAATCTGCACGAAAAAAAAGGTTTTGTTATACGAACAAAGTCATTAGTTAAAATAGGGATAGCAAAAATATTTTGTTACAACAAAATGTTTAGTTCTGTCAACAAAACGTTTGGTTGCTGCAGGAAAATTTTTGGTTGAAGCAACACAAAAATCATTTGTTGCCCCTAATTTTGTTGCCGTAACAAAACCATTTTTTTTCCGCGTGTTAAATTATAAACCCAAATTTCTCTCCTGGATTTTACCCCTCATTGGGATTACTAAATATCCCGCGATGGTAAACACTGCCATGCTAAGATTTCGATGAAGACCCGTGCTCGTTTGGTGCACTATTTGTGATGCTTAACGCGGATAAAGACCAGGTCTATTCTTCGTTGGACAATGCCGTGGTTTTCCTTCCTTTCTGTCTCACTTTCCCGTTTCTCATTCTCGTCTGTCCGAGAAGCCATTTCCATTTTCCTCGTCGATTTCCCCGAAATTCTTGCGTGGTGCGCCTCCTAACCTTTTTTCACCAAGCCTGCAATTTTGACGATGTCTGCTTTGGTCAGCCGGGAGAGGCTGTCCAGGAACCATCCGCTGAGGAGTTGCTCAAGTATTTGAGCTCTTGAGACCTTTCCGTTGATATGGCATGCAAATCAATCTGGTTTTCCCTCGTAATAAATCCTTGCTACGAACACCCATAAGCTCGCGAACCTGGTGAACATGACTACAGTACCTAGACTTCTACACAGCTGATTCAATCAGTGCATTTGCGCGACTTCCCGATCAAGAATGCAAATTATTTCATTTTGTTTTCTTCTTGTTGAAGCAAGTATGTATTGTTCAACACTAGTCACGTAGCAAGAGTTGCCAGTATGCGTGATTACACCATTTTGAAAGGCGCCTAACTCTTAAACCGGAAAATTTAATCAAGCGATTAATTACATTTTTGGGTTTCTCAGCTCGAGAGCGATCCTAAATATACCCGCAATGCTAGGCTATCTCTAGTGGTTCTCCAGTTAACCGCAGTTAAAATTTACAAAGTCGTGAAGTCTGGCAACTCTGCACTTAGCAGGCAAGGAAAGAAGAACACCCGAATTCAGGCTTAAGCGGAAATTACGATTTTAAAAGGGACTTTAAATCTTTCACCTTATGTTTCCCTTAAGATACGCTATTATCCGAGGTAAGATGCCCAATGTCGCATCATCCTGTGAGTAGCAGCAAATTCTGATCCTTAATGCGAAGTGTGCGATTACTTTCTATAAACGCAGACATTAATTAAAAACCTGCTTCGACTTTCTCGACGGTGTCATGATTTGTTCCTGTATGAACGCTGTTATCGCTCAATCTATGAATGCCAAAAAATCTGACACTTTTGTTCGTGCAATATGCAATTTCTTTTTGGTGAAAAGTGATCACAAAATGCATCAAAAACTGAAAAATGACTAAAATCTAACTTAAAAACATTAATTTAAAAACGTGCAACCAAATATATATCGGCTTAAAAGTAGCGAATATGCTGAAAAACGTTCTATTTAGAAAAGTTCGCAAGCTACCTTTTTGAAGCCCAAGACGACTTCTCCGGAACGACTCCAAAAATGTTTGTTTTGAGAAGCAGCAAGCCAAAAATTTCTCAAAACTATCCATTGTCCGACTTGATATCTTAACTTGAATCAGAATATTTCCAGTCTGATTGTTTTTCCGCTTTTCCTTTTTTTTTTGAAACGTTAACTGCCTCTTCTTTTTCACTTTTACTTCTCCAAAGTGACCTATTTTAATTTTTTTTTACTGTTTCTCAAAAACATATGACTTCCTTTAAAATTACAAACTCGTTTCTACCGCTTCTCAAAACGAACTATTTTTTTCCGCGCCTCTCAAATCTAATTTTTAATTCCTCTTAAACGAAAACTTTGATTCACAAACTCCTGCAGTTTTGCTGAGATGGATCGGCTTCTAATAACCGTGTATGGCAGCGGAGGTTAGGTTTTTCTTGGTGGATGCTTTGGGGCACTGGGCATGCGGGAGTGCGAGACGCAAAGCACACTCCTACACGCCCGCCGCCGCGCCGTGCCGTACGCGGCGACCCGCTCGCGAGCTTTATGGTAATTTTGCGGTCGTGAAGCGAGCAACCAATTGGCGCGGAGAAGCGGTATGGCGCGGCTCGGCATGGCGGAACGCCACGTCCGTGCCATATATGGCCAGAATGCCTAATTGCGGCTCTGCGCCGCACGCCGCATAACGTGATGAGGGGATAAAGCATACCTAAAACTCTTTCCAGCCTGAAAATCGGACCACTGACATTGCTGCCCGATGGAAACTAATAAGAACCTTGGCCGAGTGTACCGGAAACACAGGAAATGTTAAAAAGTGAGTTTTCCACTGTTCGCGTTCGACTTTTCGTGAGCGAGGCACAAGCCACTTGACCCACCGTTCGCCACACGCCGCAGTTACTGCTGCAGAGAATTGAACGCCTATAGGCGCCAGCCAAGCGGTGCGGAAGCGAAGGCACGACACACTGCCGAGCGGAGCGCAAGTTGAGTGAGGCAGAAGACACCAGACCTATTTGATGCGAATGTCGTGTAGGTTAAATTCGAAGCGGTGGTTTGTTGTTAATACTGATGATGTAACAAAAGATTTACCAGGGTGAAATCCAGGTGGAAAAACGAACCTCTGAATACGGGAGTGAACTAGTCGACTCTTACTGTCAAGGTCCAAAAACTTGACCAAATTAATATGTTTTAGCGCGGAGAGAAATTTTAGGTTAATTTAACATGAATAGCCGCAGGGGTTCAGGAGAGGATATTTTTCTTCAGTTAGCCGAAATAAAAACGGTCCTCGAATTGAGGCAAAACGTTATAATAATAGTTGTCAAAAATAATGAAGGAAACTAGATAATATTTCTGGACGCTCCCAAGTACCAACCCTCGTAAATGGATCCTTTTTTTAGTGCAGTTTGATTCCAAATTAAATGTCGCACTACAGAAAAGCTGAATATAGGATCTTTTGATTAGGCAAAAGTTACAGTGCGTGACCATCCCGACATGATTCGATAAAATGTGTCAGGGAATATGTCTATGAATGCGATTTAATGGTGACCGAGGAGAAATGCTCCAAGTGCGAGAGAGCAGCCTGCACCTGCGATCGGAATAGAACCCATGAAGATAAAGACGGAGGCCGATTTTTTTAAAGGTCTCCATAGAAAATTCCCCGTTTCCCTCACAAGTAGCAGATGAACGTGTTTGATTCAAGTTTTCGCCCTTCCACTTCACTTAAGGGCAGCTGCATTCAAAGGATGGAAAATTCGCTAAAAAAAAACGGAAGACAAGCCGATGGCCCTCACTTCAAAACTAGCAAAACCACCTAACAGAGTACCTAAATAACGGGTGAATTGTAAAATTACCATTTTTATTTTTGCAAACTTCTAATATTTATTGTTGCTAAAGGGCATATTAG
>Ga0058701_10004525_pt1 | contig 11309 bp, 5 predicted proteins | sample AgamicOrMae_FD_97039 | JGI IMG/M metagenome (GOLD analysis project Ga0058701, IMG submission 97039) | Agave microbial communities from Guanajuato, Mexico - Or.Ma.e | ecosystem: Host-associated > Plants > Phyllosphere > Phylloplane/Leaf | place: Guanajuato, Mexico | collected 2012-06-04 | reverse complement strand
TTTGTAGTTGTGTGTTTTTTTTTTTTTTTTTTTTTATTTTGTTTGTTTGGTGGGGTGGGGGTGGGGTGGGGTGGGGGGGGGGGGGGGGGGGGGGCTCAAAAGAGGCACCTGGTATGACTACCAATGGAATGATTTTCGCCTCTTTGTACGGAGTTACTGACCTCTGACGGATGTAGAATGCGTTGATGTCAACGAGACATGGGCGATAAGACGAGAGAGATGCCAGATAGCGAAGATGTGGGTGTTTGCGAGAGAGAAAGAATACGGTGTTGCCGGATTTGGCGACGCCGCTAAATTCAAACTCGGTTAAAATTTTGTGGACACTAAAGATAATGCAGTCCCATTCTATTTATGGATTTCTCAGTTCGAGAGCAATCGAAAACATATACAAGACTTGCTAAGTTAAAGGGTTCTCAAATTAAGCGCGGTTAAAATCTGCAATATCACGAAAGCTGGCAACGCTGGGCAGGATGTGCAGAGCAAACTGCCTTCCCTTGGGAGTTTTCGATTTATGATAGCAGCCTGTAACCGATTTGTGACAAATTTTACGGATTAAAACGTGTCATATCCGCTCGGGTTTTATTCGTTCCAGATTTTTGATATTCCCAAGGTACTTAAAAGGTCAGTTATCCCTTTTTTGGAGAGGGTTAAAAGACAACTGTACGAGTGCGCGGTTACAGGCAACTAACAAAACAGCAAAAAATTAAAACTATTTTTTCGCGGAATAAGTAAAAAAAGATACCTAAAAAATCTAGCGTATAGCGAAACAGGAATGGTTTTGGATGTTACCTCTGATGACGTTTTATTACGATAAGTCACCATAGTTACCAGCACGGAGTTTTACTTATTGCACTTGGTCTAATTAAGTTGGTGGACTAGGATCATGATTAGTTGAGATAAGGTTTGGTAGGGTAAGTCATTTCAGATGTGGCATCTATCACCCGCAAACCAAGAACTTCACTATAAAAGTTTTCAAACCAGAAATATACGTCAAAATCGAAACGCATTTTCCAGACAAAAAGGAGCGCAGCAGTTTACTTTAAGTTCAGCGCACAGGTATTCCCAAACGAAATTATACAGCCGACATGTTAGTGCGAAGTTTCCCATAAACATTGTCGTTTCCTTTAAAAACTAGTCTACGCCCCTCCCGCGGGAGAGCGCCATCTGAAAAGTTTACCAGAAGAACTTTTCGGGAACTTTAGAGAAGTTACATTTATTAGCGAGCGAGTCGAGTTGGTCTCTTTGTCGTGAAAAAGAAATGTCTGGAATTTTGGTTTGTCCCTCCGCTCAGAGCGGCACTTCTGCGGCACTCACGGGCGGCACTGCAACATCTGTCATTCCACAAAGTCTCAAAGTCACCGTGGATTTGCGTCAACTTCACGATTCAGGAAAAACCTTGCCATAGACAAAGAGATCCATAGTAGGGCTGAATGAGCCGCATGGAATAAACATGCATGGTTTATTCCATCAGACAGAAGGGAAAGGGATGCGCTTACCCTACATGGGAAAAGGCATCAGAATAGAGATCGCAAAAAAGGCATATTTTCATACGTTATCTGACTATTAACAGAAACTTAGACGAAATTCCCCACATCAATACGCATTGGAACAGTGCAAGACAATATGATTTTCGATACCAACGTTCTCACAACACGAATGCAAATCAACACAGTAAATATGAAATGGTCAAATTTGACTAAAGAATGGTGGCTAAAATTTTAATATTTCCATTAGTCAATTTTGACTACTTTTTAGTCAAAAATGACTATTCTCTAATCACTTTTAATAACTATTCAATTAGTCCTTCACAGCTTACAATTAGAAATAGTCAACTTTGACAAAATATTAGTAGCTAAAATTTTAATATTTCAATTAATCTATTTTGACATTAAAAAAAATGACGACTTAAATAGTGTAATAAAAAGAACTGGCTGAATAGTAAGAGTAGAAAAAATGACTTTATTTAGACTCATTGTCAGAGACCAAACTAATATTAGTACTAGAAAATATTAATACCCAAAATGGCAAAAATGTTTTAACCGCTAAATCGAAGTCAATTTTGACAATTTTACACTGAATTTAAAAATGACTATATAAGTTAGTAAAAAAAAATGACTATTTCAAATTTAAAGTGAAGGCACTTTGGTTTCGCCTAATCCCCATGAATTCATAGCGAATTAGTCGCAACGCTTCTCCTCAAAATTTTATCGCCAAAGTTGTCCTGTTTGCGGTGTCAATAACGCCCGCACAAGCAGCGGTCTCCAACTCCGTTATGCCTAAGAGTTCGCGATGAGAGAGAATAAAGATTAATAAGCCTGATTGCCAAGTCTTTGCAAGTAGTTCAGTTATGGGAAGGCGTCCCCCACTGCGCGCCTCCGGATAATTAGCCTTGTTCGTGAATGTCCCACATTAGGACCCGGAGAAGTGCCAGCGCTAACTTTTGTTCCTCGAGCTAATCAAGCAGTTTTACGGGCTGCGAACTCCCGGAGCAGAAGACACCGCCGAAATAAGATTCGCGGCTCAAGTTGGTTGCCGAATCCCGCTGATTGCAGGCGTATTCGCGGAAAATGAGTTAAAAGGTCACGGTTCTATACACCGTAAATTTTAAAGAGTGCATTTCTTACATCTTAATGTTCTAGACTTACATTGCCGGGCCGAGTGGATTGAGGAACACGGCGGTAACCTAACTCGATCTGCCCTTTGACTTTGCGAAGCGAGATACCGCTTACTTAGTACTAGGTGGTACTAAGCCTGTCCAAGTCTCAACGTGTGACGAATAAATCAGGGTTGTCACAAGATCTTCCGAAATTTCCTGACTTTTCCCTGACTTTTCCTGACCAAGTGCGATCATTTTTTCTGCGGTTCGCCCGTCGAGCTCCGAAAAATGTTTGAGAATACCAGTATCTCTGTTTATCGACGCGGCATCTCGATCACAATCAAAGGACAGTTTTTAATATATTTAGGTTAAAATAGAAATTTTTACTGACATTGCAGGCGTTTTCCCCTGACTTTTCCCGACCAGTGACATCCCTGATACATACTTGGTCAGAACCAGTTAAATTTTACTGATTATCCTAAACCTACCGTACCACTGGAAAGTTGCAGTTAAATTTCAATGGGAATCGCAGAAAAAATCGAAATTCCGAAGAAAATTATAGTAATTTTCCACCGAACACCCCCCTTTTTTTAATAAGCGTAATTTCACTACGGTTTTCAGTCGACACTGAATTTCTAGGGGGGGCATTCGATAGCGCCAAAAAACCACAAACGCCAACGCCGCAAGCGCCAAACGAGAAAAGTCGCAAACGCCAAAGTTCGTATAGGTTAGGTTAGGTCAAGTTAGGTTAGGCTAAGTTAGGTTAGGTTAAATTAGGTAAGGTTAGTATTGCAGTTAAGACCTTTGGCGTTTGCGACTTTTCTCGTTTGGCGGTTACGGACTGGCGCTTGCGGCGTTGGCGCTTGTGGTTTTTAGCGCTTATGACAGCTACCCAATTTCTAGTGAGTGGTCACAGGATAACCAGTGAATTTTCACTGGTTCTGGCTAGAGTAAGACCTAAACTCGTCTAACCCTTATATCCTAACTCAGCAAAGCGTAATTTAACAAGCCCTTCTTGCCTTTGCACAGTTTCTAGACAGCAAGTAAACTATTTGAACTTAAAATCGACAGAATAACCTAAAACTACGACCTTTTTCGCGTAACTGTAGAATTGAACTGGGCTACAATCGCCGTGTATTATTCCTGTCTCATACGAGCAACTGAAGACTTTCCATCCATTCTTTTTGAAAGCCCTCCCCCTTCAAATTTAGTCGGATAGCCTGAACAACGCACGTAATAAGTAACATAACACCCGTCACTGCATTAAATGGGCCCTTAAGGGCGCCCCCCCCCCAACGTACTTCATAGCTAGTTGTTGTCCAGACTTTCGACTTGTCTATGAAACAAGGATAGGTGTTTGGGGAGCACCAGCACCGTTTCTCGCACGAGTTTCGTGAGGGTGGTCATAAATAACAAGGTTCAAAACGTGACCTATAACAGGGAAGGTTAAGAGACGAGATCGCTGAGAGAAGAATAGCTTTTCTTTGGGAAGAAACGCCACGTCAGAGAGCGAGTCCCGCCTGAACAAATCGATTAGGGAGCGCGAAAAAGTCGCTACTTTTGGGTAGCTGTCATTAGCGCCAAAAACCACAAGCGCCAACGCCGCAAGCGCCAAACGAGAAAAGTCAGGTCTTAACCGCAATACTAACCTTACCCAACCTAACTTAACCTAATCTAACTTAACCTAACCTAACTTGAACTAACCTATACGGACTATGGCGTTTGCGACTTTTCTCGTTTGGCGGTTGCGGACTGGCGCTTGCGGCGTTGGCGCTTGTTGTTTTTGGCGCTATCGAATGCCCCCCCTACTTTTCAATGAAAAAAAAAAATAGAAACACCTATATGTCAATTTTGGGGTGAAGATAAAATCAGATCATGTTGCGTTTTAGCTTTCCAGATAGGTCAACAAACAGCCATATCAATGGAAAGCTCTCGCCGAGCCTTTTCCAATGATGTGGCTGTTTGTGGGCCTATCCGAAAAGTAGCAGGAGCACGACATATTCCCGTTTTACCTTCACCCAAAATGGATAGTGTTCCAGCACGCCCCCCCCCCAAAAAAAAATAACTTAGTCAAAATTACAATTTTCAGAGAACAATTTTTTACTTGGTTGGAGTTTCTAAAAAAAATTGTAACCGTGATAATAAAATAGTACAGGCGACAAAAAATGATTGTTATTTCAACAGATACGGTTAAAGTCTTGTATAGGAACAAAGCGCTAGTGTCAGTGTCACAGATTTTTGTCACTGCCATCATGAGAGAAGGGCGGCCCCTTCTCTCATGCTGCCATTCATGTCCAGGCTTTAGTAGTGCAAAACACAAACTTTTAGGCGGGTATTTCTTACGAAAACGATCTAACAGTAAGATCCGCTAAACGCAAGGAAATGGAAAAAAAAATCCCCAAGAAAAGAGTTTAAAATTTACTGAACGAGGAAAATCTCGAGTAATTACCCACTTTAAAAAAAAAAAAAACATTTTTCAAAAAGGGTTGAAAAGTCCTGGAGGTGGGAAACTAAAAGTTTTTTAAAATCATAAACAGGGTGGAAAATCCAATGAATGCGGATGAATTCGTGTAACCGGTACGAGGGGAAAACATAGCGATCGCAAACAAAGCAGCTATGTACCGTTACTGCACTGTATTTTTGCTTTGTAAATCGACGATTCGTTGGTAGAAACATTGATTAAACCCTGGATTCGAGTCCAAAGGACTTCATTTAAAGTCCTGCCATTCCGCCAAAGCTGACGAACCGAACAGCAACAGCGGAACGGCCAAAGAAATACCTAGCAACCCCATTTCATACTATCTGCTAGGGCAAAGCCAGCCCTTAAGCGAGCGGCCCTTTTCGAACCTGACGGAATCCTTCGCTGGGCAACGAGCTCACTCTCCCCCTCTCACCAAAAATAACCGCTTTATATTGACTGCACAAAACTTAGCAGACAATCCGCGGTGGCAGGGACATTGCACCGCTACCACGTACTGTTACAGCGATTAAATTATCCTCATCTGAACGACTGCTACAAATCTTTCACCGTAGAGTTAAATTTTCGATCGTGCTCCACCTTTCATCGCCAAGCTATTTTCACTTACGCAACAACAGTAACTGTTGTAACTCATATTGTTGTAGTAATTAAAATTGTTACAACAATGCTCGTTTCACTGATAAAAGTAATCCGTGTTTTGGGAACATATTTACCCATTTTGCGGTGAAGCTGAAACGGGACGGGGGGCACTCGATAGCGCCAAAAACCACAAGCGCCAACGCCGCAAGCGCCAGTCCGTAACCGCCAAACGAGAAAAGTCGCAAACGTCAAAGTTCGTATAGGTTAGGTCAAGTTAGGTTAGGTAAGGTTAGTATTGCGGTTCAGAACTTTGGCGTTTGCGACTTTTCTCGTTTGGCGGTTACGGATTGGCGCTTGCGGCGTTGGCGCTTGTGGTTTTGGCACTTATGACAGCTACCCAAACGGGACCAGGACGCATTTTCACTACTTTTCCAGGTAGCTCCACAAACAGCCTTACCAGTATAGAAAGGGCTCACCGAGAGCTTTCCATTGATATAGCTGTTTGTTGGCCTATCTAGAAAACTGGTGAAAACACGGCACTATCCTGTTTTATCTCCACCTCAAATGGGTGTAGGTGTTCCCAGAACAGGAATTACATATATTCAAGGGGTAACAACTCATGATATGCGGTGTACAAAAGGCCTTGATATATCCGGCCGACATCCGGTTGATATCCTTGACATCATGGCTGTTGGATTTGGTTAAAACATGGATGTTTTCAGCCACTGTTATTTTCTGACCACTGTCTATACTGATATCTGGCTAAAATTTTGATATATCCAGCAGATATTTTCAATATTCTGCTGAAATCTGTCAGACAAATTGAAATTTGGTCGATTTCCTCCTGATATCAGTTTATTTTACTTCTGATATCCGGCTGATATCCTTGATATCCAGTGTAGAGATTTCCAGCTAGGTGGTACCCCTTGTTAATATATCAGTGTTGCTGAGGCTACAACATAACGTTTTGTTGAGGCAACAAAGCAATTTTCTCCGTGATTATTATATCTTTCCAGGTAGATATCTCACCGCTCTACCATAGGCTGTTCTTTGCGGGAAAACAACACAAAATTGACGAAGAAGGTGTCGGAAATGGAACAGTGAAAAAGTAACGCGATTACGGCAGAGCCGTCGTTTCCCACTTTATAGTGCAACTTTCCGATCTCGGTTTATGAAGAGGACATATCCGGTACCCAGGGTTCAAAGCGGGGTTAAATTTACCAGCGGTAGTGACGTCATGATGACATCACTGGCGAATTCTATTTAAGGGCATCAAGTGGCCGTTTCCCAAAAGTCATAAAACGCGTTGGGGGCGCAGGGAAAACCTCACGAACGCAGGAATAATGTCTCCCAAATTATGACACACCAAGTTTTCTTTGCGAAAAGCTATTTGGCAGATGTTACGCTCTTTCTCCTTCAACTTTTTGCTCAGTGTCGTTACGATTCTGAGCAAGCACTTTTTTAGAGACTGTCTCATTTTTTTTTTCTTTTTATTGGCTAGTCGGAGAAAGGGACGAATACTTAATTAAATTGCGAAGCAAATACTGCTCGAACGAAAAAGCACGCGAGTTATTAAGTTTTGCAGTCTTACAAGATACTTCCTCGCGTATGTAACTTACAAACTGTTACGGTAACAGAGATTAGAAGTTTCGACGAGGGGAAGTACATTGAAATAGTCTACAGTTGGGTTTGCTAACAAGAAAAGTACAGTGCGTCTCCCCGGCAATGTTCATACTTACTCTGTGAAAACAAAATCAGTAAAATTGGTGGTATTTCAGTGATCAGTCGAAGAGAGCGTCGCCGATTCCGATGTACATCGAAGTATGACTTCACCAACTGCAGGTTTCGCATTGGTGCTTATTCAAGCATTTACTGGTGAGACTGTACATGTCAGTTTAAATGTCACTAAACCAAGATCTAGATTGCAGTGGTCACTTGATAAGGTCAAGTTACCCGTTTCGAAACAAAGCAATATCTTTGATTTAAAAGATTAATTACCGGCACTGTTTGAATCTAAAAAATATTATCCCCCGTTTTGGGGGTGCAACCAAAACGGGGTTGTACGTACTTAAGTAATTTTTCAGGATAGGCCTATGTTCAGCCAGATAATTCAAAAGATCTCGGCGACAGCTTTCGATTGATGCGGCTGAACAGGTCTATGTTAAGAAAATACCAAAGAACATACCAACCCCGTTTTCGTTTCACTGTGTACTGAAGGGGATAAGATATACGCGCAAAAAGGTATAAGATCGTGAACAAAGATCATCTCTTAAACGTCAATTATGGCCATTGAAATTGTGTGGATATAATCGTTTCAGCCAGAGTATAGCCGGGTATTTATTGGAGTTAATAAGGTAGGCTCTCTACAAGTTGAAAAAAACTTCCAGGAGGCCTAAATTTCCATGAAAGAATTTCCACGAAAAAAAGTTCCATTAAAAAAAAGGAGAAAGTTGCCATGAAAAAACATTCATGAGCAAAAACCTCCATAAGAAGGAAAATTCGGGTAGCTGTCATAAGCGCCAAAAAGCACAAGCGCCAATCCGTAACCGCCAAAAGAGAAAAGTAGCATATGCCAAAGTCCGCAACCGCTATACTAACCTAACGTGACCTAACCTAAACTAACTTAACCTAACCTTGCATAACCTAACGAAACCTAACCTATATAATGATAGGCGTACCTAACATTTGGCGGTTACGAACTTTGGCACTTGCGGCGTTGGCGCTTGCGATTTTTGGCGCTATGGAATGCATCCCGAAAAATTCCATGGAAGAGAACTTCCACTAGAAAAATTTCACGAAAAACAACTTTCATGAAAGGGAACTTTTATAAAGGGAAACTTAAATAAAAGAGATTTTCATGAAAGAGATTTTCCAGGAAAAAGAACTTCGACGAAAGAAGACTTACCGTATATCCTCATCTTATTTTATTGCGCAAAAGCTCGGGGCAAAACACGAATCTTAGAAAAGAAACTCGACGCCATTCCCGACACGACTCCAGCAGAGAGGCAAGGCAAAGACATTTCTTTAATTTCGGTGGGTTAAGCTGTTTCCCAGCCGAAACTAAAAATACCTATGTCGTCCTTGAAAGAGAACGTCGCACAAGTCTACCCAGCTCATTCCCTCCAATTACACTCCCGTTAAGGAAGTGTCTCCAGGGACGGGCGGACTGATAATAGACCTTTCCGCTGCACTCTCATTGGCTGACGAAGTCACCAATGGCCGGGACGTGATCCCGTCCACTTTAAGTATGAAAAATCCGCGTCCGAATGCTCTATTGGCCATCGGCGAGGCTATACCATTAATCAGACCCATTCGTTTCAATCTGAGGTGTCACGCCGTTTATCAATTTCTTTTTTACTCCAACCTTGTTTCAAGTTACACACGGGATGTTTCAATTATTCAGTCCTGAGAGAGAAGGCGCGATAATTTTGGAGGCGAGGGAAAGAGATGAGAAGCGTGGAGGGGGAAGCAGGTAGCGTGTGTTGGAGGGGAGGGGATTGTTGCTTCCCCCACTACGCCTGATAGCGGCTTGGGTCGCAGTGGTGGGGGGAAGCAGTAAGACTCCCCTATACCATGCTTCTTTTCAACTAACCCCACCACGTCCGCTCAGCTCGGATTGTGGGGGAAGTAGAAACGATTCCCCGAAAACCTAGCTCGCTCTCGGCTACCCCAACCCTCGAATCCCCCACTCTTCCTTGCAGAATATTTGTCCGATTTGAATAAGTAATCCTCCTTGCCCTATCCGAAGTAGTCCTTGTTAAATCGGTTCTCACCATACGCAGTTTCTCTTCTAGGCAGATTCACGACGCTCACCTGAAAACAAACAGAGAAACCTAATAAGTTGACCATCGAAAGCAGTACATGCGCCATATTTAACTCTGAGCCCGAAGTTACGGAAGTTGGCCAAGTAGTCATCAACTTGAGTCTGAAAAATCTTCTGGGATGGAAAGGAACAGTCAGCGGAAGGGGGCACCCATAAATAGCCTCCTCTTGGAAAATGAACAACTCCGAATCTTCAACCCTGACTGGAGATTGTCGTAAACATAAAGCTAAGGCTTAGAATCATAAAATAATGGTTCTCAAGCCTGATAGACGGAGGCCTGGGTCAATTCCCACACTTCTCCGCAACCGTCGCCGAGAATCAAGCGTCATCAGGCTTGGCTGGGTTAGGAGCTTTGGGCTTAGCCTCGATCTGGCTTGTCCACAAAAGATCTCAAGAGGCAGAAAATGTATGATTTAAAATACTATGCATGCCTAGAGTTGTATAGAAAATAGGAATCTACAGAGAGCAACGAACCATTCTCGTTTCCAACATCAAACTCTTGCTCTATGTTTACATATAACTCAAGTAAAATGGTTTACAAACATCCATCTCCAAAGGACGCAGATCCTAAAAGCGAAAATAAGACTACCAAACAATAATAACTCGTAAACGTGGAGAGATACACCGCTTAAACGGCGTCATTAAAATGAACAAGACTAGATTTATCACCACACTGTTCTGGTGGAAACTAAGTGCTAGGACATTTTTACCCTGGATAAAGTTGCTGCTTGGTTAATAGTTTCTCATTTAAGACTTCAGGCTTAATGACTTCAGCATCAGCTTTAACCCTTTCGGAATCGATTGTCAAATTTGTATACATTTATGACGAAAACAAATTAATCTTAACGTGAGATGTCAGCATCAGAATCAGCTAATTTAAGTTGTCCACCGCAATCTAATCGTACCGAGCGGTGAAGTGTCAATGAGCGCGATTGGATGAATTATTTCGAACTAATGGTCTGGAAAATGAGACTTATTGGTGACGAGGTAGCAGGGGAAGAATTAATTGTTATGGTCATCGTCTTTATCTGTTTTGAACATACACAGAGAAAAATACTTTGTTTCCTGAGCAAAACATTTTGTTTACATAGCCTCAGCAAACCAGCATTGTTGTGGTGACGATTGCAATTGTTACAACAACAACATGAATTGCTACCACACCAATTACAATTGTCACCGTAACAAGTAAATTGTTACCCCAACAATTCTGGTTAGGCAATATTAAACAAAACGTTTTGTTTACGCAACAAAGTCATTTTCTCCGTGTAGAGTACGACGTTTAAAAGTGTATTCTGTACATCTTCTAAGACCCGTTTTTCACGAATTACGCAAGAGCCAAACATGAGTGACGTAACAGAAGGGCAGATAAAAGGAAATCTCTGTAAGATTCAATAATAATAATAATAAAAAAAACACACTAAAGCCAATATTTTTATTAATTTTTTACCGCGGGATAGGATTAGCAGGTTTCAAAACCGTACCTTTAATCAGACAAGGCGTTTAGCTAGGCGTACACTTACCACCCAACGAAAAGTGTGCGTTAAATCAAGCTAGGTTACAGAAACGGAATCGGACAATGTAAGCTTGGTCCGAGGGAAATTCGCAAGAGAAAGATGGCAGACAGTCTGTCGCTTTCTGTCTTCAACGAGATCGTTAACACCTTCGTAATGATAAACAGAAGTAGACCGTCTTGTATATATCTGTCCGCACTGCAGTGTTGCCCAATAAAAAATACTTATTCCCCTGCGGACTTAAAGTTTTCTGGCGGAAGTTTCGGGGCTTGTAAGTGAAGTTGCGCGATGCAAGAATAGATAGTGGGTGATAAACTAATT
>Ga0058701_10004524_pt1 | contig 11310 bp, 8 predicted proteins | sample AgamicOrMae_FD_97039 | JGI IMG/M metagenome (GOLD analysis project Ga0058701, IMG submission 97039) | Agave microbial communities from Guanajuato, Mexico - Or.Ma.e | ecosystem: Host-associated > Plants > Phyllosphere > Phylloplane/Leaf | place: Guanajuato, Mexico | collected 2012-06-04 | reverse complement strand
CTGGTATTCTCTAAAGTTGAAATTACCTAAAGTTGAAGTCCTCCCCTAAAAATGACGATGCCGAAACCCAATTTTAGGTAAACTGGACAAATAAAGATCGATCAATCTATAAAAACATAAGCGGAAGGACGCATTGCTTTCGAGTATGTATAATATTTAGCGCAGAGGGTAAGAGGGGGGGGCCCTTCGAAATGGTGAGCCCCCTTAAGCCCCTTTACTTGTCAAAATTGATCAATTGACTAAGTAGGCTTGCTCGCTATTAGAGCTGTCGCTCGCCTGTGTATATCCTTGGACCTTTTCATCAATTAATTATGTGCTTTGTTGTCGCTTTTGGGCTTTTGCCAACTATTAACCTCGTTACTAGATTCACTGCCCGCGCGCCCCGATCAAAGGGCAGAAGAAGGATGACAAGTGTTCCCGGTCCCTGTAAACTTAAATCTGGGCACTTTGTGTCGTAGTTCTTGATCGACCCTTTTTTTTTTTTAGTCGAAATGAGTTTCGAGGAACACTATACACTCTTGTAAACAGTAACATTTCAAGGTCGCATTTTCTCTCTCTTGTGTTCCGTCTCCCATCGTCAAGTCGAGCGGAGCGATAGTGGATCGAGGCACAAGGTATTAAGCTTATAAGTCGCCAATCCTGATGCCGCTTATCTCTCGGTAACTGCCCCCGAGTGAGAAATTTAGTGCTATTTGAGGAACATTTTATGAAAGGCAGAGAATTACGGTTCTGGAAAAGGGTCTGGTTTTCCTGAAGAACGCTTCGGTTAACTTGTAAAGAAGATGACCTTGAGAATATCTTCCAAAAACGTTTTGGCTCTAAAGGGGCGCTGTGCTGCCCGTTGCCCACAGAGGTGAAAATCAGACTTTCCCTATCCGATAGACTTCCGGGAATCCTCACCTCTGACGCTCTCTCAGTTTTAAAAGTAGGATTTTTCGCTTCTGTGATACACTGTGGTTCAACTTTTTATTTCGTTACGAGGATTAATGAATTACAGCTGCGTGGGCAAACCTAAGTAAGGTTAGCTTTAGTGCCTTGTCCGTCGCTCTGAAATACCTTTGTGTCTCACTCCGTTTCCGCTTAGCTTGGCTTCCTGCAAGCCTGATGACGCTCATTTCTCGCGGCAGCAGGCTTACCGAACTTCAGTTGAGCTTTATCAGACTTAGCGACCCGTGTGCTCGGCTCGGCGACGATTGGTACAGATCACAGCGGTGGAAAATCTCTTTGAAACTGAGAGTATAAAAGTATTACCTGGGTAAACCGTGCCTCGACTTTTAAGGCCTTTTTTTTCTGAAACCAGATGTTCCTGACGTCTACAAAACAGTTTCAAAGGTCGCAAAAAAAAGGCAAAGAAACGATGCGCCGTACATTTTTGCACAAGTCAGGCGTACTCGCGTACTGGGGCGTTATTGCTGTCTCTTTCAGGCCCAGGCCTGGCATAGACAGCTCTTCTTAATTTTTTTCTTAATTTGAAATTAAAAGATATTTACTTTCCCACAAACTGAGAACATGGTTTTTATCGTCTAGTGATATGGTTTTTCAATTATTACTTTAAATATTTACGACCCCTACACTACGGCATATTAACTATTATCGTACCTCGATTTTCCATTAAGCCAAACCTGCCCGTTAACCTAATATTTGTAGTGTTCAAAATGTGTTTTCGTTGGGGAAAAAAGACAAAAAAAAACTAATATTTGTTGATGAAAAACTAATCGTAGCTCTCTTTAGGCTAACGTAACTTAACTCAAACTCAGATGAGCTACCCAACCCTACCATAACCTAACCCAGGCCTTCCAAACCTACCAACTAAAAATTTACCTAACCCCTTTATTTAAGCCAGTAAGTTAATCTTTCCTAACTTATCGTAATAACATAATGTATTCTAGCCTAACAGCGTTTGATTTCTATCTAGAAAAAATGCTTCTCACGAATCTTTTGTAATAAGGTAGCCACAATAGAGTTGTTGCTATCGAGCGGAAACTGTTCAATTAAGAGAGGTAAATTTAGAACCCTCACGTCAAAGATAACGGCGTGCTACGGACGTGGCCCCAATGTGTAAGACAAGGCACAACACATCCGTGGGACGGAGATGGTTTCCCAAACCAATAAGAGGACCCACCCCGGCGGATCTTTAATTCCCAGATCTTTGCATTCGCTCCTTGAACTTCCCTTTACATCAGAGCGTTCCAATCTAGTAGAGCAGGTTGGGATAGCGTACTGCAATCATACTATCTTAGGGTAGGTTGCTCCAACTCGGGCCCTTAGGTTAATTTCTGTTTATGCTGAAATCTTAAGAGTAAAACAAAAAGCATATAAAAATAACCCATATTAGAGAATTCCTCGTAGCACGTAGAACGGAAGCAAAGCTTCGACTCAATAGTAAACAGTGTTCATAGCTGAGTGGAGTCACTCGGTGGATTTTACGTGCAAAGAGTCATCATTTACTTACAAAGGTCAGATCTCACTTGTCATTCTCAGGAAGTCTGCGAAATATTCACTCGTACCATTCAAACTTGTTAGGTCAGCTTAGATTTAGTCACCTTCGGTTAGGTATAAAAGTAGTATGGAGGTTTAGGTAGAACAACGTAAGTGTAGTTAAGTTACTGAAGGTTATTCAGTGTTAGGTAAGCATCAGTTATATTAGGTTGACGCAGATTTAGAGCAGGTACAAAAGCATCCTTTTTTCCTCATCCTACTCAAGGATGCCTATTGGACAAAGGGAAGCGAATAGCCGCGGGTGCCTAATTCATCCGCCACTCGGCGGGCGAATAGCCACGATCAATTAATTAGTGTATCTCATGAAGATGTGTCGCGGGTGATTTTGAGCTACTCTCTTTTTCACTTGTTTCTTCTACTTCATGAGTCAAATCAGAGCGTTCAGCGATAAAAAAGAAATGTGACGCCAATATTTTTCCAACTGATTTTACGGTTGGATTACCTCATTCTATTTACTTGTTTGTATCGAAGAAGCAATTCCAGGGTGCGCGTCTATCATCTTGCATTTCTTCCTCAGTTGAGTTCACAGTGATGAAATATTGCAATACTTACTCCGGACGTGGAACTTTCATCAATGCCGTCTGAATCGCGCTAAAAAAAGGCAGTATTTTCGCAAAGAGCGTGCTGTAGGCCTAATTTAAACGACGCGGTAGATATCATGTTATCGTGAGTAATCAAGAAGCTGGAAGTTTTTACGATGTTTTGAGGGAAAAAGCTGATAAAGAGATGCTTGTTTCGAGTAGCTTTACCTGCTCCATGAGACGAAAAATGGTATTGCATGTATTTTCATAAGCTCTCGAAGCAAACTTCGCCATTGATATAGAAACCTCTAGTCGCGCGTCGTTTGATACGAAGCCGGAAAATGATTGATAAGTGTACCGAAAATTGACTGAATAGACGTTTTTTTACCCAAAATATCTGTAGAACTGGAAAACTCATTTTTCATGAAAATGGATGTATGCGTGAAATCTCGAGATGTTCAAGAAAAAGATTTTGAGCAATGTTTTGGGTTTTGTTTCAGACTTTGTTAGCACCGAGCAACGCCCCTCTTCCCGAGTACAAAACTGCAGCTCTAAAGAAATCTCGTTTTGTACTCTCGCATTACGGGGCTTTCAAAAGTTGCTGGGATTGGCTTATTCTGTTGGCAACACTGTACGTCGCCGTAATTGTTCCGTATAACGCATCGTTTGTGAATCTTGATCGGCCTTCCATGGTCAGCGATGTGGTAGTCGAGGCACTCTTCATGTTTGGTAAGTATACAACATCTGAGTTGTGCTACCGAGTAAATAAGCCTTTATTAGGTTAATTTATAATCGGTTTCAAACGAAAAATTTTTTTCTTGCTTTCCACGATCCTGTTTTAATTTCAGTTAATCTCAATCTTTTGTTCAATTATGAGTACCAACGGCAACATGAGACCTCTAACAACCATTTCTGATATTGAACCAACTCGGTCAAGATATATTAAGCAAGGTATAGTAGAGGCTTATATGTATCGCTTCGCTAGTGCTCCGCTATGGCGCTTAATTCTCGGCGACAGTAACTACCACCGAGAAGTGAGCGGCACCTTGGTGCGACCGTTAAATGAGGTTAAGTTTGGTCAGGTTATGGGCCTTATCCTTCGCTCTGCTTTCCCGCCTAAAGATGGAACACACGACGTAGAAAATTTCAGCAGTTTTGATCGCGCTGTTGGTACGCATGCGTAGACTTCTCCAGGAACAAAGTTTTTAACACGGAGCCTCTAATAGCATAATGTAAAATAATCTCCGCGGGATCGAGTTATTCCGGTTCGTATCCAGATTCATGTCGCAAACCACGTGGGACCGTCCGACCGCCGCGCCTTCCAACATGTCGGTAGGTCTCCAAGTTTACGTCTAATGCTCGGCGGAATATTCAATCAAGATCGCGCGGCGGAGTGATTTGCGAACATTCTTGGCGAAAGTTTTTCTCTAAGTTTGGTCTTATTCAACTAGGATGCTGCTTGCCCTTGGAGGGATTGAGCCTCCAACGAAAGTAGGCCACGATGGGCATAGACAGGATTTACGTTTAGCGACGATACAGCGAACTTTGGAGACAGGAGTGCTCGTTGTGAGTTGCTTATAAAAAATATCCTAAAACAAAAATTGAATTAGGTTAAAGGGAATAGACAGATATTGAGAATTAACCTAATCGCAATATCGAATGAGGGCGAAGTAGTCTGTGGCCAAAATGAAATGAGTGATCACACCCAAGAGACAATCAATAAAATGCTCGATGAATGCACTTTGGTGTTTGCCACAAAGATCGATGAGTCGGATGCCTTCGATTAAATGCGCCTGGATGCAGCTAATGCGATTTAGACGCATTACGAGCCCGTTGCACACAAATTGCATCTCTGTCCTATTCACAGGGATCCACCGTGCCGTTGCAAGCAGGTGCATTTATACCGTGCGTGCAGGTAGCCGAAATCTTAACGGACCAATCGTTTTCGATTTCCGTTTTCGATTTCCTTCTCAGAGGTACCCCGAGCCTTGCGAAGTTCTTCAAAGACTTACTGTATTTTATTTCCGTTTCTTAAAAAAAATGAAGATCTTAGCGCCTTTAAGTTTGAAAGTAGGCAACCACCGACTACTCAGTTAGTTGCGCCGGTGCATGTGGATCAGAGAAACAAGGAAATCTGTTTTGTTTACATTTCTAGGTATAATTCATTTGTTATAATGATCATAGGGAGTAAATTGTTTATCAGAGTACTCTCTTTTCAGTAAACCTTTGTCCTGTAAAAGCTACGCGTAAAACTTGTAGGTTCAAGGACACTGCTCGGTGCTGCGTCCTTGTTGAGCCCGACACTTGTAACTTAAGGCATTGCTCAATGGCCCTAAAGTAGGTCCGACGCTGTATATAGCTTGTTGCTAGATCCTCCGAGAAGCCACGCAACCGCTGAATGAAAAGTTCCAGGGAAAAACGTAATTGGCCTCTAGGGCTCTAGCGACCAACGAATGAAGAAACCTGGGAGTTGTTCTAGAACAGACTTTGGCGACGTCTCTCAACTCTTGGTCCATCTGATCACAGATCCTTTGTTTTGAAGCCTTCCGTCAGCAGACCTTTTTGGTTGAAACGTGTTTGGGAGTCTTAGGTTATTTCCGCGACAACCTAATTCAATCTATCTGTTCCCAAAACTTCCTGCCAACCAACTGACGATTCCATCAAATTCAGTTAACATAGTATTTGAATTTCGATTGTTTGGTTTTGGTCATAAAAACAATTGCTGTTTTGTCCTATGTGAAGGTAAACCGATCAGCCGCGTTTAAGGATTTTTCAATATGTAGATTCGTGGACTCGTCAATAATGACACTATCATAAGCTCAACAGAGTATTCTGATGTTAACGCTTTTCATATCTCAAGTTCATCAAAATATGTTTTATAGGAAGGCAATCGTACTTTTACTTGTTTATACCCAAAACAAATTCTATATGGGGCAACCAAAACAGTTAAAACGAAAGCAGGTATAATTTGTGTGTGTATTGCTGTATGCGTATCCGCTCGAATACTATACAGAGTCTCTCTCGACGTACTCCAAATGATATTAATTTTAGCTTTCGGTAATCAAATGCTTTCAATTACGAAAACATGCCGCTTTGAGGTTTGAGCTTTAAAAGCTATTTCCGTGTTCCAGATATCGCCCTCAACTTCAGAACAACGTACGTGTCCCGCAAAGGTGAAGTGGTGTCAAAACCACGAAGTATAGCTCTCAACTATCTCAAAGGATGGTTTGTGGTCGACCTATTGGCAGCCCTGCCATTTGATCTCCTCTACGCCTCTGATCTGTATACCGGAGGAGAGGTTGGCATCACTGTAAGTATAGTACCGGTACCATTCTCTGCCATTGGTACTACTAAAGGGTATCGTCCGGTTCTATAGTCGTGCAACAAGGCCGTGCTCAATGCTTTTCCCTATTAAGCGAAGCCTTCCTGCGCGCGGTCAGAAATGATTGTACAATCGCTGCAAAGGCGGTGACTTTTCTTCGCGCCAAGAAAGACTGATTACTGTAGCAAAATGGCTGCCGTTCCCGAACTCCGTGTTTTTATTGGTACCGATGAAGCGTAGATAGAGGCGTGTTCCTTTATTTGTGTATGACAAAGACAACAAAACTGGAGGCGATGCTTGCCCGAACAGCAGTGCGGAAACATCGCTAGAGTATTTCAAAACTCTAAACACGAAAGCGATTTAACGGCATGCATGCGTGGCTTATCTTGAAAGCCTTTTCAGAGAGACTTTTTTGTGTTAAAGAAAAAAGAGTTTAAACGATTTTTCGCTGTCCTTTTTACGGCGACTGGCTCTTCTTACCCCGCGGCGGATAGTTCACAGGCCTAAACAGTAAAACAAAAAGGGGTTCCATTAAAAAATGTGCTGGTGTCTCAAAGGTCAAATTACCTTGGTAAGGCAAGCGACCAACGTTTGACAAATTTCTAAGGGCCGATTCCACCAAGGTGGATCCAGTTGACTGGACTGTAATCGTTGACCGATTAACGTAAAAGCGATTTCGCAGCTTTGTTTGGTGGCCTGTCGATATACGAGACCTGTGGTCCTAATCAGTGTCGGATGAACATGATTGTGAAATTGTGTGTTTTGTTTTACAGGCTAATAATCCGGCCCACGGTCAAACCCACTTGCTCAAACTAACCCGACTTCTGCGGTTGGCGAGGATATTACAAAAAATGGATCGCTACTCTCAGTATTCCGCGATGATTCTAACTCTGCTTATGTTATTTTTTTCCCTCCTTGCTCACTGGTTGGCGTGCATTTGGTTTGTCATCGCGGAGAGAGAGAGGCAGACAAACAGGAAAGAGTGGGATTTGGGTAAGAATTAAAATCGATTCGAGTGGAAATATTTGATTCCGTTCTGGAGGCGCCCTACTAAATAATTCTGGTTTTGACAGGTTGGATTCATAACCTGGCCGAGAGGCTAAAAGTGAGCGTGGAAAATATTTCACATACAGAGTCATACATCACTGCTCTTTATTTTACGTGTTCGTCTTTGACGAGTGTTGGTTTCGGAAATGTTTCTGCCAACACGACCCCTGAAAAAATCTTCAGTATTTGTACAATGCTCGCCGGAGGTACGTATCGCACGGGAATGACCTACTTATTTAGGTATTCTCGTGGACTTACACCTGTTCTTGGCACAAAAAATTATCGTGTTTTATTTCCAACATTTCTTGTTCAGACTTTTTAATTGACAACTGATAAACAGGCAAGGTCGTTGTTCAATAAGCTTAAACACGAACATCTATTTCCTTTTGTGTACAACTACCCTTTTCAAAATAGATTCTTTATCTTAAAAATACCAATAGATATCTAATTTGAGAAATATTCGATTGGAAATGTCCTGTTTTCAGGGTATGTTCCGTTCCATTTTACTCAAGATAACATACCAAAGACTTAAATATCGCTCGGGGTGATCGAATCACCAAGTATCCTCAAGTAGATTTTTAACAACCCACAAAATCATATTTTTCTATTTTAAAAAATGTGAGAACGGAAATAGACTCGCGTCACATGCATTTAGTAATCGTTATTTGTTTTGTGCGTTTCAGCTTTAATGCATGCGGTGGTATTCGGTAACGTGACAGCTATCATCCAGCGTATGTACTCTCGCCGGTCCTTGTACCAGACCAAATGGAGGGATTTAAAAGATTTCCTTACATTACACCAGATTCCCAAAGAATTAAAGCAACGTATGCAGGACTACTTTCAAACAATGTGGTCTCTGAATCATGGCATTGACATGCATGAGGTAAGGGGAACGACTCGGCGAAGGTCCTTAAGGACAATGTTGCCGCGCACGAAGCAGTGGAGAAGGAAAAAACCTTACCTAAACAGCTGGCCAGGTTATTTACATTGCAGGACTCATTCTCGTAGCTGTTTGGCAATCTGTTTAAAAAGTCTCTCCTCTCAACGAAATTGCAGTTTACTTTCAAGCGTTTCTGAATAAAGGACTGTAACTGACAACTTCCTTAAAAGACGCAAGCTCTTCTATGAAAGGAAAGCATTGTTGCTTGCTAGCGAACTGGTACGCTAGCATTATTCCAAATATGCTTAGTTCCTCGTATTATTAAGTGTTACGCTTTTATGACAGCCTTCCGAAACGTTTTCATCATAATCGCGCTATATTTGGGATAAAATCCTTTTATAAATTAAAATTATTCTTTCCTTTTAAAACAGTGTTTCATTTTACTCTGTGTCATAATAAGAGGGGAGGTTTTGGAAAGTATTCTTTAAAGCCTTTAACTTACCCTCTCACCTAAAAATTAACAGATGCTGAACATTTTCTTTCTGAGGAAATTATTTCATACAGTTTGTTTCATTGACTGTAAATGACTTCAAAATATGTATTAAAAATCTTCCTATGTATACCGTTACATAGAAATACATATAAAAACCTTGGACCAATCAAATCCTATCTTTCCTAATAGTTTGTCAGGTAGAATCTTAGATTTGTACCACTGCAAGGTAGAATGAAGGGCTAAATTGGGCGATCCCTTGCAGAAAAGGTAGCCCATTGATGAGATGCTGTGAATTTAACCCCCGCCGTATTGATCCCGTTACAAAACCGGAAAGTATGTCTCTATAGAAGGACTGTGATTGTCATTGTACCTGTAACTCTTATTGTGCTCGATAACGATGTACCGGTAGTGGAATCCCCGTGAGCGCTTTTTTTTGTGTTGGCAGACTCTGAAAGAGTTTCCTGAGGAGTTGCGTGGAGATGTGTGCCTTCATTTGCACCGTGAAGTTCTTCAGCTTCCGATATTCGAAGCAGCTTCACCGGGCTGCCTTAAGCTTCTTTCTTTGCATATTCGTTCCAATTTCTGCGCACCGGGGGAGTACCTCATTCACAGGGGAGACGCCCTCAGTTATATCTACTACCTTTGTCACGGCTCCATGGAGGTTGTGCAGGACGATATGGTCGTTGCTATTCTCGGTAACGTATGACAAATTGCGCCTGCTATACTTGCGATATGAGAAATCCAGACCTTCTTATAACGATCGGTGCAGCTTCGGTATGCGCAATGCATAACAAAAGAAATTTTTGTAAAGTATTCTCTTCCTGTTCGAAATGGAAACACGGAACAATGGAAAGCGCGTGTTGGCCTCGCTTATTGGCCAATACGCGCTTAACCCACAACCGCCCAGCGATGATGCCGTTCGGAAACAGAAAAATTATTTTAGAGGATCTTTTTAGTGCAGTATTGTCAAAATTAAAAAAAAAATATCACCCCTCTGGAAACCAAAAATTTAATAATTTAGGCATTTTTCAAGCTTAAAAATTGCGTAGTTTAAATGAAAAAAAATCCTTCGAATTTCTCTTAAGCTAAATTTCACTTCAAATACTTTGGGCTGTTATGGGTTAACAAGCCTGATCGGGGTACAGTCACTGCGTTCTTGTAAAACTCTATTGTGGATGAACGCACTTATCAGTCTTGCTTGAGATGTTTAGACTCAGCCTCAGCGAGAGCCCTTATCTTATTTGTGACTGTCTACAGGGAAAGGTGACTTAGTGGGCTGTGATATCAGTATGCATCTCCAGCCGGGCGGCAACGGGGTCCCTGTGGGGGCCGTGACAGTCGGCGGCGGCGGCGTGGGCGGCTGCGCCGGCGGCGGCTGCGGCGGCGCGGGCGGCGGCGCAGCGGGCTGCGCCCCGGGCGGCTGCGCCACGGTCGGCTCCGCCGTCGGACCCAACGCCGCAGACGTCCTCGTCAAGTCCTCGTGCGACGTCAGGGCGCTAACGTACTGCGACTTGAAGTGTGTCCACATCGTCGGGCTGGTCGAGGTCCTGCGACTGTACCCCGAGTACCAACAGCAGTTCGCAAACGACATCCAGCATGATCTCACTTATAACTTACGGGAAGGATACGAGGCTGAGGTAAGTGCTTCAGCTAAGGGACTCGGCAAGTTTGAAAGGTTGAATCTTCCACCTTACGTCGCAAACATAACCTAACTTAACCTAGGTTTACGTAAACTAAGGGTTGATAAGCCTGATGCCGCGCTTACTTCTCGATGTAATAACGCTGAGGAGAAAGCGGCATGAGGTTTGGCGACAGCGAAAAAGGATGAATCAGGGTGATTCTCATAGCGGGAAAATGCAATCTTGACTAAAAGTTCCCTCCAAAATCTGAAATAGTTTCCCCCTTTGAACTCATGAAAAAAAGTCCTACTGCGAAGAGCGAAAGTAGAAGGGTTCTTCAGATACCTACGATTCGTGCCTTTTTTTTTTCTTTTTTTTAAGCTGCGAATGTGTCCGGTCCCCGAGCTCGTTTTCATCACAGTTACTGTACATTTGATCTTCACAACCAATTGATGTCTTTTTTTTGCAGCAAGAGTCGGAGAACAACGGGGTCCCTTCCCTGACGTTGCCGTCGATCAGCGAGGACGATGAGAACGCCCAGGAAGACGGCGAAGGAGGCGGCGGTGACACTTCCCCGCTGTCGCAATACGCGAGCCCCGCCCGCCACGCCAAGTTCTCGAATCGGATCGAGGACATCCGGCGTCGACCCGGGGGCCTCGACGACCAGGTGTCCAGTCTTCACCAGGACGTGGCCGCCCTGAGCCAAGAGGTCCGCTCGGCTATCCACGCTCTGCAGCAACTCGCGGGCACGACACCGCTCCGGCCCACCGTGGCCGTGGCCGCCGCCGCGCAAGCCGCTTACGCGCGGTCCCTCCCAGCACGCTCCAATCCCGATCTCCCGCTGCCCCACCCCATCGGTCTACCAAGGCACCCTGTATTACAACGCGCCTGTAGTCATCCCCCTGACATGTCAGTATGGCCGCCCCTGT
>Ga0058701_10004523_pt1 | contig 11311 bp, 8 predicted proteins | sample AgamicOrMae_FD_97039 | JGI IMG/M metagenome (GOLD analysis project Ga0058701, IMG submission 97039) | Agave microbial communities from Guanajuato, Mexico - Or.Ma.e | ecosystem: Host-associated > Plants > Phyllosphere > Phylloplane/Leaf | place: Guanajuato, Mexico | collected 2012-06-04 | reverse complement strand
TTGGTTATTCTGCTGCTGCAGCAATATTCCTGCGATCCCTATGACGCTAGCATCTGTTTTGAGGATAACCGGATCCTTGGAGTTGATGTGGACCAGCGTCTCACTTTGCTCCAAGGTACTCTTGATCTTCCTCCGCCTGCTCAGCGCCCCACTGGAACGGAGCGTTCTTCCTCGTAAGCTTGATCAACGGCTCAGCGAGTGCTGAAAAATTCCAAATGAATTTTCGATAATACCCAAACGCGCCCAGCACTCGCCGGACTCCTGAAGCATCTTTAGGTTCGGGAAGCGCCGTCATCGCTTTCAATTTATCTGGATCGGGCCGTATACCTTCTTTAGATACCAAATGCCCCGAGAAACTGATGTGGTCTGCTCCGAATGCATACTTGGAACTTTTCAACCGCAGACCCGCCTCTTCTATCTCGAGGAAGACTTTCTCTAACTGCTCCAGGTGTTCCGACCAGCTCCTGGATGCGATGCACAGGTCATCCAGAAAGAACTACAATTCAATCCCCGCATTCCGGCGAACAATGCGCAAACCAGACGGTGGAACGTCGCCGCTGCATTCATGAGCCTGTGAACTCCACTAGCTAGTGCTGATGGCACTGCTCCTTGCTCACGCTGATGGCGTGGCCTAGGGTGTCGTTCGGAGTGGTAGACCAAAGGAAAGAGTAGTCGGCAATAGGTTGATTCTCTTGGGGTGCTCTCTAGTGCTGCTCCAGACGACTGTATCTCAGTCGAGAAATCGAGCTTTATTTATACTCAAAAAAAAATTTTGATGCACAAATGTTCGAGCGCTGCCTTTGGCAGCGCTTCGGAAAGTTGTCCTGGTTTTTTGTGGAACGAGTAGTGGCCTAATTGGAGTTGTTCACGTGTTGATCCTGTCTAGACGGCGACGCTAATCGCGCATCCAGCACGGGTGGCGCCTAGCGTTGTCAAGCCAGAAAGTAGACTGACGGGGATTTAGAGAGAGAGAAAGAGAGAGAAACGAGGGCGAGAGCGAGAGCGAGAGCGGAGCGTAACCCAGTAAATCCCCTGGCCGGGTTACTCGCAAATCTCACAAGCCCAAAGGGCATGCGATGGAATTGATAAGTCTCTCCATCAACACGGAATGCGGTGAGCTCTCTGCTTGCTGGCTCTACCGGGAGTTGCCAATAGCCACTCGCGAAGTCGAGCGTAGAGAAGTAACAGTTCCCGGCCAAGTGCTCGAGACACTCCTCCGGGTTAGGCAATGGAAACGAATCTCTTTTCGTTACGCTATTAAGCTTACGGAAATCGATACAGAGTCTCCACTAGTTTGTTTTCTTTCTCACCATAACATACTCTGAGCACCATGGACTTACACTTGGTTCTATGATGCCATCTGCTAGCATGTCCTGTACTTGTTTCTTGGCCTCCAAAACGTGGTGTGCCGGATGGCGGCGGACCCTTTCAATGAACGGTTTCCCCTCTAACAACTCGATTTTATGCTGTTGCAAATCAGTTTTACCCATCTTCTTACCACGGAAAAAGACTCTTGGTGCGAATCTAGCAGTTTCCGCAACTCCTTCACTTGTGAGGCGGTGAGATTATCTCCGACTTTCACCACCTCCTGCGAATCACCAACACTTACGAGGGCACTCATCACGGCAGATTGCGCTCGGAGCTCGGCTCCTGAAGCGAGCTCCTCAAAGCTCGCTATTTGCTGGCCCCTCCGTATAGCGATGTCGAGCGTCTCAACGTTTGTAAATAGGACTGTCGTCCGTCCCTGTATTACCTCATCCACCGAGTTGGCCAGGATGATATTACTGTCGAAGTTGAATGGTAACGTAGCTATCACACTGGCATCGGCTTGCGTCCGCACTGATACAAACTTGAGGCTCCGTGCCGGCCGTGAGGCAACGTAACCGCATCCACTGACCGCAACTCATCCCTGAAGATTCCTTTCTGGAACGATAGTGGATTCTTTTGATCGAGGTTGAACTTCAAGTTGAGCGCTCGCATCACGTCGAGGCCGCAAACCATTGGGGAACCCAGATTGTTCACCACGAATAGTGCACAGCGCATTCCCATCGTAAAACTTCCAAGTGTGATACTGTGCTAGGCTGTAATCATGCAGCCCGCAAGACACGCCCACTCACTGTGCTCGGGACTCTGCCCGAGCTAGTATATATATGTGCGGACAACTTACAATAAATGCATTTTGTCTATCAGTACCAATACAGTAAGTCTGACAGGTTAACAGCCAAAAGTCGTTAGTACCGTTGCGAAGACTAGAGGTAGAGTTAGAGTTTTTCGTTCCTGAGACAACAGTTCGAGAGACAAAGTGAGTAAAGTACTGGTGAGAGGAAGAAGAAAATGCCTGAGTTAGAAGTAGCGAAAGTTCCTGTTTTTGACGGCTCGAACTGGAGCCTGTGGAAGAGAAGGGTGAATATTTTCATCCAGGCAAAAGGACTGGAGTATGTGCCAAAGGACCAAGCATGGGGAGATGGCGAGGGTGAGAAGTTTGAAAGAGACGACAATGAGGTCTTGAGGCTTTTCTTCAACTCGGTATCGGATAGCGTTTCCCAGAAAGTACTATCGTGTGAAACTGCGGCTCAGGTTTGGAGCCGGCTTCAGCAAGTGTATGAAAACAAGAGTCCTGCTATGGTAGGAAAAATGTATGAGCGGTATTACTCGTACAGGAAAAGTGAGGAGGGTGATATGGCGGCGCATATAGCCAAAGTAGAGGGCTTGGCGATAGCGCTAGAAAATGTCGGAGAAAAGCAATCCGACATCTCCATCATGTCGAGGCTCCTACATAGCCTACCCTCTGCCTACGCGTCGCTGATAACGGCCTGGGAGTCAGTTCAACCATCTCTTCAAACGAGAAACGAATTGATCTCGCGACTCCTTAATCATGAGCAGAGGGGTGAGCACAGCAGTGGGGTTGAGGCAGCGGCCCTCGTCGTAGGGGTCAGAGAGAGAAGCAGGAAGGCGCCATATGACGAGTGGCTAAAGAATGCCAAGTGTCATAATTGTGGGCAGAAAGGCCACCTCAAGTACAAATGCAAGAAGAAGGGGTATCAAGGGCCTTCGAAAGAAGTCACTTCACCTTCGGCCCATGTTCTTTTTACAGTGGGTGCTACAAGCTACAAGAAAGATGCCTGGTTGATAGATAGTGGTGCTTCCCACCACATGTGCAATGAGATCACGAGCTTCAAAAATTTCAAGAAACTGGACCAAAGGTTAACGGCAACAATTGGTGATGGGAGCCGAGTGGAAGTGCTGGGCAAAGGAGACATAGACGTCAAGTGCAAAGTGGGTAATGAAAACGTAACAGCTACATTGCGAGATGTTGCATACCTACCGCAGATTGCTTTCAACTTGTTCTCGACTGGAGTGGCAGACGCAGCTGGGATTGGAACCAAGACGGATCGGGGCAAATATTACTTTCTGAAAGGAGACAGAGTTGTGGCAATGGGCCACAAACAGGCAGATAATCTTTGGCTTATGGACGTAGAGGTGATTCATTCGGCTTCCGCGTTTAGTGTCAAGAGCAACTACACGTTGAAATATTGGCATGAACTTCAGGGTCATGCGAGCGAAGATAGGATCAGACAGCTTGCCAAAGAGGGTCTTATACAACTGTCCACGGAGCAACAACGATTAGAGTGCGCCGCATGTCCTGCAGGGAAAGGGAAGAAAGTAGAGCATCCGGCCAAGGCTGGAGAACGAGCAGAGGGCGCAGGAGACAGAGTATATTGTGACCTCGCGAATGTCAATAAAGATTCATTGGGATACTGCTACTATTTTTTGTGTAAGGACGAAGCGACCGAATACTGCTTCATCTATCTTGCCAAGAACAAGACAGAAGTCCCGTTGATCTTGGCGAAACTTTTTATCGATTTCGAGGTTGGATGCGGTCGACCCATCAGGACGATTCTCAGCGATAATGGATCAGAAATCAAAAACGTAGGCTGTGACATAACAATGGCCAAGCACGGTATCCAGCATGTCACCACTGGAACGTATGCGCCCCAGCAGAATGGGATAGTTGAAAGAGAGGTTCAAACCATCAACAACATGGCCAGGACGATGATGATCAACGCGGGAGTGGATTGTCTACCAGAATCAGAAGCTCTGAGGACTGCGTGCTACCTGCGAAACCGACTCCCGACCAGAAATTCGGCAAAGACCCCATTCGAGAGATTCACAGGACGTGCACCCACACTTAACCATCTACACAAATTTGGTGCGCAAGTACAAATCATACGCAATGGAGAATACCTGACCAAGTTCGAGCCCAGAACCGTCAATGGCTGGTTTGTCGGCTATACATCTCGCCGGAATACCTTCCGGGTCTACTTAATGAACAGTGAGAGGTTAGTTGAGACGTGCGACGTCATCTTCCGGCCGCATCTGAGGGAGGAGAAGCAACAAGGCGAGGCACATCCGAGCCATGTTGTCGAGGGGATAGTGCGGTCGAGCCACTATATTGGAGAGCAAGACCGGATCGTGGTGGACGGGGTCATCTGGAGTCTGAACAGAGCGAAGAGACAAGCTCCAAATGTGAGAATGCCGTGGGTAGGCTCAACGCCTGTGCGAGATGGAGGAACAGAGCGGAGAGTAGGGAAAAATGGGAGAGAGTATGTCACGTCAGGCGAACTAGTGCAGTTCTCCGACGAGTTCTACCGGCAAGAACAGAACGAGGTAGGAGATGACTGTTTCGGCCCTGTGCCGCCAACGAGAAACTCAAGCCTTGCAGAGCAGTCAAGTGCGGGTATGAGCTTTCGCTCGACCGCCGAGCTGCTGTCGCAAAATGTAGAAAGAGATAGGACTCTAACACAAGAGGTTAGCACAGTGGATGCAGGGAATGGCGAGAGAGCTAGTGCTGTTGCATTGATGGCATGTAGTGACAACAAGACGGTGGTGGAACCAAAAACGAGGCGCGAGGCACTATCGAGTGAGCAGAGAGAAGAATGGCGACAAGCAGAGCTAGTCGAACTAGAGGCGCATCGCGAGAATAATACGTGGACAGAGTGCAAAAGAGAGAGTAACCATCGCACGCTCACGGTCAAGTGGGTGTACGCACTGAAGAAAGATAAAGAGGGCAAGATTGACAGGTTCAAGGCCAGATTAGTTGCCCGGGGCTTTGAACAAAGGCCCGGCACTGATTTTAATGAAACTTTTGCGCCTGTGGTTAGCAGCGAATCGCTTAGAGTCATCCTGGCATTGTGCGCGATTCAAGGGTGGAACATGAGACAGTTTGATGTGTCTACGGCTTTTTTAAATGGGGTGTTGGAGGAGGAAATATATATTGAGCCACCCGAGGGATTGGAACTTTCCTCAGGACGCTGTCTCAAGTTGAATAAAGCACTCTACGGCCTGAAACAAAGCCCAAAGTGCTGGAACTCGAAAGTCACGGAAGAGTTATCGGCCCTCGGTTTCAGACAGGCGACGACAGATCAGTGCGTATACCACCACAAAGACTGGCATGTCATTGTGCTCGTGTACGTCGACGACGGATTAGTGTTCGCGGAAACAGCAGATAAATGTGAAGAGGTCATTGATCTGATGAACCGTTGTTTAAAACAAAGAAAATTATCACTGGAATGTTCCTGGGGATGGAGATTGACCGACGAGATAATAAGATAACGGTCAGTCAACGATTGTACATACAAGAACTGCTAGACAAGTTCAAAATGGTAGACTGCTCTCTGTCCTCTACTCCTATGGTAAACGCGAAAGATCTAATGAATGAGACCGGCGGAGGGCTGACGACAGAACCCTATCGCCAACTCGTTGGGAGCTTACAGTACATCGCCTCGAAAACGAGGCCTGATATCGTTTACCCAGTGAACTTCCTATCAAAATTCCTCATCAGGGCAGAAGAGAAACACTTGACGGCTGCTGAACGAGTGCTGCGTTATCTCAAGACAACAATAGACTATGGTTTAGTGCATGAGGCGACAGACGTGAACATAGAGGCATACAGTGATGCTGACTTCGGGAACGACCCCGAAAAGCGTCAATCAACCAGTGGCATCTTGGTGTTGCTGGGAGGCGGGCCAGTCGTGTTTTCGTCGCGCAAACAGAGTAACATCTCACAGTCGACGGCCGAAGCTGGATATGTGGCAGCGTGCGAGACGTGCAAAGAGTTGGTGTGGGTGACTAATCTGCTGGCAGAATTGAAGATAATGTACAAGCAACCAACACTGTGGGTTGATAATCAGTCAGCCATGCGACAAATCAAAAGCAGTGAGACATTGAGGAGGAGCAAACATGTTGAATTGAAGTACCATTACGTGCGTGAGAAATACAAGTCAGAACTATTCAAAGTACAGCATGTCAGCACGACATGGTGGTGGTCGAGATACCTCCTACAAGATTGTCCGACCCCTAGCCGAGCCACAATACCAGAGCCCGATCACTTTCAGGTGACCCGACACTCCGTCTCACTTAACAACCACACCAGGATCCTGATAATGATAATAAACACTAACAAGTGCCTCATCTCCAAGGTCACTAGCCTAGGTACGTACCAAGCCGCCGGACAATTGGCCAAGATATATCTCACGGAGAATGGATATGAGACAAACAAGGTCTTTTTTCTGGTTAATCTCTACATAAGACCGAAAGCTACATACCAGGAGACGAACAAACTTTTCAAAAAAATTACACGGCTGGGCGAGTGCAAGTTCTCGAGGATCCTTATAGCGGGGGACTTTAAGGCCACGTCAGCAAGCTGGGACCCCGAGAACCTCAGAAACGCAGACATGGCAAACAAATACCGGGCAATCTACGAGACGAAAATACTCAGGGGAAGGATCATTGACTACTCCGCCAGTCGACATGGTCTCTCCACATTGTTCCAGGATACCAATAAACCCAGACTCACCTTTGTAAACCCGGGAAACCCCAATCAGACAGCCCCCACCTACGCTTGGATCGACGCAGCTCTTGCTGGCAGCAAAGCTCGTAGAATTTGGCACGCTGTCCAAGTATCTGACGAAAAAGACCTAGAGACCAAAAGACACCACAAGACCATTACGATACTAAACACAGAAAACTAACAAAACAGACCATTAGAACTTTGCCCCAGGTACAAACCAAACTGCATCTCTGAGGAGCACCTGCTTGAGCTGAAGATCAGAAGCAGGAAGATGGAGAATAACTGTAAAAACTGTAATCGGGATAGACAGACAGACAAACTGGAGCAACTCACAGACCTGGTCATGTCACAGATTAAGCGGATCCAGGAAATGCATGCCAAGATCATTGTTCGCAAGCGAGCGATGACCGCCATTGGCGAAATAACCAAACAACTGCAGAAGATTGATCGAAAGAACCGAAGACGTATCTCCCATACCAAGACAACAATGGAAGCAATACGGCGTGCAAGGACACAAGAGACCAAATACCAAAAGACCAAAAGCAAGCTCTTCTTATAGACTTGATCAAAAAGAGAATTGGCAGTCAAGAGGAAGAATTGTGGACCAGAGTCAACAGAACTCAGAGAGACCTAAAGACAAGAAAAGCCGAGATCGGGGAGAATCAGATCGAGACGCTGGACCAGTTGAACGGGCTCGCCGAGAAACTCTTTCCCCAAATCGACAGAAAGGTCCCACTTGGCATAATAGAGCAACACCAACCCATCTCCCTGGGGGAACAGGAACTACGAGCCGCAGAAACTGTCCTCAGAGGCAAAAAGTATACAGGACCAGATGGAATCAGGTTCAGTACCTTCAACAGAGTACTAGCCCTTGAGCCAGAGATCATCAGAGACATTGCCAGACTTAGCTTTGCAATAGGCCACATTCCGGAACGTTGTCGTCAGACCTAAGGGACCCTTATACCACTCCGATGGCAGCCTATCTCGAGATAACAGCCCTCAATCGACTGGAATTCGCCCTAGAGACCAACAAACTAAAAGACCCAAATCAGTACGGATTTACACGCAACAGGGGAAGGCATGACCTAGTGGCCAGGATCATAACAGGTCTGGCGAGACATAGGACTGAAATCGAGGCTACCCATGGGGACAAGGCAACAGCCCAACATAACCAGACGACGGTCATCAGTCTTGACGTGGCTGGCGCATTTGATAACATCGGTCAGGCTGTTATAATTAAAAAACTCTACAAAGAACTCTATCAAGGCCCCACAAGGCACTGGCTAGAAGCCTTTATCCCCAATAGGTCAATACGGGTAAGAATCAACAACTTGGTTTCCAGGGATCTTGGTCTTCATCGCAAGGATCGGGCCAAGAGCCGATCCTCTGGAACTATTCCATCGAGGACATTCGAAAACTAGCCAAGCCAAGTCCCAGTCTCCAGCTCCTAGCCTACGCAGATGATTTAACCATTGTAAGCCATGGGAACCAGACACCTTGGCAGACCCAAAGACTATTGGACCAAATTAACCATTATATCAAGCCCAAGGGTCTGATGATCAGCACGGAAAAATCCGAACTTATGCACATCATAGGGCCGGGCAGGCGACCAAAGGACCAAGATCTCCCGGAGTACTATATATCAGGCAGAGGCATCAGACAGGAGGAACACATCAAAATACTAGGTATACCAATTAACAAATTTATGGAACTACGCATTGAGGATGAGAGCACGAACGAAAAACTGGCCAAAACTAAACGACTGCTCAGATTCCTCAAAATTCACAACATTGTAGCTAGCTCAAAAGAATGACAGCTCCTGTTCGAATCTCTGCTCAAGAGCATCCTTGTGCATAATTTTATCCCCTTGATGGCCACCGACAACAAAGCCAGGACATGGGCCGTCAAGAACCTACTCTATGGGATCATGTACACACTTGGGCTGCCCAGATACGTCTCGCATAACATGATCCAGGTCCTCTACCGTATTGAGACAACAGCAGAAATTACACAAAAGTAGCTGATAGCCGGTTCGACCAACCTCAACGCACCACAGAGTCGACGGGAAGATTATATCACGCTGGAGGAAATATACCTGCGCGGAGGATTATTAACCTTGGTCACCAAGACAGCCGAACAACTGAAAATCGAACAAAGTAATGAGCCAACCGACCAACCAACCAAACCAACCGCCCTGACACAGGGACCAACAGACCAGATAATACGGAACCACTTTAACCCGACCCTTCAATTCAACATGCACCCAATCGACCAACCCGATAAACCGGGAAGACTTGCATGGCTCATAACCAATCATCGGCAAGGCAGGAAAGGACCCAGCCACTGCACATCATACTTGATCCTGTTCACCAACATTGTCCAGGCTTGTGTTCTAAGAGAAGGAAGGATACAAAATTCAACCTGCGGGATAAGTTACTACAACACGCTCGCGACAATATGGAAAAGATGTGTTGACAACAAGGACACCAGTGCCATCATCATCAATAGCCTTGATAGCTCAGTAAAAGCTCTAGAAAATCTCGCCAACAGAAGCAACATTGTCATTAGACTACGAGAACTCATCGTAACCACCAAGACCCAGATCATACCAACAGACCAGAAAAAGATCTTGGCCATTTTAGAGAAAATCAGGCAACAGACCAGTAGACGAGCAGACCTAAAATTGATCAAGTATTGCTGGCCGCAGATAGTTTTACGAAGACTGCAACATCCGTAACCCTACCATTAACGTGCAGGTCGAACAGAGACTCACAGGACAACTCACCAAGACCCTGAAAGCGCTATGTCCCCACGCAGACTGCTGGGCCAAGATACCTCTAGACCAACTGCCTAACCACACCATCGTCATGCTCACCGGGCTAGTCAACGACAAAACTCGCGTCTTAGTCCGGGGAGAACTTAAACCATAGCAAGACACCCGGGCTGCGAATGCAAAAAAAAACTGCTCCTAATTATGCCAGAAGAATCAGTCGTCATAAATCTGGCAGAAAAAAGTGTCGTCAAAAATCTTGCCCAAAGAATTGTCGTCAAAAAGGAATGCATTAGCGAAGTGCCCAATATACGCCCTGAAAGACAGCGGGCAACGCAATACACTGAACGGGGTACCCTAAAACTAGGGCTACCCTGGTCATACTGCTGGCCAAAAGCTGGGGTATAGACCAAACTCTAGAGGATAAACACCCCACAGGCATGAGAAAGCGACTAGCGAGAATCCCTGAATGGGAAAGTATGCAGATCAAGTCAAGGGACAAGCATACGAAAGTGCGGGACAATCCCCTGCACTCGCAGAGAGAGTGAAACTTTTTCCACTGACTCACCAGACAATGGCTTGCCGGCTGGGGTTGAGTAGGCTAAATTGGAATTAGTAATGAATCACCAGCCTGTCCAGTAGGAGAAAGAGGAAGAGAAAAAGATAGGTAAAATCTTTTTCACTTACAATTGGATAAAAACACCTCCATAATCTTGACCATTTTTCTCCATGAAGAAGCAAGGAAGAAGAAAAAAGAGAGAATAAAACAGGGATAATTGGAAGATTGAGAAGGAGAAGAATAAAGAGGAGAGAGGGGGAGGGAGAGAAGAGTGAATAATAAAAGAAAGAGATAGAGTTCTTTTCCCGAGGGAAACAGTAGAGAGAGAGAGAGAGAGACTAATTGAGAGAATAGAGGAGGTTGAGAGACTTATTAAGAAGAATAACACCTAGGCTAACTCAGACAGGTAGGGTGGGAAAAGGGGAAAAAGGCAGTAGACAGTTTAAGTCGGTTCTGTCTGCTAGCAGTGCTGGTCCGCCAACCACCAATCCCAATCCAACCCAATCTAGAGCCATCCACCTAACAAGAATCCTTTCCCCCTCCCCTCTATCATAGTGATAGGCAGGGGGATGGGCCACCATCACCTAGCAGAGAGGAAAACCAACTCACCTCGCAAGGGCCAGGTGAACAGATGATTATTATAATAATTATAGCTTGGCAAAAGAAGCAAATCCAACAGCATATATATAACCGTTGCTGTACTTACAAGGAAACTCACCTCACATGTTAATCGCAAATGAATTTTTTTTGCTTTATTTCTATAGAACTCGCGCTGAGAAACAAGAATATCTATGTCTTAAACCCTACCTCTCAACCGTTCTCGAGATATCGGGCGTGAAAAACATTACAATCATGCTCTTAATTCGTCATGAACGAGTGTATCATTCGCGGATTGATCCTCTTTGGGTATGGTTGGTGCTGAATTCTCGTTTTCGATGTCCTCTGTACTGAGCATTTCGGGGTGATCCGAATATAAATCTGCTAGTCGGCGATAGAAATGACGTTCCCAGTCAGTATAGACCTGGTCTCCCGATCTTATCACGCTTCGTCCCAATACTCTTGGTCTATGTTCCTCAGGAGAGGGACCAGCTCTTGGAGATTCATTTTCTTCTGCATGGAAGCAAACTCGCTG
>Ga0058701_10004522_pt1 | contig 11313 bp, 5 predicted proteins | sample AgamicOrMae_FD_97039 | JGI IMG/M metagenome (GOLD analysis project Ga0058701, IMG submission 97039) | Agave microbial communities from Guanajuato, Mexico - Or.Ma.e | ecosystem: Host-associated > Plants > Phyllosphere > Phylloplane/Leaf | place: Guanajuato, Mexico | collected 2012-06-04 | reverse complement strand
CCTTATGTCTGGTATGGTTAAACAACGATTTTGCAAAATCAAGACTTGTTCGTTAGGGGGGAAAAAGAACAAATAACATTTTTGATCATATTTGAGGAAACTTAGTTCTTATAGGACCTCTAGAGTTCTCAAGTCTCTTCTCTTGCTCTCTTAATGGTGGTGATTCTTTTTTTTTGTTCTTTTTTTGTTCGGAGAACTATTAAGTTGGCCAAGATTTTCGTGAAAGCACCGAAATATTTTGGACATACGAAACTATTTACGTGTTTCGCGTTAAAGACTTCTTTGCTATTTGGTTGATAAAAAAGTACCCTCTTTGCATTCGCACTGTGTTTTCCATCGAATGCATTGATAAGTAGGCAGCTCGTGGAAATAGGGTCCATTGAGGTCGTGTGCTGCGGAATGTATTCCTGGTGCAGTTGCTGCAGTGGCTCCTTTGCGCGCATTTAACAGCTTTGGCAATGCATTGCAAACGCATCCTCGCACTCAAACGCATTATTATTCTTCAGAAGGCGTTGCCAATGGAATTCTCTGTACACTTGCCAAGCCGTGGGGTTGTTGCCCGAATTCTTTCAGCTACAACAGTGCACTATATTCCTAAAAAGAATGCTGCTGATATAGTTCAACACTTACCCAATTATAATTGTTCTTCCGTCGGAAGTCGTTTGAGATAGTGCGGTATGCTGCCGTGGGACAAACATGGTTCACGGACTGTATGTGTTACACTACGTTTATACATTCATTAGCGTCGTGTGGTGTGCGATTTACGGAAATGCACTGAACGTATCCTACGGTGATTGCATTACAAATGAGATATCTTAAATCGAAAATCCATGTGGATTACAACTTATTTAAAAAAATACTGTAAAATTCCACTCTGCTATAGAAAATAGCACTTGGTTTAGGTGTTAACAGACGTGCTGTTCTACTCCCCCCCACTGTAAACGTGAAATGGTCAAATTTGACTATAGAATATTAGCTGAAATTTTAACATTTCAATTTGTCAATTTTGACTATTTTGTAGAAAAAATTACCATTCTTTAGTCACTTACAACTATTCAATTAGTAATTTACAGCGTGCTATTAAAAAAGTAGTCAAATTTGACCAAAGTTTAGGAGTTGAAATTTTATTATTTCCATTAGTCAATTTAGACTATTTTTTAGTAAAAAATGATTGTTTAAGTAGTGAAAACAGAACTCGTTGAATAGTTCGAGTATAAAAAATGACTTATTTTAGACTCAGGGACCAAAATAATACTGGTACTAGAAGATATTAATACTAAATATGGTAGAAATGTTTAAACGCTAAATCTAAGTTGATTCTGACAATTTTACTTGAACACTTAATTTAAAAATGGCTAAATGAAATAGTAAAAAAAATGACTAAATCAATTAGTCAAAAAATGACGATTTCAGATTTAGATTGCTACTAAAAAACCAAACAGAAAAAAAACTTTTCCTGAAGATAGCTAAATGAAAGCAAGTGCCCTTTTGGAAACCTGCATCTGTAAATAAAAGGACGGTCTTTGTTTGCTAAATACTGTAAGTGTATTTGAAACATCCATTTAGGTTGTAGCGTGATATAGGCACGCCTCCCATTCCGTGCTTGAATCACATTCATGTTGAACTTGCACACGTCGAAATTATGACAGCATTCAACCAAATTGCGACAGACTTGATGAGAGACAATGAGTCTGTAACCAGCGGCAGACCGAACAGGAATTGATCGTTAATAACTGCAGCGCGTGTCGGCATTTCCTATCCAGTAATTACACACGAGTGTCTCCAGAATTCCGACTGGTACCTTAAAAGGAACCGACTGAGGTGTCAGCAATAAGTTAGTACCGGAGCGTGTAAGTAGTTTTTATACATTAAGTTTTAGTTTGGCTGGAGGCTGTTCGGCCTTCTTCGTTTGAAACGTTTTCATATTCAAGGAAAACATTATTTTTCGGTGTGAAGAATGCATTGTCCTTGGATGAACAAGGAGGACATTATGTGACATGGGGGCAGCGTAACAGGTCTCGAACAATACGGTATTTCTCCGAACATAAACACCGGTGTCGTATTTGCAATGATTTTGTGTGTTTTTCTTAGCAGAGGAGTGTCACAAACGACACATTTAGTACCACTTCTACGAATAGTAATTTGACGGAGTTACAGTGTAAATTTGCTTAAAATATTAGGATGCATTGCGGACATGACTGTGCTCAATATTGAGTGTGTTGTGACATCTTGGAGTGAAAAATGCGGTAAAGATCAAAGTTTATAATTTGGGAGACTTAAAGATTGTGATTCTATTTATTTTTTATTTTTATTTTTTTGCTTAAGAGACTATGCTACCGGTACGTTGTTGGTCTGATGTACAGTATGATTCATTATGAATGATATTTGAGGATGTTCGGGATGTCTTACAACAGTACAGTGTTATATGCGATTTGGATGGTAAAAAAATAATGGCGTAATTCTAGTGACGATAAAGGGTTTTGATAGGTATATGGAATAGTTCAATTACTCATAATGGCAGAATGAGTACTTCATTATTCTCCATGTGTATACGTTATCAAACGGAGTGGTATGTAAAATGTTAGCTATATTACGTATGATATACGAATTGTGATGCACATTACGTGAGATACAAGGTGTAAATCGTAAAGAGGCGCAAGACTAGCTGTGACCAAGTAAGCTTATTTAACCTAGTTTAAGCCTGAATTTTGCTCTCCGACAATGCCCTGATGGAGTCGGCTTGAGGTGCTTTATATTATCTTGGTACTATGATGTATTTTAAGAGCCGCTTCATGTAATTAATGATAAGGGGAATCGGTATCATTGTTTCGGAGGCTGCGATGAAAGTATCTAACGTGATTTTTCGGGACTTTAGCATAGATTTAAAAGGGGTGACAAAGAAATCGTGAATAAGATTTGGGGACAAAGTTCAAGTAGCAGCAAACTCCTCGTAGATCAAGCATCGATGCATAATTAAGTATCGTCGTGAACGGAGTAAAACACGAATGAAAGACAAGCATCTTTAACCACACAGAATAATTACTGACGCTGTGGGTTACATTATGTATTATTCAATCTCATGGCGCGTCAATTCTTATTGATCATCCGCGCGAAAGGCATGCTGTGTGAGCTGCAGTTATTGACATGCAAGCCTGTTCGTTCAGCTATGCCGATTGCCTCGAGGACAATTGATTTACGCGAAAGATTCCTCTTTCTATCGATATCGTGGATGTAAAACATTATCTTTTTACAATGCAAAGAGTAATGTCCTTTCCAAAAACGACCATATGTCCTTGGTGTATGAAGGAGATTATAATGTATGTGGCATTGTTTTGTGCACATCTCGTGTGCAGTTCAAACAAGAGCAGATACATCTTTTGCATTCCTAGGGTTAGTGCAAGAAGACTAGAATTTCCGAGTCCTCTTGGGTGAATGTTTTTGTTCTTTAAACCATGGATGGACGCCTTTATTTTTTTTTTCTGGCTCCGAAAATTGCTTCAGCCTTAGTTGTAAGTATGGTTCATGCCTAAAACTACGCGGATATGCTCGTTTCAAGTAGCTTCGTGAAAATTAAAACGCACTATTATACTAGTATGCATGGCTTAAAAAAAATCTTTAGCCTAAAATTGTCTTAACTTTGGTTTCTGCATTGAGCAATTTAAGACTAACAGTAAGATCTAATGATCACTTCACAAAATGGAGTTTTCCAATAATCCTCACTTCTACATCAATATCACCCTTGCCTGCGATATCAAAAGCACGAAGAATCTAACTTTTTCAATAAAATTTCAAGCACGTAAGTTACGAGTTATTAAATTACCTTCCAAAAATGCTCACCCTCAAAAAAAATCTTTTTTTTTCTTTTTTTTTGGACAGGGAGGGGGATGGAAAGGACTTTTGGTGATCTTATTCTGTTTTTCATTTTATTTCTGCGCTATTAATCCATGTTGATATTTCATGATAATTTTAAATGTACCGTTGTCTCTAAAGACAACCAACATGCAAAAAAGGAAAGCAAAAAATGTTTTGAGAAAATGCAAGGCGTGAGAACTGTTGAGTCATCAACCTGTATGCGGTGTCTAAAAACAGAATGTGCTTCCCATTGATCGACATGAGCATCGCTTGGGTTACCTCCTTAATTATAGTGTTTACCGAAATGGATAGAAGCTAGAAATGAAATAAATCTGACAGCTCGCAGACAGAAATGCTAACGGATCCGGTGAGCTTCACAGAAAAAGGATAATTTTACGCGAGTTATTATATCATACAGTCGGGGCCGAGGACTCGCGGGTTAATCTAGTTAGCCCCCCCCCTCCCCCAATGGTTTCCTGACAGCTGTAATTTCTTCTTAAGGTCACTAATTGTCGTTGATTGCATTCCTAATAACCAAAATTATGGAAGATCGCGGTAGGCCACAAGGAAACCTTGCCACTTGATTTTCAAATGAAATGTTATTTTATAAGAAGGTTGTGGCACTCTACATTTTAAGGGTGTTCTTTAACTCTTGGAATAAACCTTCCGTTGTTAAGCTTAGCGGAGCGACAGCGAAGCGAGGCACGAGGAAGTAAGGGAAGTGTTGGAGGCTCTCGGTAACTGGAGTGACGACAATGACAAACTTATCGACGACCATGAGGTTCGTTAGTGAGGTTTGCTTGGATGCACTCTGCGTCACTCCACAATTTTTCCGCTTGGACTGCGACGGGGAAAGGAAAAATACTAGAGATGATGGAAAAGAAAGTGCAACCTGTAAAATGCACGATGCAAAGCACATGTCAACAACTGCGCCTGTTGCCTCATGGTAAGCAAATTTTTATTTAGCCTCTTGAACATTGCACAATGAAGAAAACCAAAATTACGTGTAACTCACAGTGGGCATTGCGTACACCCCAGACAGTTTTATTACTTGAGCCAATCACCTGACCTAATGAAAATTACTTACAATTAAGAACGACGTACCGTTACAGCGCACTTACGCAACTCAAGCACCAGTTTCAGCATTGCACTCTTTTCCCGACAGGATTGTTCATAATGAATATTCTTTTTAAAAAGCTAGGCATATTGAATTAGCATATCAAAATACTGTTGGAACTTATAATTCATTTCTAAACATTTTTTATCGTTATGTGCAAAGTTCCGACACAACCTGGGGAAGACTCTCTTGATTTCTTCTTTTGAAGCGAAATAGAAATTGAAAAGCATATTCACAGACAAACAAACCTTACATAGGCGAGCAAACCGCAGAAGATAATATCTCCAGTTATAATGCAAGCCTGCACACGCCACTTTAGAGTTTAAAAAAGAAGACGGAAAAAAAACTTAAATGCTGTGCCGATAAATGATTGCTGAGTGTGTCCTGTATGAAAAAGTTACGAGCGCTTTATGATTGATTGACGGTTTTTTAATGATTGTTATTGTATGAGCACACGTCGCTGCGCTTTTCACTTCACACCTCGTCGCTTTGACTGCGCTCTAAATGTGTCAAGCGAAATCCAAGACGGAGTGTTAGCAACTTCAGGTCTTTTTGTCACACAAGTCTAACCTGCCACCATACGGATTCACCCGATCACAACACTACAGTGCACTAATTGCATACAAGATGACGCGAAAAATTGATGTCCAGCGGCGCATCTCTCTAAAAAATACCTGAATGGGAAAAAATTGAGAGAGTAAAATACACAAAGAATTGTTTATTAATATGTGCCTGTTTCAGGGGTGTGATTTCAATCTTTTACAAAGTGGTATTTCAGAGTTAAGTGAAAGTTTTGATGAACAGTACTGCGAAAAAGAGTTTTCTAACATTAACTGATTATTGTGAGTTTGGTCGGTGAGTGAATGTTAAGGACACGAGGCATTTTCTTTTCTTCTCTCTCCCCCTATTCGATGCAGGAAGGTTTTATACGGAAGGACTTTAGTAGGAATACAATCTGAAGTGAAACCGAGAAAGTAATAAATTATGTGCATGTTGAAATGCACAACCGCAGTTACACTTGTCGGGTATATTTTAATTTATTAAATAAAACGTATCAGCCAAGACAGTATTGTCCCTTAGATTTGTGAACGCACTTTAATAAGACGATTGTTTCCGTGTCAAAAGATCACAGCAATTCCGTACTGTATACGGGGCATAAATGGGTAGTGTCCTCATCGGATACATCAAGGTTTCTCTGTAAAATGTGCCCAATTTAAATATTCTTCTTGAGTTCTTACCCCCTCACTTCACAAATGAAATAAAATACTCGCGAATCACAGAGCAGCGTTCTACCCAATTATCATCGCATTGTCAGATCGCAAGATACTTCATATTGACTTCGGCAGAGTTGCTATTGAAAGACGAACTCTTCATGCTCATGCAATTTTTGATGTTCCATCTTTTTTTAAAGTGTTTTCTTTCACTTATTTGTTTCGCTAATATGATGTCTACGTCTTGCTGATATTGAATGAAGGACCTTTGTTTTTTTCTTTCCAGAAACTAAGATATCTCTTAGACCGGCTGTCTCCTTAGCGTCACTTTCCCGGAGCCCGCATCATGACCTACCATGCTGAACAAATGGTTGGTTAATGGTTAAGGGGATGTCCTACTATTCTGGGCCACATCAATGACGAAGCGCGATGGAGCCACATCAAAGCCTAAGATGTTCAACGCCTTGACAGTAAGTGTCGTGAGTTAACTTGCTCCAATATTCATCGTAGATGCTGCTATTACTCGAGTGGTAATTGTTGGAACACGGGTAGGTCTGCGAATCAATTTGGACCAATTTGAAATTGAGGTTCCAAACTTCCAAGAGTCCGTTTCTGATTGTGAGAAATGTAACATATAAGAACGTACCTACATCGACTTGTTCAAGTGTATCATTTTCTGAATTTATCGATTTCTAGGACCATTTATTTGGAACATCTTACTCACTCATCGAAAATTGATCTTACCTTTCATCTTGCTCAGGAGACGCCTCAAATGGCATTGACTTATCTACGAAAAGATACTTTGTCCCCCAACCTATCCTTGGAGTCGCTCTGAAAATTTGGTTTCAGGGTTGAATCCAAAAGCATTTGGAAAAGTAAAAACCGTAAAAAAAATTGTTCGATGAATTGCAGTATTACCTTATGCTGATGATGTAATTATTTCAGCGACTCGATGGTTTTATAAAGATAAGAAAACTAACTAAACGGACAAATAAAATGCTATTTTGAAGATACATATAATTTGACCCAGTCACTTTCGCAAGGATTAAGATGTCAGTGACGGCACATGTTTTCATCTTCCGGTGACATTGAAATCAGTCACACGTCATGAATATCTTCATAAAAGATCTATCCTCTTTAACACCTAGCAGCTTCAAAAATCGATCAAACATATATCCAGACGAATAGCCTACGTTGTTCTAAACAACTGTCGATTATGCAGGAAGTTATATGCTTTATTCGCCTACGATAATCAACTCAATATGCAAACGTGGGCACAGGATGACTTGAGCTTCAATAGTTGTCTGTTCACTCCATTTGTTCGGTCTCTCTATCCACTAAATAGTATATCATCGCTCATATGTATCACTGCATAACTCGCGTGTTGTTTATACCAATGGTTCCTGTCAATATAGAAGCAATAATAAAAGCAGAAGAGTTTTGGTTCTCGTGATTTCGGAAAACTGGGTCAGCCCGGCAATAAAATGTTAACTAATGTTGTGTCCTTTTTTGGCCTTCTATATATTTCTGACAAATGAAATTGATTGGTTCGCATTTCCCAAACATATGTTCAAAGGATATAAGCGACCTTAAACTAACGCCTCTGTTCCCTTGTAGCCCCTCATAAAATATTTTCTATTAGATAAGACAAATTTATTAAATGACTTTGAATGGAGGTTTGATTTTGTCTATCTTTTGTTAGACATTTATGACATCCGCCTGTGCCAGACCTAACGGCGTTTTCGACTCAATTTATTCCAATCCTATCCTAACCCATGTCTATTTTAAATACACAATACCGTAAACAAATTTGCTGATTTTTGACATAATTCAAAAATATTTTGTAGCTATGTTCGTGAACACACGCAACATCTGTTTTCGTTTTATTTTGCGGGACACTTTCGCAAGTTCAAACGAAGAGTTCCTGAAGTATTTAAATAATAACAAATATTAGTTGCTATTGATGCATTTTCAACCAAAAAGAATATCTGGCTGATTGTTGGGGAAAAATAAGTAGCATACTGGAGTTATTTTTTATAGTTTAAATCGCCACGCCCCCTCAAAAGAGGGAAAAAAGTTTTGAATAAAAAGAAGAAATGTTTCTGCATTCATATTACGAAGAACGTCATGAAAATCCTTGTCACCTAAAAGCTCTCTTCTTAGAGGAGGATATTTTCTCATGACTATTAAGTTTTGAAAAAAAATACATGTATCGTGATATAGGTCTGTAAACTCCCTGACTTGCATCAAACACACTCCTACTTCAAAAACGAAATACTTTGATATGAAAAAGACCGCACAAAGGATAGGACTATTGATAAATTTGTTTCTACCAAAATAAGCATGAGCTCGGAATAGGATTGTTTCATTTTTATCGATACCAATAATTCATTAACGATAGCTGTAGCACCCTGTGCTGCTTTTATTAGAACTCTAGTAACTTTTTTCCCCGTCTTCAAGGTAGACGTATCTGAAACGGCCCACTTCATCAGCATGAGTCGCCAGGTATGTCCCAAAAACTAATACCGAAAAGAGTCATATTGTTCCCACATAACGTCATGTTTTTGATTGTGTTATACCTTTCCAAATTAAGTCTTAAATTTACTAGTGCTGTAGAAGTGAGTGGTGGCCTTTAAAGCAGGGTTACGCTTCCACGGCGCCAGTGTTAATCTCATAGTCAGGTTTCGGTCTCAGAATACGACTTCCCAGGGAAAAAGGAGGAAAGATGTGGTGTTCAGGTGTTTAACTGGCTGTAAAAGAGAAAAAGATAGCGCTCCGTGAGTCTTCATGGATGGTTGCTTGGCCAGACGTAATTTTACCGAAAGTATCTTAATTATACTAAATGTGTTTTACCAGTTGTTTCTTTGTTTTGTGTCAAGCACTCTCATTCAGAGTGTCGAGTGAATTCCAGCACTGTCAAGTCATCCCGCAGACGAACCCAGCGCGGCGGCGCGTCGCCTTCAAGTTGTGTCATTTGACGTTGGAGCAGATTATTGTGCTTAAAGAGCGAAGTGGCTCCGTGGTTCGGCACCGCGTCTGCGACGTGAGGACGACGACCGTTCGGGAAAATTCTTCTCAAACTAATCTCCATGATTAGAACACGCGTCTCAGCATGTATCATTACCGGGAACCCTAGAGGAAGACTTGTGAGGTTTGGAAACGGAAAGGTTTTTTTTCCAAAAACAAATGGCTTCCCGAAAAAAAAAACAAGAACAGCGATGTTCTAAAGAAGATCTCTTCGATGAAGATGAAAACTATTCGTGATCATCTTCTGCAAAAAAAGATCACCCCCCCATGGACTAAGAGTTTTATAAGACTATGATTTTGAACAGCTATATCTAAAAATTTTCTTAAATCCCTTAAGGTTGAATCAATCAGTTCAAGTTTTACTGATTCTAGAACACTTACCTGTCCTTAAGTCATGCACTAGAAACAAACTTACTCCTCTCTTGTTTCATGACCAAGGACTCACGTGTCTGAACGCCCACGTCCCTCTCCTCTCAAAAATTGTAATCACTGAGTGAAGATTGTGGTGTAAAGATCCTCTGTACCGCAGAGAGCGAGCAACAAACAAACCAGTCTTAGCGAAGTCTCACGTGCTCAGGAAGTAGGAGGCTGCCCAAACCCTGCATTCTTCTGTTGTGAGGACTTCAGACTCTCGCTTTTGTCGTATGTAGTAAAGAGGAATGTAATCGAAGAAAGGGAAAACTGTTTCTTTTAGATGTTTGTTTCATGAAAAGTTTGCCGCTAGGTCGATCACGCAAACTTTATACGCCCTGTTAAATCCGACTTGTTCGGTTCGCTATTATTTTTGTCTCCTGCGGTTGCACAAGTCCTCGCTAAGGTTATTACAAGTTTAATCGTATTATTCGTATTCTTTGTTATCGGTTTCATCGCGGATTAAAGCTTTTCTTACCAATCAAATCACTCACACAAGTTGCAAGATTTCTTACATCGAGAAAAGAATGTCTAGGTTGACAGCTGAAGTGAATCGTTTCACTATGCGAAATAAGTTTTATCATCCCACTGACTTCTTTTAAAATAAAAACACAGTAAAAATCAACCCCCCAAGATTGATCCATGTTCAGCCACATCAATTGTAAGCTCTCGCTGAGACCTTTTGAATGATGTGGCTGAATAAAAGTCTATCTTGAAAAATAATCAGAGTACGCACCACCCCCGTTTTGCTTTCATGCCCAAAACAGGTATAGCTTTCCCCAATATGGGTGTTTTGTTTTTAATGTGAAGTAATAATTACGTAATGATATTGATTCATTTTCTCCTTCTCGAAAATTTTTAACGTTGTAATTTCGGCTTCCACTCGATTTGTGTAATTTTTCTACGCACATATATAATTATGCTCGTTGGTATTTTAGTATATTAAGACCATACAGTATACCCTTTTTAGGTTGAGGATTGCATTGTCTGCAGTTCGCCATTTTTTTCGGGCAGATTGCAATCCGTCTTCCATCATCATAGAGTGGGCATTGATTCAATTTTAACGTTTTAAAATCTGAAGAAAGCAGTTAGCAAAATTGTTTTAGGTAGATATAGATATACCCGTTTAAACGTTACTTTATATTAAAGCAACCAGCTCTATTGTAAGCTAAGTGCCTAAATCAACATAATAAATATGCCCCCCCCCGGAAAACAGCCTTAAAATCTTGTACCTGAAGCAAGTGTCTTATTTAAGGTCTATCAATGGGATGAAATTCATTACAAATGCGACTGTTTTATTCACATACCAACATGCTATTCTTTTCCTGCCCTCGCACTCAAACACGCGGTGTCCCAAACCCATATATAACAGTTTCGAAATTTCATTCCGGTACTTAATAAAATTATTTTCACGACAGTTTAGCCACACAAACCAGGCAAATAACGACCGACGTTTTAAACAAGTGCAGAACGAACGATCGGTTAACCTGTTGAAGCAAGGGAGCGGCCAGTCGGCCAGACGTTGTTTCTTATCACAAATTTTGTAGGAATCGCTCGGTGTCTTACAAGAGAACGACAGCCTTAGTTTACGGATCTTGTTCACGATGTGATATGACAATATTTTATGAAACAGCGGTATACGGAAAATAAATTGCCATTTGCGCTGCTTTAGGAGCAAGTTTAAATCTAATTCAT
>Ga0058701_10004521_pt1 | contig 11314 bp, 5 predicted proteins | sample AgamicOrMae_FD_97039 | JGI IMG/M metagenome (GOLD analysis project Ga0058701, IMG submission 97039) | Agave microbial communities from Guanajuato, Mexico - Or.Ma.e | ecosystem: Host-associated > Plants > Phyllosphere > Phylloplane/Leaf | place: Guanajuato, Mexico | collected 2012-06-04 | reverse complement strand
TCTAATATTCATCAGACTGGGATCGGGTCATGCTCAGATATTCAAATAATGCGGGTTTGGGTATTGGTTATGATGAATTTGGGTTGCATAGGATGTGTGAAACAACAATCATGTTGTACAATCACTGCATAACACTGTAAGGTACAATCATACACATAGAGGTGTTTGCATCAGAGAATGGATTGAAGGGGGATCCAAGGCTGGAAGCCATCTCTAAGGCCATTAATTGGAGATGAAAGTTAATCCAAAATTAGTAAAAATAAGCGAGATAAGCAAAGATAAGCAAAACCAAGAGTAAATTTGCATTTAAACCTTGTCTGTTCGACTAAAATTGAAATCTACAAACACCACCACATTACTCTTGAGCTAGGAATTGAAACCCTAGAATCACTTAATTAGAGAGAGAGAGAGAGAGAGAGATAGAGGGGCATATCAAATGAGAGAGAGGTCGCCAGAGTAAACCGTTGCCGATGAAAAGGTTGGCAGCGTTGTCGGAGAGTGAGTGGGGTTCGGCGAGGAGAGCGAGAGAGAGATGGGGTTGTTGAGGGAGAGTGAGAGCCAAGGAGCAAAATTCAGATGAGGGTTTTGTGCTCGAGGTCGGGGGCCGCGGGGGTTATTTTTCACGGTTTTCCTCACAAAAATGCGAGGAAAATTCTTTCCACTTATTTTCTTAAACTTTCCACTAAATTTTCCTTCATATTCTTTTTTCTTCTTTTTTTCTCCACTCCGAACAAGGAAAAAAAACTTTTCTAATTTTTTTTCTTTCATTCTAGTTTTTTTAAGTCCAAACATAACCTTAGAAATCCCAAAGAAGATAAATATCCTAGAAAATAAATAAAAAATGTAAAAAAAAGACAACCATTATGAGTTGTAATTTTCAGGATTCTTTTCCCATCTTTTAAAAAGCTTCTACAAGGTTTTACTCTACTAATAAGATAAGCGCCACTTGGATCTTCTTCCTTGGTGGGTGGAGATCCATTATGTAAGGAAAAATCCTAAAGAAGATAGACCTTAAATAGAGCCAAAACCCAAATTACTCCAAAATTGAAAATTTTGCACACTCAATTTAATTTTACCTGTTTGTCTTAAAAATGGAATCAAATACCAAATTTTAGCAGATGTGGCTAAAATAAAAATCTTACAAAATTACAAAACTTGGACTTGCATAGATTGGGATCACTAGTTGGTAACAAAGCTTAATCAAATTCAACAAATTTACTAATGAAAAGTTGATTGTAGTAGTTACTATTTTTAGAGCTTTAGAGAATTGAAGTGCAAAACTCTACTTGAAATATTTACATATATGAACAGTAGACTCAACCATCTTTCCAACAATCATAGATTGTTAATATTCGAGGCCATTTACTTGGTGAATTATCAAGGAAAAACAGGCTTAACTGCTGGAAAATAGTTAAGCGACATGGAGGTAGAAGAGAACATCTTCACTTCATGGGGCATAGAAAAAGAGACTACAGTATGCATAATATATTTGTATATATGTATGTATGAATGTATGTATATATATGTATATGTATGTGTGTGTATGTATATAAGTATATGAATATGTACATGTCTATATGTGTGTATGTACATGCAATTTTTTTAAAATTTTTTTAAACATATGTTATTCTCATAGTTTTTCAAAAATAATTAACATTTTTTCTTTCTTTTATAAAGAAACAAGTTAGTCTCTTGAATTAATCCATAATTAATTTCATTTTAAAGAATAAAGTTAAAAATAATATTGTGTTCCACAAATTACAACATATTAAGCATAATTTTTCCATCCCAAAAAGGAGACAATATTATATTAGAAACTCAGAGATTTTTCATACATTATCTGAGCATTATGACTAGTAATTTTTGATCATGTGTTTTAATGAGAAAGAATGACTAGACCTATTCTTTTCCTTAGTAAACTAGAATTTGTAAAAGAAAAACATTGAAAATATTGGTGCGAGTTAGGAAGGATTAATAATGAGTGGCAAAATTTAGGAAGATTGACAGAGATTGGGAAGCAAGAAAAAGTGGAAGTAGCAATAAGTAAAAGTAGTTATTACTCCTCATTACTCCTCGACACTTTTTCCCTCTAATTGGAGTGTAAACAGAGTGTGCTTCCATCATGCTTTTATTTACTTTCATTTACTATTTTGTCTCTTGCTTGCTGTTGCTTACTATTTATCCTCCTTAACATTATTTAGTCTTACTTCTTCACCTTAGATCCCTTACAAACAAACTCTTGAATGAGTTCATTTTTGGTTCCCTTGCATCTTGGACCTGTATTAAGCTTAACATTGTATATGTGTCCCCTTATATGTTAATAGTCCATTAGGTTCGTTTTGTATGGATGTAAGTGAATGGATGTGTTACCTTAAAATAAAAAGTTGAAGAACGAAAGTTGTAACTGCAATAAATTTATTAAATATCCCATCCCGCAAAAAAAGAAAAGTAATTCAGCATCCATTTAAGGTGAATGACATATAAGCTAATAGAGGGTAAATAGAGGAAGATATTGCATAATAATTTTCACCATTTATTTAAAGATGAAAAAAGGGTAATATCGGATGAATAAGCAAGATATCATGCCAAAAATTTTAAAATCCATTTGAAGTTGAAAAAAATGAAGCTAACAGATGGTGAACAAGGCAAGATATCACATTATAAGTTTCTGTATAACATTAAGAGTTGTCAACAAACATTTGCTTCCTTCGCTATCTGTACCCTTTTTATATATGACTATTAGATAACTATAGGAATTGGAGTGATATTAACACTATTAGATAAGTCAGGATCGAATATGAGTTGTTTGGACCTCGAGAAGCTTGCACCACTGTCCAAAAAACTCGAAAGATGAACTCTTGAAAGATGTGGTAGTGTTCCTTCTCTTTAAGAACCTTTAGAGCTTAAGTTAGAGAAGGAATTTGTGAAGGAAGGGGAAAAAAAAAGGTTGAATAGCTTAACTAGCTTACCCTTATGGTCCCCTTATGACTTATTTATATACTGGCTTAAAAGTGATTTTCTAAGGAAATCATATCAGGATTACATTTCTTTCTAAGATAGAAATCATCTCGTATGTTTGTCTCCTCAAGATCTTTACTTATTTGGGGGATATTTCTTATCTCCTACACCTACCACTTGTCCCAACACAACCATGTTGTTCTATAGGCCATTAGATCATCAGATTTACATTAAGCCTTTTACTTAGCTTAGGCCAAATGCTCAATGTTGGAGGCTTACTTGATCTGGCTTACTTACCTTCTTTGGGCTTTCTCTTGAGCTTTTGCCCAAGGTCCAAATGCACGCTATTTAACCAAAATTATTTGGCCCTTTGTGGTATATTGAGTTTTTTATCACACATTCCTCAATCTTTTTGGTAGACTTAGCCTGTTTTTCTCTCTAGGAATTTGTACCTTCATATTAAGCTTTTTCCAAATTATCTCCAAGTTTGTTTTATTTCCCCTTTTTTTGATTTGAGATCTTCTTAACGTGGCAGTCTATTTGTTTCCCAACAGATTACTCAGATTTTGGAAAATCTCCTAAGTTTTTATCCAAAATTTAGGAATTCAAATATTGACTTTTAATTTCCTTTTCCTTGAGAATTTAATGCATCTATGTTAGGCGGCTTAAACTTGCTTCTTTATAGTGTCTATTCACTGTTTCTAATTTTACACGCAGATAGTGACAACTGAGTACAATTTGCAAAAGGTTCTTTATTGGGCAGGTGTCCTTTTACGAGTTTTCCCTCCCAATTCCCTGTAGCTTTTGTGATTTTATTTTTACTCCGAATTGATCTTTTAAGGATGATTTCATCTAGTTCAACCCACAAAACTTTAAAGCTTATTCAGTTTTTTCTCTAAGTGCTTGTAACTTTTTACAACCCCTAGTTTCTTTATCTTTTATCCATTTCCATGGCTGAAAAATTTTATGAGGAGCCATGGGAAATCCAGCTAAGCTCCTTACAGAGATCTTTCTATTCCTTCTATGATTTATACGAGGATGTTGACTAAATAATAGGGAATGAGATAGGCATTTAGATGTATTCTAAAAAGCTAAGCAGCAACTAAGATTTGAGTGGGTTTTTTAGGTTGTCATCATTAGTAATATATGCCTCTTTGGTTTTGCTAGATACAAGGAGGTGTGCCAGCACCGGAGGCTAGCATCAATGATAATTGGTCTTCTTTAGGGCCTTGTATGCTCCAGTCATGTGGGGTATCTTCCTTCATGCTCTCCCTCTGATGGCATAATCTTTACCACTTTTATGTAGCATCCGAGAAGATGCCCCATTGCCATGAGAGAAGACGCTGAAGAAGCGACAATTAGGCTTAGTTGCTCCATATCAACCAAGAGCTATCCCTTGCTCTTAGAAGTTTGGCTAATGTTTCACCTTCTCCTTCTTTGTATCCCCCTCCTCCACTCCACCTTACCCTTTTGCCTCTATCCTACCTTTGGAAACTATTGTGGTTGAGACAAACTCTAGTGGGGGGCGTAGAAAAAACCTTTGTGGTGCCCATTGGAGCAGGAACAAATAAGATTGTTGAACGTATGACTTATACTATATGGCCTCATCCAACCCTCAGCATTAAGTTTGCCCCTACCCGACATTTTAAGGTAGCTACTAGCAGGGGTTTCATATTTGATAGTGAAGATTATGACGATTCCCACCCCTTTCTAAGCCTTAATCCCTACTTCTCATCTAATTAATAGCTAGTATGCTATTCCAATGTCAAATATAATTCCTAGGATGTTATTTCCATAAGGATGAGAGAGAAGCAGAAAAGGTAGAGGAAAGAACACTCATATAAAAACATTGGTCTTGTGGACATGTATCTAACCATGTTTTACTAATGCAAGCATCAAGATATTGTCAACTGACATCTAATAAGCATTGAGATTTTCAGTGCCAAGATCACTATAATAGTATAACTATATCTACCAAATCTTAAACAAAACCAATGTCACTTGGAAATCAGCACATAGATGGATGTAATGCCCTTCTCTTAACTTTTACTAATCACTTAATTAGTGTATAAATACGAGATAGACCAGGCGTAACAACAATCCCTTAAGGGGATGAGGCAAATACTTAGGGTTTAATAGACGAACTAGGTAAGCCAAGTCATTAAGCCAAACATTCATATGCGATATGTTTTGACTTTATTAACAACACATCCAAAGTGGTCACTACCAATCGACTGGATAGTGTCTAAAAATAATTCTGCATCTTTGTAAGACAAAACAAGCATTTAAACAAAAACTAGTTCAGGGGATCTTAAATGGCCTAGTTGAGATTGAGGATTAGAGGTTACAACTCGGGCCACCTTATATGATTCCTCTGGCTTCAAAGGGTTCCTTAATCTTGATTTGCTTCTCCTTCCCTAAAACAAATTAGAAAATACAAAAAAAGAGAAAGAAAATGAGTTGTAACTCAATATGTTACCCTTGCAAGTTAATTAAGTATTTTATAGACAGCTAGTGAGCGCGCACAGGATTTTAAAATATCCTTTGAAATATTCTTTGGGTAGGATTGAAATTTGAATTTCGTATGAAACCATTTATTTTTCGGCCAGGACTAGGACTTTAATCAACGGATAGCAGCCATGATATCAATATATAGTAGCCATGATATCAATGAGCATATAAACTATGGATTTTCTAGTTAGAGGGAAGAGCCCAAATGCTAAAATATGCTAGTAGACACTTATGAACTGTGATAAATGAATATCAATGGACGAACAAAGAAATGTGCCCTGAACAGTTTCATTGGTTAAATAAAATAGTTCAAATATTAGTAATGCAAATTTAAATATCTTTAAAGTGTACCAGTAGTAGTGCACTGATAAAGCCAAAATTATTTGCTTCTAAGCCCCAAAAGATGGCAACTTAGTCTTGTCTCTTGGTGAAATCAAATTTAGTTTAACCTTATCTAAAATTTTCTTTTCCCACCATATGGTCATTTGTTGACCACACATTTGGCACAAGTTTATATGTCAATTTTATTTAATTTCTTAATTATTAAGAAACTAGCTTGGCGTAATAAGTTTCTATCACTATCTATGTGCGAACTCACACTTTACTAGCAATAGTCAATCTTTACATAATTACTTGCGATTAAATATAGTTTTAAGAAATTTCTACCGTTACTTAATTTCTCAAATCAAGCGTTGCTTTTGTATGGTAAAAATAATGCGCTACTTATTGATAAATAAAGAATAATTAAACATGATTAAGGAACTGGGTGTTGCATCCTTCCTCTTCTAAAAGAGATTTTTGCCCTTGAAATTTTTACTGAACATATGTTTGGAACAGATATGGGTTGCGAGTTTTCCTTCCCTCTTTTATTTCCCATCTAGTTCAGAGACTCCATAATGGGTCCATGTAACCTTGACTAATGGTATAGTTTTGTTGCACCTCTGTTTAAGCTTCAATCGACTATCTCCACACATTGTTCCTCATATGTTAACCCATCAACCTCCACTTCTAAGGATTCATGCACTATTGTGCGCATCAAATTATGAGATATGGTGTACATTGTAGACTTACTATAGTTTAGGTGGCAATGCCAATTGATAGGCAACTGGATTTGTTGTCTAGATATTGTCATTGGGACTAACAAATCATGGGCTTAACTTCCTTTTGACATTATATCTTCTTATTCCTGTAACTAGGAAAACTCTTAAAAATACTTTTTTTTCTTTCCTTGAAGTCCAAGGGTTTTCGTCTTTGGTCTAAATATGATTTTTGTCCATCTTCTGCAGCTTTCAGGTTCCTTTGCACCAGTTTGATCTAGTTTATCATTTTTGAAATCATCTCAGGGCCCAAAATAAAGGATTCGTTTAAGTCGTTCTAATAAAGGAGACCATTTTCCGTATAGAGCTTCAAAAAGGCTCATCTTTATAGTTGCCTAGTAACTATTATTGAACCAAAACTCTACTAAAGGTAAATGCTCCTCCCACTTTCCTTGAAAATCCACACATGCGTATAACATGTCCTCAATAATATGATTCACTCTCTTGGTTCATCCATCAGTTTCTAGGTGATAGGAATTAATAGATTGCAACTTCGTGCTAAAAGCCTTCTGTAAGGTCTTCCAAAATTAGGCCTAAAATCGAAAGTTCCTATATAAGATAATATCATTAGGTAATCCATGTAGTCGCACCACTTGTTTAACATTTACCTAGGCCAAGTTATCTACTTCCTAAGAATCATGGATCGCCACAAAGTGGGCATACTTTATAAGGATGCCAACTATCATCCAACTGGCATTTTTCTTCAATGCCTTTAAAGGTAACCCTATTACAAAATTCGTTAAGATGGAATCCCATTTTCAGGTGGGAATTTTTGATGATCAAAATTCGCTAATTGACCGTTCATGCTTTGCTTTAATTCTCTGACAAATAAGACATTTGACGCCATATTTAGCTATGTCTCTCTTCATATTATTCCATTGAAAGGTTTTTCACAAGTCTCAATACATTTTTTCTACCTTTAGGGTGGATGGAATACGTTGTGTTGTTGGCCTTGAATAGAATTCTCTCCTAGCTCCATCCTACACGGCATGCATATTAAACTTTAGAATCTTATAATCCCTTGTTCATCTGTATGGAAACTAGCACCTTCCCTTTCCATATGCTTACCTTAGTGCTTTTTATTTCTGCATCACCTACTTTTCCTATTTAATCTCGTCTAAGAGGGTGGATTGGTTGCACATATTGTTAAGGAATGATTTAGACTTGTGCAAAAGCACAAGTTCTATGCCCTATTTTCCAAATTCCTTGAAATCTTTGATTGTATCACTTTCACAATGTTTACGTTATGATGTGTTTTATCACTTAATGTGTTAACACCAATGTTGGCTACCCCTGCATGATATTGTATTTGAAGGTTCCAATCCTTGAGATGTTTGAACCACCTTCGTTGCCATGAGTTTAATTCCTTTTAGGTCAAAGTGTATTTAAGGTTGTTACGATCTGTGAAAATTTTGTAGAGACTACCACATAGATAATGTCTTCAAATCTTTGGTGCAAAAACCAATACAACTATTCCAAGTCATGGGCGGGATAATTTTTCTCATAAGACTTTGATTGTTTAGGAATGTAGCTATGACCTTCTCGTCCTATAACATTCTATAACTTGCTAAGAAGCATCACCGTATATAGTAAATTCTCCTCCTTTTGTAGGTAAAGCTAGGACTAGTGCAACGGTGAGTATGTGCTTAAATTCTTGGAACATTTATCATTCCACTCAAATTCATTGCCTTTCTTAACAAATTGGTAAATGTTTAAGAAATCTTGCAAAAACTTCTATAATGTCTGCCATAACCAAGAAACTTCAAACCTCAGCAATGTTAGTGGGCATCGACCATTAAGTGACTTCCTTGACTTTTTGTAGGTCCATTTTTATTTGTTCCTTGGAGATTACACTATTCACAAAAGTTACTTTTGAGAATCAAAACTCACATTTTGATAACTTAGCATAAAGTTTATGCTTTCTTAGGGTTTGCATAACAGCCCTTAGGTGCTCTACTTGCTCTGTTTTTTTGTTTTAAAGTATATTAAGAGATCATACTGAAAACCGTCACAAACTTAATCCAAATAAGGTCTAACACGCTGTTCATAAAATCCATAAAGATTGCCAGGGGCATTGGTTAATCCAAACGGTATCACCTTGAGTTCATAATGACCATAGCAAGTCCTTAATGCCATTTTGGAGATATCCTTAGTTTGATTCTCAAATCATGGTTTCCTGAGATGATAAGGTCATAAGCACATGGTGGTGTTGGAGCAAATCAAGGTTGATCCCACAGACACTAGGTCAATCTATTAGGTTATATTCCCTCAAGATAGGCTGAGCGAATTAAAATCATAATGAAATTGAAGTAGCCACTAATATAATTTAATAAATAAAAACTAGGGAATTAAATCAAATCAAGAAAATTTTCAACTTGAGAATTAATCAAGTGCCTTTTCTTTAGAAAGGTAATTCCAAAACCGACAACCGAACAATCAAACCCCTATTTCAAGGTGGAATGAAATTCTTAAATTCAATCAACTACCATTTCTCAAGGGGTTTTGATTAATCTAATATAATTAAGAACAAGATTATAAAATTATAGAGGTTTTCTTCAATGCCTTTAAAGGTAACCCTAACAAGTCTAAGCACTTATAAGATCAAATCAGGAATTGATTTAATTGCAAGAGTTCAATATAACTCCAAGATAAATAATTCAAACATAAAAACAAACAATAATCTAAGAAAAGCATAAAAATCTAGAGGAAAAAGATAAGAGAAGAGAACGGAAAAGACATACTTATTGAATATCCTTGAATTTGTCAATTGCAAACTCGACCCAAAATTCTTGCAATCTTCACCTTCAATTTGCTCTCTCCCCCTCTAATCTAATCTAAAAATGGTGAATGGATGATGAAATGATAGGATAAAAATGATAGCTCCCCTCATAAGTTAAAAAACATACTTTTATGGATGAAATGATAGTTGATAATGCTTGAAATGCACGGGAAATGAAAAGCTGTGAAAAAAATCAAGCAACATTGGGGGGCCTGTGGCAGCCACCATGGTTTGAGCTTCTTGGAGATTTGATATTTATCTACCCCCCCTTCAAGTAGACATGTGGAAGTTAATGTGGTAAAAATGTGGATGAAAAATAAGATGATTAAAGGTATGAAATTCAGCTTACCGTAGAGAGCAGAATGCTGGAATGCTAGGCGTGTTTCAGGATTGAGTTTTGCTGGCTGATTTGGACGACTTCTTGAAGGGTTTTCAACGGGGTTTTTGGTGGAGTTCTAGCTTGGAGAATGAAGATTCAGCTCATACCAAATTTGCATGTATTGAGTGAAGGAGAGCGGGTCTTTGCATGCTGGAACTGCACGGGTATAGAGCTGGGAGTGAAGCTGGAATGTGACTGTTTGTGTTTGGCTCTCCCTCTCTTGTCCTCCTCCAATTTTGGGCGTGTGAAATGAGGGAGAAAGGTGGCTGATTTCTGGTTTGTTGCATGAAAATTAAGGGGGAATAATGGAGTGTTTAGGTGTCAATTATCCACCTAAAATAAGTGGTTACTCAAGGCTTATGATAAGTGGCACCCTAAAGTGAGGTTAGGTGTCAAAGGGAGCTTGATAAGTAGCTTCATTATGCTTTCTAAGAGGCACTCATCTGATTCATGTGTGTGGTAACCCCATTGGTGAATATATGCTTAAGGTTATAAGTACCGGGTTTATAACTAAGGGGGTCAGTAATATTTTTATCGCTAATTTACGCCAAATTTTGTTATTGAAATTTTGTACTTAGTTTTTATTTCTTATCATTTTAAGTGTGTTTTCCTTTGTTAATCACTTGATATCAATTCTTCTATCTTGCTTTGAGATTTTTGTGTTTATGTAGCACACATTTTATAGTTTTTAGACGTCTGATAATTTGGTGACGTCAATTGTAACATATATAACAGTTACAACAACTAGTAGCTATACAGGACTAAAATAATGTGGCCCTTACATTCTCCCCCTAAAAGAAATTTCGTCCTTGAAATTTCATGTACTATAGGTTGAAACAATACCGGGTACTTCTCTCGCATGGCCTGTTCTAGCTCCTATGTTGCGTCTGTGGTCTGGTGGTTCTTCCAATGTGGGTTACCAGAGTTGAATCATGGCTTCCTTGAGTAATTCTTTCTTCAGTTTAGGTATGTCGGGCACACATAAACGATCCCTGAACAATCATACTTTTGAAACTTAGCATATAACTTATGTTCCTCTAGGGTTTTCAGCATAATATGCAAATGTTCAGTGTGCTCCTCCTTCATTCTAGGGTATACTAGGATATCATCTATGAATACTACCACGAACTTATCCAAGAAGGGATTAATCACTCTATTCATTAGATCCATAAGGCTAGGCATTGGTTAGCCCGAAAGGTAAAACTAAAAACTCATAATGACCGTACCGCGTTCGAAAGGCAGTCTTGGGTACATCTTCCTTCTTGATTTTCAACCGGTGGTAACGTGATCTCAGGTCGATCTTTGAGAAGACAACAACAGCAGCTAGCTGGTGAAATAAATCATCAATGCATAGTAAGGGGTACTTATTCTTCACAGTCACCCGATTCAGCTCCTGGTAGTCGATACACTGCCTTAAGCTTCCGTCTTTCTTCTTCATGAACAACACTGGAGCTCCTCAAGGTGATTGGGCTAAATCCATCCTTTATCTAGCAACTCTTGTAGTTGAGTCTTCAACTCAACTAACTCAGCAAGTGCCATTCCATACGATGCTTTAGAGATCGGAGCGGTGCCAGGTACTAGCTCTATCAT
>Ga0058701_10004520_pt1 | contig 11315 bp, 10 predicted proteins | sample AgamicOrMae_FD_97039 | JGI IMG/M metagenome (GOLD analysis project Ga0058701, IMG submission 97039) | Agave microbial communities from Guanajuato, Mexico - Or.Ma.e | ecosystem: Host-associated > Plants > Phyllosphere > Phylloplane/Leaf | place: Guanajuato, Mexico | collected 2012-06-04 | reverse complement strand
TATATATTGAGAATCAGCAGATATAGTAAGAATCAGTAGATTCCCAATAATGATTCAAGTTTAGAGTAAAAAAACATCGTTTGAATAAAGAGCCTTCGTTTTCAAAAACATCAAACGTTGTAGAATTAAAAAAAAAAGAAGTTTTGAAGGTTTGAGTCGTACTTCAACGTCAACCAGTGCTTGACGTAAGCAGTCATTTTGAAACTTCAAATGGATGGTCTTTTTATTTCCAACAAATTCAAGCCACTTAAAGGAACAGGTGAAATGATCCATACACCGTCTCTTGTGAGGAATTCTTTCCGCCAGACATGAACGCTCAATTTTCGTGATCGGCGGGAAATTCGAATGTTGTTTCGTTGCGCATCGATGCCGTCGTGAAGACGTGTAAAGTTGAAGTGATGGTATGCCAAAGTAGCTGTCGGCGGCAACAAGCCCAGTCGCTGCTTTAATTTGATTTCCGCTCAGCGTAAAGGACAGATAGTGCGCCATTTACTTTCAATTACGGCCTTATTAGGTTCATCTTTGGACGTTCAAAGGGAAACGAACTACCTGAAACGGCGCCCCGACGTTCGCCAAAATGTTCGCAAAGACATCTCACACGTCTTTCAAACGATTTCCACGTAACACCCTTCCCATTAGGATCCGACGCAATTTTATGGAGCAGCCTGTACAGGCGCTTGCTGCCAAATTTAAAAGGGTTTTTGGTTGGAACTAAAACGAGAAAGTCCGGTTTAAAACGTTTGGGACGGTGAAATTTGAGCTCCAATATTAAATTGGTTCGAAGGAAAATAAAAGAAAGCAATAGATTCATAGATCATGATAAGATATTGGGATCTTTATTACGCCGATTCGAGTAATAGTTAACCCATAACAGCCCAAAGCAAAGAAATTTAGCTTAGAAGAAATTTGAATGATTTTTTTCCATTAAAATACGAAATATTTAAGCTTCGAAAAAATGCCCAAATTATAAAATTCCCGTTTCCAGAGGGATGCTGTTTTTTAAATTGTGAAAATACTGAACTGAAGAGATCCTGTAAAATATTTTTTTTTCTGTTTCCGAACGGCATGGCTGGGCGGTGAGTTCATTATATTTTTTAGGGAAGGTTCACTACATAGTAAAACCTACCCTGTTGTTTTAGGTATGAAGGTAAAATAGAGAAAGGGCGTGATTTGGTTATTTTTAAAGATGCCCTGATGAATAACTATATCAATGGAGAGCTCTCAACGAGACCTTTTCATTGATATGGTTGTTGATATGTTAATCATCAAAAATAACCAAATCGCACTCTCTCCTCGTTTCACCTTGATCAGTGGTGCGGGCCTACCTGAAAAAGAGGTTGGTTTTTACTGTGTAATACGGTTTAGAGGAGAGATGTACGGCAGATGTTTTCGTAGAGCACTGCTGCAAAGGGATGCTCGGCTGATCCTGATGTTGCAGTTTGCTAACTTCATTTATTTCCTAATAACTCCGTAAACACATGCAGCAATTTTGTCGAAAGCGTCGAACAGCTTTTCTGTATCCGATCATGTGCGACAAGGCACCGGATGCGCGAAACTTCGCTCGCACGGTAGGTAACACAACTTGAACACAAGTCAAGGAGCATGTGTGTCTTGTTCAATACGAGGTTGTTTGCGCCAACATCAGAGAATTCACTAACTATTTTAAGACTAAATCAAGACCTGCTTACCTCACTCCGAAATTCCGCTATAAAATTTTTACTTCTATCGTATACACTTTGTTTAATACACAGCCTTTTTTTATGAGTCCTGTAGTAAAGTCTTCTTGTCCCTCGCGTTGCTGCAACAACTTCATATAGTTTGAAACGTATCTTCTCATTGTCACAATGGCAATCGATAACAATGTAAATACACGAATTGTTAGGAGAGCTAAATTTTAGGTTGGGAATACACAATCTCAGTGTAAGGATTGCATTTTTACCTTGTAACTGAATGGTTCAAGATTTTATTGCGAGGGTCAACGACATACAACCGCGTAACCTTGGTGATCAATGTCTCACTTTGCTTTTGCTCAACTTTGCATCGAAAGATGAGCACTCATTAAAAAAAAACATAAGTACAACGAGACTTAACCGAAACCGTGATGACATTCTTCGAGTACTGTGCGCATTGTTTCCAAAAATCATGGATGAACTTTCACGTCACCTTGGCAATCGCGCTAATTAATTTTCATCTTCACATATTAGAAGCAGCTCACAATGAGGCTATGGAGATGGGTCAGGGTAAACCAATTACGCCAAGACTGTATTTTGAAGCAAATTAAGCTGAAAAATTTTGATTGGACGTCTTGAAATCCTGTTTGAGTTTCTCGTTTCGGAGTCTCTATATCATTCCGAAAATAATTGCTATCATTAGAGGCGTAGTGACAAGCGCGATGCTGCTCAAAAAGACAAGGATCGAATGTCCCGATCCACGAGGGATTTACAAGCTGTTTGGAAGGGAGAGAGATGGAGATCACCGTGGAGAAGGGGTTTTTTCTTGTGTTCAGGATGGGGGGTAGAAGAATGCGTGGGAGAGAGTAGGGGGGTGGAGGTATGGGTTCAGTTGAGTAGATGGGTGTTTGTAGAGCTTGAGAGCAATGTAGAGGAGTTTGAAGAGGTGATAGTGGATGATGGGGATATGTAGAGGCGAGAGTTGAGTGGAGGGGAATCCGTTGAGCTGAATCGAAGTGGAGGGTTTGTAGAATGAGACCTGCTTGGAGGAGACTTTTAGAGCTAATGACTGAGGGGAGGGGGTTTCGTTAAGGTGAAAAACTAGCTGGAGGGAAATTCTAGAGCTGACAGGGGTAGAGCTGAGACTTGGTTAGAGACGCAACGTATTTGGATTCTACTTTAAGGCGACTTGTAAGAGCTGGATGTTGAGTGTAGAGGGTGACTTGGAGGAAAAGGGCGGGAGAATCGTTGTTGCTCTGAGGAAGCTCAGACTTTTCGAAGAGGTAATGCGAGTTCCCTCCATAATAGACCAGATCGGCAATCAAGAGACAAAAACACATTGCCTAACAGTCCTAAAGAGTGTAAAGATTTTCATCAGGACGCATCACAAATGAAGAACCGTCGACAGTTTTCCGGAGAAAAAAAATAGACAAAAAGTAAAACACTGAGATAGCTCTAAGAAAAGTGCGTTAGAGACATTGGATGCGGAAGAGAAAAATCTAGCCGAGAAAAGGTAGATTTACGTCCGTTAGGTGAAGCTTACTTTGGTGTTTCGCTCATGGGCTGTCCGGACCAAGATGAGAGCCATCCTCCAATGAGGCCAGTTTCCGCGAGGACGTTACTTGTAAACGCGGTTAACTTCTTATCAGTGATTTTGATTTTTACCTTGTGACTAACCTCCTTTTTTGATTGCTCAGCTAGAAAGCGTTTCAAAGCACATCAAAATGCTACGCTATCTGCGGTGTTTCTCAGGTTAAACACGGTTGAAATCTACAACAATAAAATAAATAGAAATAAAAAAGTCTGGCAACACTGCGTGGTTCGAGGGCTACCCTGCGAGGGCCGCCTGGTGGGGGCTACCCTGCTCAGGTCCTACGCCAGCAGCGGCTACCAGAGGTCTTTTGCGCGACATAAAAAGAAAGAGCAGCCTGGTGGGCTTTTAAGAGCTCAAATGGGACGCCATCGTGACAAATCTGGAGGTGTGCGACAGCGTGTGAGTGAGAAAGGTTAAGATGGGAGAAATGAGGCAGAAAGAGACAGATCGAACGGAGACCACGCACAGCGCAAAAAAAAAAAAGAATCTTATCATCTGCTCTGGAAAGTTCAAATGATGATTCAATGTATTTCAATGTTATGCAAAGAATCAGATCTCGCCAAATGTAAGACGAATTATCTGAATTCAATACATATCACAACATTTTGAAAAGAAGCACATAACAGAATCTTCCCCTCTAAAAATAAAATATATTTAGTCACATTTCTTCCTTGCACGTTTTAATACCCACCATGCGATGAATCTCACATCATGCACACCTGATTCATCTCTGCCCCCCCTTCCCCCTCTTACATGAAATACACATTTAACAGCATGCGGTTATATGAAGGTATGAAATTTTAGAAATTCTTTATTTTTGGTCAGATATACCATTTTTAGCCCAAAACTGTATATTATAATCTATCAAAAGTTAAACATTTCAATAATTTCCTCAAGTGATATTTTTTTTCGAGTTTAGGAGAACGATACGAGAAATTTCGTTCCCTAAATCACTTCATCTTTTAAAAACTATCAAAAAATTACGACGTCCATCAAATCTCAAAGAAACGCAAGATCATCAGAAAACTCGGATGCAGAAAAAAGTCGAAATGCAAAGAAATGTATTTTGGACTTTCATCAACTAGACAAGAAAGATCGGGCGAATCGAATTTGAGAGTTGGTCTGCGAGAGGGAACAGGTTGCTTCTACAGATTTTTGTGCGAATGAGTTGAAGTGGGTTAAACAAAAAAGTTGCGGAGAGTGAGAAGAAAGTCTGGAAAAGCAAAGCGGAAAATGAACAAAGTTAAAAAATTAAGAAGGTTGTAGTTGGTGGTTCGGACGGGCCGATACGAAACGATGCGGTCACGTCTCGAGTCCAGTTTGGCACTCCGAATTAGATTTGTGCATCCAAAGGCAACTTTTTATACTGTAGAAGAACGAAAGTAGACGTCTACTCCAAATCAGGATTTAAAAGTTACTCGGTTCGAACTTTATCCAAGAAAAAAAAAGAAGAAGAAAAGTTGCTTCCAAGTCTATTTCCTCAACGGTCCTTCATTCAACTTAAGGATTGCCACTAATAGGCATTACTGGAATGGCTTAACATTGCTTTCACTTAAGAATGGCCAAAGATAAACGGCACGGGACTTCGGAAGCCACAATTCATATAGTAAGGATTCGATTCGTCCAGCGGAAAATGTGGCCAAGGACCCTCCCATTGTTGAGGTCCTTGCGCCGATGGGATTCTGAGCTTTGTTGAGTTCCTGGGTGACGACTGACGGGGCGAGACCGCCGAATAATGGCGCGGGAATTCGGTCAAAAATTTCGGACCATCTTCAGCATTGCAAACATCGAGGAAAGGTAGTATTCTATGCAGCTCAGCACTGCCAACAACTGCTTAACGATTTCCGAGTTACTAGAAGTCGTCATCTTCGTCGATTTAAGGACGCATTTTATAACAAACCCACCATTATTTAAAATTATTGATTAACAATAACTAATTGAATTACACTTGTTTGATATTGGCTCTAACCCACTATCGCCCAGCGGTGCCATTCGGCAACAGGAGCATTTATTTTAAAGGATCTTTTCATTTCAGGATTGTCAGAATTTAAAAAAATGATATGTGGATTCGCATTCGTCGATAGGATGGGTCCAGGTATGGGTTTAAAATTTTCCAAAAAATGAAAAATCGCCCCTCTAGAAACATGAAATTTAATGATTTAGGCATTTTCCAAAACCTAAAATTGCGTGATTTAACGAAGAAAATCCTTCGAATTTCTCTTAAGCTAAATTTGACTCCAAATACTTTGGGCTGTTATGGGTTAAGACGTGCTCTGCTTAACATAAAATGTATTGTCTATGTGAATTAAGAAACCTACTTTCTTTTTGTTCAACTGATTCATACCCTTCATAAAAGCCATGTCTTCTCTATTATTTCAGAATCTGACGGTCATTCCCATAAACATTCGTTCTTCTGCAACAAAGGGCATTTAGTGAGGTTACCCGCGCAGTGTATCCATACCACGGTACTTGACGAAAAGCCATTAACGCGGATCAAGGCAAAAAAGTCCGCAAAGAAGAAGCCTTGCTGCCGCAATTTAAAGTAGCTCGGCACACATAATGTAGTCCCCCTTCCACGAGAGCAAGTCGCAACAGCTGATCCGAAATTCGGTCCACACTAGCGCGGTTAGCAGAGAGAGCCAGCCCAAACCTTCGCATGTTCCTCTGCGTTCAGACTTCACGATATATGCGACGACTCTTGCGGTGGGAGGGGGGAGACCCATTCGTAGTCGCTCAGGGAGCATTTCAAATTCAAATGCAGCAAGTAACAACTTGTTATTTGTTTTACTTGGATCGAGACTGCTAGACTTGCTCTCGGGCGTTTAGCCACTGAGAATGAGCCCTTTGGAGACTCTTCGATTTTCGTGAGACGAACTCGGTGCTGCCCTCTGTTGGCGGAATGGGGAAACACCGTTAAAATTGCATGCTTTCGCTACCAGCATACAAAATAGATAGTCTAAAACGGTGTTTACCTAAAACTTTGTCGATTTCGAATAAGGAAGAATTTTCGAACCTTACTAAAAAAAAATAACAATAACCCTGAGAGGAGCAACGCACAAGGCGCCAAACGAAATTAAATCTACACTCTAACTTTGAATCAGTGAGAGTAGCAAAAAATCACTGAATCTGCTCAGCGACACTCACTGATTCAAGTTTAGAGTGTAGGTTAATCTAACGACGTTAATCTAACCTATAACTTAACTTAGGTTACCCCAACCTTGTTTAACCTATCCTAGGTTTACCCAACCTAGGTTAACCTAACCTAACTTAGGTTAACCTCACCTGGGTTAACCTATCCTAGGTTAACCTAACTAGATCTAACCTATAACTTTGCACATCGTTAATCTTCATAGAGCAACAAAGAGTTGAACCGTGGTAGAACACAAGGGAGAAAATTCAACGTTAAGAACCAAGAGCTTGGTCTCACATTTTTTCCCGCTGACGCATTCTTATCGTTTCATGATCAATTTTTTGATAGGCACTTACAATGTTTATTTCCCCTCTAGTCCATACAAAGTTGGACATCGACCGTTAAGACATGAGGTACAGCATGTTCTATTGTTGTTGGCGTACCGGTACCTCTTGTGATTTACCCGCGTCAGTCTTGGCAATAACTACGCGTTGCGAAATAAAAAGGCAGTTTGTACGGGTCAGGCACAACGGCACCCATCTGGGAAGGATAGCCGTTGACTTGATATTATTGTTGATTTTACTACTATTTTGTCATAAATTTGAAAAAAAAGAGCTATTCAGCGATTTATAAGAGCAAGGGGAATGGAAACAATGACGGGAGATATTAGGGGCAAGCTCAGAAATTATTGAATCGGGCAAGGAATGTTGATTGGTGGGTTGTAAATCAGTGGACCACAGCACAGATAGATGACATGCCAAGCCTTAGACACCACTGCAATCGAAATAAACCGTCTTGTTTAAGGAAGTCCCCAGCAGAATAATAAGCGCGTTGATCCACGAAAAGTCTTACATTTTTTTCTCGATGAGAATACTCTTCCTACCGGGGAATTTAAAGTCTCTGAATATCTAGTGCTCTTAATAAAATGCGTTTTGACTTTGGTCACAACTAACACATCTCTTTGAAACGACTTACTCAAAATTTAAACCGTTCTAAATGTTCGTCTAAGAGGTAGGACGCTTCACTTGCTCTTCTATTAAAATTAATCGTTTACTTTGAACGATCTTTCAAAACATACAGGATACCCTACTGGTTCAATTAGGCTACTACAAACCATAAAAAGTCAGTGTGAGAAATAAAAATCCACATTAATAAAGGGGTAACTTTTCTGCACGGAACGTATGTTACGTGTGATTAACATTCTATATAACAGAATAAGGCCAGAACAGTTTCAGTCCGAACAGTTTCACAATTAGTTTCAGTTTCAAACGCTTAAAAGTGTTGATAGTTCTATTTGTACCATGTTTGGGAACACTGATAATACCAAATGGAAGCTATTATTTGACGAGAAAGTTAGAGGACTCGTTATTCAGATTTAATCAAAACCAAAACACAAGTAAAAAGTAGTGCAACTTAAAAGCAAAATCATTTCGCTGCAGAACATTTTCTTGGCCATTTCTCGCAAAGGATGCGCGAGTTTACTACCGCCCAACGAACACAAATCAACGTTTCCGTGTTGAAGAGAGTCAGAAGAAGACACCCAAGTTTCTCAGTTGAGTGAACGAGAGTACCCATAGGGTCGTATTAAGTCATTCGAGTGGGTACGCAGAATATCGATCATCCTTATTTCCCGTCGGAGAGGTCGCTCTTCTTTCAAGACTTTGGGATAAAAACGTGGAGTTATCAATTCAGTGGAACTTTTCATTTGCCCCGCTCTCATTCAGACTATAATTATAGTATTGCTTCTATGCCGTATAGCTAGGGAACAAATTGACCCGTTTCTTTCACTTTTATTTTTGAGGAGAAAGAAAAGTAGCGCGGATGAAACTTCGCTCGCTGCTCCGCGTCTCTTTAACAAATCAAAGTTCGTAGACCTTTCGTGTACTATCGTCGGGAAAAGTTCTGAGATATCTTACTCAGCGGGAGTAGTCGTCTAGTTGGTAGCGTCTGGCGTAATGGAGGGGAGGGCTTACGCTGACCAATGCCTTGCGAGTGGGTGCGAGCGCAGCCAACCTTGCGGCTAGATACTCCAATACTGTAAGATGATCAAAACCTTTTGCCCACGATAGTACTATTAAACAAACGTTCAAAAAGGTCTTGGATGGAAGAAAGAAACCGTCAGAGCGAATTTCCTGTTTCCGAAATTTCATTTTAGGGACAGGAACAATATGCGTGATGTAATTTTTACACGATTGTTACTCGAAAACGGTTAGAGATAACCTAGCACATCGACCTATTTTCGGAATTGCGAGCAGCTGGCGGTTTCGAAAATAGGTCAATGTGCTAGGTTATCTTCAACCGTTTTTGAGTAACAAATGTGTAAAATTACGTCACGCATAATGTTCCTGTCCCTGTTCATTATCAATCACTTCAGAGTTGGCAACATAACTCTTCGCTGCTAGGTCAAAAACATGATAGGTGTACATTCGATGTTTTAAAGTTTGGGTTCTCCACCTCTATGTTCCACCCTTCGTTCAACCTTGACTGTGTTTGTTCAAGTTCAAGTTTGACTGTGGTCAACATAGGTTAAGTTAACCTATACAAGGTTAGAGTACTGCTGCCACCAAGAAAAAAGTGACATCTGGTGGATGTTACGTTAGGTTAACTTTAGTTATGTTAGCTTAAGCAATAACCGCTAATCAATCTGCTGTTGCTCCGTTCGGCGACGAAAATTGGAACAAGAAAGAGGTATGAAAAATCCTACGTCGCTTATATATACAAGGTAATAAAATATCAGTTAACCTAATGACACTTAAAAAAGAAACGTCCAAAGTGTCAACCCGAAACAATCCTGATTGGCTATCAAGAAAGAAATTTATTTTGTCGAAAACGTCTCATAAAAATGTGAGAAGCAATTAGCAAAAATAAAAGCTTTATAAGAGGGCAGCAAAAACTGGAACATCAAGGCATTTTTTTGCTCTCTAGAAAAAGAAGGGGAAATGCCATTTCTAATTTCTAACTCGAGTAAATCGCTCTTCTCTTATAGCTAATTAGGGCTCGCTTTCGCCCCGTCTTGAGCGACCCTCAAGTAAAAGTAGCGCGCCTACCAAGGCCGCACTAAGACCTCAAGGTTATCTCAAGACGAGATCAAACAATCAAAAGCTTTCGATCTCATTCTGAAGGACCAACTTGCTCGTAAGGCTCCACTCTTTCAATCATCAAAATTAGATTTCTATTACTGTTTTATTCAAATCCCGACTTCTTTATCTTATCTTTTATCTTGAAGGCAGCTTCTCAAGACAAGAGAGACTCGGCTTCGATGTTACTTGATTTGAAAGCTGTTTGGCAAAGTGTACTGTACACGATTGTCCAGAACCAGTGAAATTTTACTGATCATATCCTGTAACACCGAGCCACAGAAAGTTCAGAGCAATTCTTACTGACTATGAGAACCAGTGAAAAATATTTACTCTAACGGAAACACTTTTATTTTGCTCTTAGTACAAAACACTTTGTGACAGGACTTATCAAAATAATAAATTATATTTTAATCGCCTAGAAAAAAAGTAATTTCAAAACGAGAGGATTACTCTCAAATTGATGATGCATTTTCCTGTCAGAAATGGTCACCAAAGTATTACTCTTGTTTCTGAGATAATTTCCGTTTGGAAAGGCAGATCGAGAGTAATCCGCATCCTAAAACGAGAATATTTGTGAGACGGTTTTACGTGTCAGGCTCAGAGGAATTTTCGTTTTGTCGTAAATAATAAGAGGGCTGCTCTTAAATTAAGAGGAAATTGCGAGAGGAATTTTGATGGAGCATTTTCCTCTTCTTTTGAGATTTCTTTTTTCTCAGCAAGGAAAAAAAAATTGTTAAACCAACAAAATCATTTGTTAAAATAGGGATACCAAAAATATTTTGTTACAACAAAAAAATGTTTGGTTCTACTAACAAAACGTGTGGTTGCTGTGGCAGAATTTTTGGTTGCAGCACCAAAATTTTATTTGTTGTCCCTAATTTTGTTGCCGTAACAAAACTATTTTTCCGTGAGTGATCAAAAAATGCGGTCTACATGTAGGACAAAAAAGCAAACCGTTACTAGCATTAAGACGACATTAAAAGTTGTGCAGATTTCCTTTCGAAGGTTGGCGCAGTATTTTTTTTCAAAAGAAAAAAAGCAGTGATAGGTCAATAAAAGCACACGAAAAAAAGTTTGTTATACATGAATCCTTTTCGTGAGAAAGATTGAGGCAGACGGAAACAAACCCCGCAGAAGGCGAATTTTTCGTAGCCAAATAGGTTGTGTAGGATGTGCGGTGATGGTGTGGGGGAAGGAAGCGGGGAGGATGCAAACGTCTGCCTGACGTTCTTTTTTGCCGCACTTGAAATAAGTAGAATGATTTGAGGGAAAAATCTTTGAGTGATGCAGCGTGGCGTGAATATGTAAAGAGGATATGCCAGAAAAGAGACTGCTCGAAAGAAATTCGCTTTAATTGAAAAAGAATGAATCGCCATCTCAGATATTGTGTTAATAACCAGAACCGTGTAATAGGGCGGAAATCTTTTGTTTAGACGCCTCTCCAAACTGCACGTTTCAATTTTTCCCCCCTGGAATTCGAGTGTTTACTTTTAAGAAAATCGAGCAAATAAGTGAATAAGCGTCCAAGAGAAATACGCTCTGAAATTCGGTATAGAATATAACAGAAGCCTTGAGGAGGTTCACTTTACGTATGATTCACCATTACATTTTTCTTGAAATATTTTAGAGTGATTAGTAGGAACTTGACCATTAAAATATCTTAATACAAGGTTATTTTTTTAAATATTTGAATGCGTTAGAACAACTATTGTTTAGCGGTACTTCTAGATCAATTAATTTTCGATCTCGCACGCAATATCAAGCGCATCTTGACTAGCGCAGGAGGAGGCAGGTCTTAACCCACTACCACCCAGCGATGCCGTTCGGAAACAGAAGAAATT